>Ga0123353_10009011_pt1 | contig 13708 bp, 12 predicted proteins | sample TergutLab28metaG_3_FD_92763 | JGI IMG/M metagenome (GOLD analysis project Ga0123353, IMG submission 92763) | Labiotermes labralis P3 segment gut microbial communities from Petit-Saut dam, French Guiana - Lab288 P3 | ecosystem: Host-associated > Arthropoda: Insects > Digestive system > Gut ... | reverse complement strand
GCGCATCTGAAATCCTGTCTTGCGTGTTAGTTATAAACCACATTTTCGGCTATACACGCCGAAAAACAAGCAGGATTCCAGTTTTTAAAGATCAAATACAAGGGGGATTCACTTGATTAAGGAGTAGTGCGGCTCTGACACGTTCAATGTTGGTTTGATATTGAATTGTATTTGAGTATCATTACCTATGATTATTATTGGCACCGACGAAGCGGGCTACGGACCGAATCTGGGTCCCTTGGTGGTTTCCCTGACTGCTTGGGAAGCCGACGCGGAAGATTTGTCCCCACTGTTCGCACCGCTGAAACAGGCGGGCATTCCCATCGGAGACTCCAAAAAACTCTATCACGGTTCGCTTACAACACTGGAAACCAGTGTGCTTGTACCAATGCAATCACTACAAGGAGACATTTTTCCGGCATTTGAAGCGATACTACAACAACACAGAGTCCGGCTCCTCGACATGCAGTACCGCTCCATCGAACCAGAAGAGTTCAATCGGCTGTTAGACCAATTCGATTCCAAGGGTTCATTGCTCTCCAATGTTACGCTTCGGTTGATTGCTCATCAACTCGCAAAATACACGCATAACAACGTTCTTGTCCTTTGCGACAAACATGGAGGGCGGAATCGTTATCTCGATCTCTTGACCGAGTTCTTCCCTGGAGAATTCATCCAGGTTATTCAGGAAAGCCGGGAGAGTAGTATTTATCGTTTGATTTCCGAAGATCGGCAAGGGGAATTCCGGTTTTTAGCAAAGGGGGAGTCGCATTTGCCGATAGCGTTGGCTTCAATGCTCTCGAAGTACCAGCGGGAGTTGGCAATGCTTCGTTTTAACGCTTTTTGGCAGTCGCACATTCCCGATTTGCGACCGACGGCGGGCTATCCCGAAGATGCCCAGCGATTCAAACGGCAGATCGCCGACGCTCAAGAACGACTTGGCATTGCGGAAGATCACGTTTGGCGGAAACGTTAGTTTTTTTTGTCATACGCGATCAAGCCGATAGCAAGCACAGTAGCACTCAACAACGACGGCAACAGCGACAGTCCAAAGAGCACCCAAAGGGACAACGGACACAGTTGAACGAGCAAAATGTACACGCCGCCGAAGAGAAGACCGCAAAAACCTTCCACGCAAGGATACCGGACACTGATCGGCGACTTGCAATCCCGGCACTTTCCTCGCAGTTTGATCCAACCGAAGACGGGAAGATTATCGTACCATCGGATCGGATGTCCGCAGGCAGGGCAATGCGACGGCGGATACGACAAGCTCTTTCGCAGAGGCAAACGATAGACGAGGACATTCAGGAAACTTCCAACGCAGGCACCAAAAGCGAGGAGCCAAAGAGATAATATCGCAAAGAGTATGGGGTCTTGTTCCATGTCTGGTATCGGCAACGTCGGTGAGTCTTTTCCTCGTCCGGTGCAGGCATTTTTCAACTGATAACAATTTGTTTTACGTTGTCGCCACACCGCAATCGCCAACGACACGCACGACTTAAAACGGCGGCAGAGCGGCAACCTCATTCTATTGCAGTCGGAGTACCGGTTCAATGAGATCAAGGACTATACTGCGGAACGGCAACAATCGACTCAAATTGTTGGTCAATCGTCATCAATACATATCGTCTATCAGGCGACACGGCGATCATCGGGGAGTCGAAAGTAACGCCCGGATTCACTATCTCTATCTGCGGTGCATAGCCGATGTAACGAGAACCAAACAGATAGTCCGTGATATTCGGATTAGCAACAGGCACAATGTTAACCGGAGCCGTCGGTGTAATCGGAGTCGGTGTCGGAGTTGGAGTCGGAGTTGGAGTGTTCGCTACTTGCCCCAACAGACCGTCATCCATCAAACGCCAAAGGGCGGCATTTCTGTCTGTGATCTGTTGTGCGACAGCCATGTGCGTGTCTGCCGCCGCAAGTTCCGCTTCGCTTACCGATTCTGTCCGACGACCTGTTTCAAGAGTATAATCAAAAATAACTCCCTTGGGCTCCATCCGAACAATAGCACCTTCGGACTTTCCATCACCAGGAACGCTGTTGGTCTGAACGTTCACCTTAATAAGATCGTTGGTGAGCGTTCCCCAACTTTTGTGGACGATCAGTTCGTATTTTCCATTGAACCCCTGAGGAACAACGTATGAAACCTTTCGGATCGAAGACTGGCTACTGATCCTCGCGGAATTCTCCGGCGGAGCAGTTTTCAGTAGCCCCCCGGAAGTACTTCGTGGATTCCGGAACCAACAGAGCAAATTGGAAGGTTCGCGCACCATCAAGTCGATCCCCGCGTCGCCAGTCCATTCAATCGTAACGATGAAATCCCGAAGTTTCGCACTCCGGATGTCCTGAGCGAGTTGTTGCGCTTCCTCACTGCGATTCTGTCGCAACAGCCGGTTGGCGAGCATCGCCAACGCATCATTGGCATCTTTCGCCAGTTTATCTCCCAGCACCCCGTCCCATTCCTGCGAAACGACGGCAAGACTGATCCACCGAAGCGGCTCTCCATCGCCGTATTTGGTGTCTAAGTCCAACGCCAGCCGCAGTGTTGCCGCATAAATTTCCCGTTGCGGCGGCATATTTTCGAGTGCCTGTTGATAAAGCGGAAAAACGTACTGTTCGAGGTCAAGTAGTTCTCGCATCACAAAACCAACATTGAGCAAATCAATTGGGTCTTGGCAAAAGTCGGCTGCCGAAAGAGCCGCTCGCAGAATCTTGGCTTTCGGTGCTCCTTTGAGGTACAACGAAAGCGCCAGTGCTTCGTACATCCACGGCTGGGCGTTCCCGCTCAAAATCGCGGCTTCCGTCAAGGCGATGATTTGATCTGCATTCTGCCGATTGGTTCGCAATGCAATGCTCAACTGCCGAGCAACATCGTGGACGTGCGTGTGATTGACATTTTCCTGGGCGAAATAGTTCGACCAAAACACTTCACAATCGTCTGCCGCTCGGGCACTCTGCAACAGTTGTCCCGGCGTTTGGACCGCAGTTGTTTGGGCAGTGCTCCCCCGAGTGATTTCCTCCGGAACACTCCAGGCATTACCCCAGCCGCCGCCCCGGTTGCCACCGCCACCACCCCAGCCGCCACCGCTGTTGCCCCAACCGCCGCCGCCACGGTTGCCGCCACTATTACCCCAGCCGCCGCCGCCTCGGTTACCGCCGCTGTTACCCCAGCCGCCGCCACCGCCGCCGTACATGCCGCCACCGCCGCCGTACATGCCGCCACCGCCGCCGTACATGCCACCCATACCGCCCATGCCCCCCATCATGCCGCCGCTTTGCTCTAACATGAAGATGTCCGCTATCGGGTACACCTTGATAATCATGTTTTCACGCCGTTTAGACTCTTGGATGGTCGTAATCAGAAGCGTTTCGTCGCGGATAATGTACGTCAGGTCAAGCGGACTCAATAGCCGAATCAAGGTACTGCGAAACCGCATCTTCGGATGCTCGAATCGCTCTCCTGGGGGAAGCAGAGTCGAATCCGATCGAATTTCGTTGTAATCCTGTAAAGCCTTGCGGTCCAGTTCGATATGGATGTCCGGCATCTTCAACCGTTGCAATTCCGACTTAATCATTTGGAACAGATCGTTAAAGGTCGTTGTTTCATCTACGACCAAGTTAATATCCCGGCTTTCCAGAATCGCCTGTATCTTTTTGACCGTCTCATCCGGGTCGGAGAGTGCTATCGTCGAGTATTTTTCCTTTCGGTAATCGGAAAGGAGTTTCCAACGTTCCCTATCGATGTAGGTGATCGGCGGTTCTGCCGGCACTGGAATGAACGACCGCTCCGCATCCATGAATGTTTCGAGGAAGCCGATGTGCCGTGAGTGCCGAAGTTTTTCGTATTCATCGATATAACTGATCATTTGCGCCATACGCCTTGCGACGTAGGGGGCGGGATGATCGGGCATCATGATTGTTGCTTCATGACCGACGAACCCTGCGGCTTTGTATTCTTCCGCATCCATCAATGCCTTGAAACGGTCAAAAATCTGGACTGTTTTCTCCTGGTTTACCGCCAATGCACGTACAGTATCTTGAATCCCACGCTGTCTGGCAAAGTTCGTTTCTTCCTGAATACTACGGAACTCCTGTGTGTATTTCTTGTGTTCGATTTGTCTGATCGCATTTCCCAAACGGTCGAGATACGAGTCTCGCTCTGCCGGCGAAAGCGTAGCGTTGCTCCGAATCATGTGCTGCGACAGTTTGAGATTCTGCACGATGGCTTCATGATTGGGATACCTTGCCCCTGCTTGCCGCATTGCATTTTCTATCGCCTGTTTGATTTCGTTTTGTATTTTTTGCGAACCGAGAGATTGCTCCTTGAGGGCTATGTCAACGTATGAGGTAGGCGGAGCCGTTCTTGGGAGTGTGGCATCCTGTGCAATTGCACTTGCCAGCACATTCTCTTGCTCGTCCGCCGCATTTGCCATCATGTTTCGGGCAGTTTTTTGGCTCGGGTCTGCATACAACACGTTCCCCAGAAGAATCTGTGCTTCTCGCAGATTTCCCGTCGCCATTGCGGCATCGGCTTTGTCGATCTGGTTTTCGATGTCCGCAATGAACATTTCCTGGATGTGCAACATCGAATCCCAACCGACAATAGGCATGAGTGCGCCACCGTCTCGAGCGGCAAGATCGACAACGACTCGCAGGTAATTGTTGCCGAATGTCTGCTCGGCGGCGGACAACTGGAACGGTAGGGCAACGTTGCCTTCCACCGTGGTGCCGGTTAGTGCTAAATTGAATGCTGGCAGTGCTTCGTTGTTGGTGGCACCGACGAGAATCGTTGCTCGATCACTGCGAATCGGCTGCATATACACCGGGAAGACATCCACACCTTCGGGAAACTGAACCGAGGCGGGATCGACCCAGACGACCGTTGCCGTCGCGGCATCGGCGATGTTTTTTCCGATTTTTAGCCAATCGACTTGGTTCCAATCAACGCTCGCCGTTGTTTCGCTCCAGTGGGTTGCCCCTTCTGCCAGTGCGTCGGCGGACAGATCGATCAGATTTCCTCCGGTTCGATTGGCAAACGCCGCCGTGAAACCGAGGTTTGCTTGCGCTCCCACGGCACAGACCGTGAAAGGGATTTTTTGGTCGTTGAAGTTTTGGGCTTCTTGCTCGAAGACTGCCGGGGTGAGCACTTTTGCCATACTCCGACCGCTACCGAAGTAGAGCACTGACCGCCGGGCATCTGCCGCACTGCCGTCAAAAGCGGCGCGAGCAGTTTGCAAGCCTTTACCGAAATCAGTTGCCCCAAGCGGGACACGGCGGTAAAGCGTTTTGAGGGCGGCTTCCAATTCGGGTGCCCCCTTAACGGCAAACTGTGCGGTCAGCGGTTCGGTCTCCACGTCCATTGCGAGGATTTGGATTTTCGAGCCGGTGGGCAGATGATTGATTGCCGAGACAACGGCTTCAAGGGTATCGCGCCGGGTTTGTCCCATTTGGGTCGCCGAAGTGTCGATCAGGAAGACAACTTCGGGGGGTTGCTGGGCGGGTTGTGCCGGTGCCTGTAAGCCGAAGGCGAAGTAGTGTGCTCCTTCCGGTGAAGTATACGACCGGTAGGAAAGCGTTTCGGCGTTCAACAACGGTGCCGCACAAAGAGCGGCACAGGAAACGACGAGACAGAGCCGAATGAATTTTGTAATGGGTTGCCGCAACATGTTTGAACCTCCTACCGCCGCTGAATGGGACGGAAAACGACCGACTTCAGATTTTATCATGGGAAAGTATAGCATACGAAACTGCAAAAATCAATAAATTTTACCCTTTTGCCCATTTTCTCAAAAATTCATCAGGAATGGGGGGAGGTAACAAAACAGTCCCTCCCCACCGAATTCGGCACTGCCAGTGTTACCTATTAGAAAAAAGGGGAAACGTATACTTGTACCGGTTATGATTTTATACCGCATACTGCGGTCATCGGGGTCAATCGCGGAACCATCGATCTTCTTACCTGCGATGAATTGCGGGGAGTCATTGTTCACAAGTTTTCTACCGTTCAATCTCTGGATTGAGTTGCCGAATCAACTGTAACGGATTGTTCGGCAAAACTTCTGCGTCCGCAAGGTATCGCGCAAAGGACTTGAATGCTAAAATGTACATAGTCATACAAACTCGCTAAACAATCCGTAGGAATGCGAACTACCAAAATTTCCCTCGAGTGGTAACGTGGTGTCAAAATTGCCCTTGACGTTGCCGGAGGAAATCTTCATAATTCCCTTTGCTGACGGAAAAATCGGAAAAATCCGCAAAATCGGTAAAAAAGGTTGGAGTATTAGGTAAAGTTTTCCGATTGCATTGATTATGGCAGTTGTATTGTCTCAAACGCGGCAATATCACTCACACAAAATTGGGTCGTGCATAGTCGGCACGGCGTAACCCCCCCACATCAGAATCAGGAATACAATTATGCGAGTTCACTTTTTGTCAGTTGCTACGGCTTTCGTAGCATTGTTATTCGTTTTGGGAACAGTGGGATGCAAGCATACCGGCGGAGATTGGTACAAACCTTCATCCTACGCTTGGGGAACCATTGCCCCCAAAGATAGTCCGACATCCCAGCGTTCGTTTGGTACCCTAGCGAATGAGAAACCGAGTCTCAATGATCAGCCGAACCTTGATGCTCCGTATGGCGGATACTCCGGCGGGTCTCGTGCCACTGCCACCACCGGGACTTCGGGCGGTCAGACAACGGACCCCTGGGGACAAAACCAGGTCGCAACGCAGACTCCTCCGGGACATCTGCTTGGCGGCTTCACTGATCCCGTTCCATCGACCGTACCGTCCAATTATCCGCCCGAGTACTTGATGGGACCAAACGTCTATGGCAACCAACAGAGCATTCCAAACCAACAAAACATTGCCGCCTTACAGCAGCCGTATGCTTCCCAGCAAGGTCAATACTCGCCACAGTACCCGCAGGACACGTGGAACCAGCAGGGTCAAACGCCCTACGGTCAAAGCGATCATGGTGCCACACAGCAAACATCGTTCTATCAGCCGCACAATCCCAGTGTGTATCAGCCGCAGTCACAGCAGGTTCCGGCGAGTCCTGGTGGTATTGACTACTACCAGGGTAGCCAGGGCAATCAAGTCTGGAGTGGACAAACTCCTTATGGGGTCACACCACAGGTTGACCCATTCGGCGGAGCACAACAGACTGTCACTGTTCCGTCGTCGGGGTTCGGTGGCTATGATCAACAAATACCGATGCAGACTCAGCAGCCGGGCTTTCACAATGGCGATATGATACAGGTGCCGGTGGGCACTCCTTATCAATCTGTCCCCTATCAGCCTTATCCACCACCGCCGTCGAGTGGGTTTACGACTCAGGGTGGGATCAGTTACTACTGACCAATACCAAAAAAGATGACTGGGGTGTGAGTGGCAGCCGGAATGAATGTTCCGGCTGTTTTTTTTCGGGACAAAAACAATCATAACATTACCTGCTATCTACACCCAGTCCTCGTCCAACCTTAACAAACGCCGCCAACGCTTTTTCGAGATCGCTCATCTCCAATGCCGCCGAAAGTTGTGTCCGAATTCTCGCCTCGCCTTTGGGAACCACCGGGAAAAAGAACCCAACGGCAAAAATGCCCTCGTCGAACAATCGGCGACTGAACTCTTGGGCAATCTTCGCATCGTAAAGCATCACCGGCACAATCGGCGTTGGGCAAAGAGCGGGGTGGCGCAAGCCCCCCGGTTTAATATCGAACCCCGCATCGGTCAACGACCACCGCCAAAACTCCGTCAATGTTGCGAGTTTGTCCCGTCGCTCCGTCGTTTTCGAGAGAATGTCCAACACCCGGATCGTCGCCGCCGTTACTGCTGGCATTAGAGCATTGCTGAATAAGTAAGGTCGCCCCCGCTGCTTCAACAGTGCAACGATTTCCGCTCGCGCTGCCACACAACCGCCCGTCGCGCCGCCCAATGCTTTGCCAAAGGTGGTCGTGATAATGTCCACCCTGTCCATCACATCGAAGTGCTGATGCGTTCCCCGACCAGACTTGCCGATGAAGCCGGTCGCGTGGGAATCATCCACGGCAACCATCGCATCGTACTTGTCGCCAAGGTCGCAGATTTTGTCCAGCGGTGCCATATCGCCGTCCATCGAAAACACGCCGTCCACCATAATCAACTTGATGCGAGCAGTGGACGCGGCAAGTTTTTCTTCGAGGTCAGCCATATTGTTATGCTCAAAAACATTCCGCTGTGCCTTGCAAAGCCGAACGCCGTCAATGATCGAAGCGTGTACTAACCTGTCGGAGAAAATTGCATCCTCCGCCGTCAGAATACCCTCAAACAACGCACCGTTGGCATCGAAGCAGGAACCGAAGAGGATGGCATCTTCCATACCGAGGAAATCGGCAATTCTTCGTTCCAAAAGGCGGTGGTTGTCTTGTGTTCCACAGATGAAACGCACCGACGAAAGCCCAAAGCCGTGCGTGTCGAGACCATCGTGAGCGGCTTGAATCACTTCGGGATGACTGCTCAACCCGAGGTAGTTGTTGGAGCAGAGGTTAATGACTTCCCGAGGCGGCGTGCCTTCGGGAAAGGAGACCGACACGGCTCCGCCTTGGGGGGAAACAATGATGCGTTCATCTTTGTAGAGTCCCTCTTCACGGATTTGCATCAGTGTGTCGGCGTAAATGTTGCGGTATTTGTCGTAAGTCATATGGGAGAATTTTACTTGCGATGCGATAAAACGCAAGGGTGCATGAACGGGGGGTGCATGAGCGGGGGGTGCATGAGCGGGGGAGCGTTGTGCCTTACCCGGTGAAAACAGTCTATTTTCCATTTTTGGGGTTTTTCGGCAATTTGCACTGGACTCACTCTGTCGAAATCAATAGAATCGGGTCCGCAAAGGCTTCAAAACTTCGACAACGATGGCGTTGCCCTCAATTTTTTCTCGGGAAAGCCGGAAACCGACGGATGCGATCCGTTGGTTTGCCGGAGTTAGCATTACTGCAACTTGTCAACGCATTGAATCCGCGATGGTCGGCATTCACGGTCAAGGAAGCGGTGCGCCGGTCGAAATCCGGAAGACGATCTCCTTCGATATTCCGCGGGAAATCATCGACAGTTTCAACGAACTGCAAGAAACGCTCCATTCGCAAGAAGAACAACGAGCCGCAAACGCCCAACGAACCGCGGATGTTAAAGAGCGTCAGGACGACATTACTATTCCCATCGGTCTCGCTCACCACGTTGCCCGTGAACTTGCCTGCATTGAAGAAGAGGCGATTCATGAACTCATCGGTGAGTCCCGACTCACCGCAAATGATGTGTTGGCAGTCGGGGTCAACGATCCTGGCTTACGAGTTGCCACTGCTCACGGAACCTTCTACCAGGGGCTTTGCGATGCTCCGCATCTTGCCGAGCAGACGGGCTTGAACATCGTCGATGCCTTTCCGGCACAGGATATAGCGGCGCGGGGCAATGGCGGTCCGATTTTTCCACTCTCCGCTTGGGTTTTCCTCAAATCGGAAAAGAGCGACCGCATTCTCATCGATCTGGGACGCACCGCAAGGTTGACGTACTTTCCGAAACCAGAGAATGCCTTCACGCACCAAAAAATCCGGCAAATCGATGTCGTACCCTGCGGTTCCTTACTCGATACATTGGTTTGGCAGTTGACGAACGGTAAAACTTCAGTGGACACCGGCGGTCGTGTTGCCGTTCAGGGGTGCCAATCACCGCCACTGATGTCGGCACTGCGTGGGGCGATGCCGTTGAGCAGTAGTTGGGCACCGACGGGACTGAAACCGGATCGGTACTTGAAAGCCATCAACAACGAGCCGCGAATGTCAAAGAGCGGACTTTCGCACCAAGACATCCTTTGCACGGTGAGTGGGTTCATTGCCGAAACCGTTGCCGAAAAGGTGCAAAACTTATTGAAAACCAGTCATCGGGGCGAACCGGAACTGGTGATTCAAGGCTCCGGCTGGCAACACGGTTTGCTCATGAACGCATTGAGTACGCAACTTCAAAAGCGAACGTTGCTGCCGATTTCGCAGTTCGGCATTCCGGTCGATACCTTCGATGCGTTATGTACGGCGATGCTGACCTCGCTGACGGTCGATCACGTTCCGGGCAATTTGCCGCACCTGACGGGAAGCGAGACTGCCAAAACGTTGGGACGTATCACACCGGGCTCCATTGCCAACTGGCACCGCTTGCTCTGCGAGATGGCAAGCACAAAACCGGCGAATCGGTCGCTACGAAGCGCGATGTGAGGGAAAGAGTTAGGAGCGGTGGGCTTACGTCCCCCACTCCTGTGCCCTACATTCATTTTGCAGGTTAAATTTCGGAACCATTCCTTACGCGGCTGTCTTTTCCGCAGAACATGAACACGGACAGAACAATCCCACGATCTGTTTTCCGCCGTAGTGCCAGAGGAAATAGTCGAGTCCCCCCCAACGTCCTGCTGGCACCAACGTAAGCACTAACAGCGCAAGCAGTTCGACTACGTCCTTGGTTACAAACATAAAATTGCCCACCATCGACGGGATCGCCGGATAAACGCCCGGCACGGGAAAAGTCGTCAACACCACGTTCGCCAAAAATACTGCTCCGCCCAGACACGCCAGTCGGGTGCAAAAACCGAGCACAAGGCAAAGTCCAATGGCGGAAAGACCGAACATCACCGCATAGTCCATCGCTTGCATGCGGGTTTGTACGTAAGGATTCGGCGGAATGGTGTACTTGATGCCGAGCGAATTCGGCGGAATGAGTTCTCTTTCCGGTGCCGTGATGATTTCCCCCCTCTGTCCGGCGAGTAGCGGATCAGCCAAGCGTCCCAAATCCGATTGCAGAGAGTTCCCCATCGTGTCGAATTTTCTGATCCAACGCCCGGCTTCGTCACGGTATTGAATCATCTGCCGCCAGCGGCGTTCTTGCTCAAAGGAAGTCATGTTTCGGATGGTGCTCTTAGTTTCAAGGAACCGCTCACGACTCGCGAGAAAGGCTTCAACATCTTCTTGCTCCTCGGCGGCAACCTCACGGAGCGACCCGAGATACTGGTCAAAAATCTTCTTTCCTCTCACGACAATCTTCGCTTCCTCCACCCACGCGGCGAGGAGGGCGACGTTCTTGTCATCGATTGCTGTTGCATCTTCTTCACTACTTGAAACGCCTTTCTCCAACACTGCCGCGAGGGTCTCTTTGGTTTCTTCGGCGACTTCTGCCGCAACCGCCTTGGGCAACGTTACATTTTGCTCCAACCACGTGGTAAGCCGTGCTACGTTGGCATTGACGATAGCATCGGCATCCGCCCCCACTGCGAATGGCACACGAGGAGAGAATGCAACGGGCACTCCGGCGGGAACAACCATTCCGAACTGCACACGGCGAATCTCGTCCAGTTCCGCTCGGGACAGTTTGTTGAAGTCTTCATCGCCCACCTTATTGAACGGCACTTTTTGCACCACCCACTGGGCTATTTCCTTTGCGGACATCTTGTCAACAATGGCTTCCGCGTCCTCTTTCTTGACGTGGGATGAAAACTTGACGAGATAATCCCGAAAATACTCCTTCCACGCATTATCATAAACGATGAAGGTCGGGATGCTTTCCAGCACACCATCGACGAGTAGCGGAAAACCCTCGGCATCAACGTTGCCGGTGGGGATTTTTTCCATAGCGAGTCGTTCGGTGCCGTCGAGGTCGGTCAGCATCCAATAATACATATCGGCGGTCGGACCTTTGGCGATACCGAGAAAACCTTCGGAGGAAAAACCCGAGTTAGGCTCGAATTTGTGGACTCCTTCATAGAGAAAATGCCAACCGATGCCGATGCGAAGCAGGACGATCATGACGATGGCACAACAGATAAGACGATACTTTGTCTTCACGGGATTTGATCGGGGTAACAGAATTCGGGATACTAGGGCACCATTGTACCCTCTTTTCGGATTGAAATAAAGCGGGGGGACTCCTTCTTTTTTTTCCTTTTTCAACTGCTAACGGCGAACGGCTTGAAAATGTCCCTTTATACTCCTCCACAATACATAAAGGTTGTTTTGGCTTCTACAGATTACAGCGATTGACACTGATTTTTTAGAATAGGGGTCAAGTCCACGGGTTCGTGGGACACCTGCTTGCGGTGATTCGTGGGACAGTTGATGACAAGTTACAATGTTGTGTAAAACTTTTTTGACAGTTTTCCCCTTCAACTCATTGTTTCCTTTCCGCTTGACGTTTGGCGTATCTCCTGTCGGATTCCTTCCGCCACTGGTCAAATTCCTCAGACTGCGTCCGCTTCTGCTGATCTGCTTCCGTTTGACGTTTGGCGATCCGCTCTTCCATTTGCCGGTCGGCTTCCGCTATCCGTGCCGCCATCACTGGGTCGGTTTCTGCCATCCGTTCGGCGTTTTCCCGAAGTATTTCCCTGATTGACAGGAATGCCTCGAGTAACTCTTTGTTGACTGATGATTGTGTTGACATGATTTTGTCCTCTCTTTGTTAGGGTTAAATTGTACTCTACCCGATACTGTATCGGATAGATGGGGTGCCGTTAAAACAGACAGCATGAGGCAAACATGCCGTACAGCGAGACGCGTCGGGACAGTTCGATTTCGGGAATCGAAATGACCGCAATGTCGTCTACCCATGTTACGGTGCAGGACGATAGTGGAATGCTGTATTGTTTGCCGCTCTCGTTTGCGGTGAATGTTGGCTTTTTGATGGCTTTGTACTGATTCGGAACGTCGATTGTCCCGACTGCTTTTTCCCCGTTTTCCCGGCGGATGACTGCAAGTGTCCCTCGTTCGGTGCGCTGATATTCCGTCTTGTCGAAAAGAGTTAATTGCCGGGATGGGGTTGCCCGACTGTAAACGCGGTTGCCGAATAAGTCGGTGGGTTTGACATTGGTGGGCTTGACCGCCGGGGACTTGACCTTTGTGGGTTTGATCTTTGTGGGCTTGACCGCTGTTTTTGCCGTTAAGTCCCAATCGTCATAGATGCCTGCGGTCATCCAGTCGATGTTGCTTTCCGAAAATTCCCGGCGGCGGATGTTGCTAAATACCGCATCGACCGCCGACGTTGCCCCACGTTGCGTGATTGGGGACTCGGTGGTGCTTTTTCGTTTTAGCAGGCAACGCCGCCACGGGCTTGTTTTGGGGCTTTTTGGCAATGTCGGCTAATTCGCCTTCCAGGATGTAGGCAACTGGAGGATTGTGATTCGTTTTCAGTGCAGTATTCCGCACCATACCCGGCGAGGCAACTATCGCATTCGCCGCATCTGGTGGGTTCGTGGTTCGTGTTCATAAGACTCTCCTGGGGGGTTAAAGTTTTCTGGTTGTTGTGCCGATAGACTCGACATGCCAAAATCCGTTTCAAAAAAAGTAAAACCGTCAAAAATTCACAGCGTCGAAGCCGGACTCGAAATTTGCCGAGTCACTGCTACGATGATGCCAGCCCTTGCCCCGCTTATTTGCAGTCCCAATGTCAGTCAAAAACAATTAGACGAGGCGATGGACAGGTTGATCAATTGTTACTGGGACATGATCGGGAAGGTCAGCGAGTCTTTCGACTTTGAACCTTCGTCGGCGGAGTAGCGAATTCTGGCAGCCTCAGGGTATCTGCAAGTTTTTTTTGCTAAAATTTGTGGATTTTTCTCTACGTAACGGTTTTTTCGACGTACTAACGTTGATACTTCACCGTTTTTTTCTCTTACACGGAGGTTTTTATGCCG
>Ga0123353_10009010_pt1 | contig 13708 bp, 9 predicted proteins | sample TergutLab28metaG_3_FD_92763 | JGI IMG/M metagenome (GOLD analysis project Ga0123353, IMG submission 92763) | Labiotermes labralis P3 segment gut microbial communities from Petit-Saut dam, French Guiana - Lab288 P3 | ecosystem: Host-associated > Arthropoda: Insects > Digestive system > Gut ... | reverse complement strand
TCTATCAATAGTGGCGCAAACGGGTTGCGGCGCTGCACAAGAATCATAATGTCGGATGGCGCGAATTGTTCGGTTTTTACAAGGTTTTCGACCTTTCCGGCAATTTCGTGTATAAATTCGCCGCGGGCTGTGCTGGTATCCACGGATTCCGCGGGGTTCCGGGTTTGATAAAGCTCTACCAAACCGGGGTCTCCGACACGAAAAATCTTGTGGTTGTTATTTCTGAACTTTGTCAAAGAAGAGATTGATATATCGCCGAAAAAATGGTCGATGGCGGACAATATCGGCGCGGTTGAACGATACGACTGGGAAAGCGGGATTTCCATGATTTGACGCATGTCGTTTTGGATTTGGGCGCCTATGTTTGTCTTTGCCGCGACAAAGCTTTCGGGGTCGGCGCCCTGGAACGAAAATATGGATTGCTTGGTATCGCCGACGACAAAGAGCGACCGCGGCAACGCATCGTCGCCAAGGGTGAAAAAATTCGTCGTCATGCTTTGAAGTATTTCCCATTGTTCGGGCGATGTGTCCTGTGCTTCGTCCAACAAGATGTGATTTATGTTGTTGTCAAGCTGTGACAAGACCCATCCCATCTTTGCCGGGTCGGCGAATAATTTGTTCGTATATAAAATCAAATCGTCGAAATCAAGCAGGCCGCGTGAAAGCTTTGTATTCCGATACTTTGCGGCGAACGCGTTTATTAAATCGAACAACGCGACGGAATTGTCAAATATGTCGCGGTTGATATTTTCTTGGTTTAATTCATGAACCAAATCTTGTTCCGCGGCAAGATAATCTTTTTTTGCGACGATTTTATTTTTCGCGCCATCCGCCGTTAAGAATGCGGATTTGTATTCGGCAAAATCGCAAGGCGCAAGGCGTGAGACGCAAGACGGAAAATGTTTTTTTATCTGTTCGGAAATTTTCAACAAATATCCCGCCGGTTTTTTTTCGGCGGCGATTGCGGCAACGATATTCTGACGACTCTCTGCGTTTTTTGCGTCGAAAAAGGCATTTTGGGCATGCACGCCGATTTCCAGGTATTTCTTTGTCGTATCAATAAATTGTTTGCGATTGTTAAACTTGAAAAAACGCCGATATTGACCCAAAAGTATGTCCAAAAGGTCGTCCAGGGAGTGTTCGGACAAATTATCCAAGACATGTATCAGCGGCTGTGAATTTGTATCGCCGTCACGAAACATTGCGGAAAAAACGTCTTTCAGCAATCTTTTCTGGTCCGCGCCGGATATAAGTTTCCATGCGGGCGGAACGCCGGCTTCACACGGAAAGCGGCGCAGCACCTCTTCGCAGAATCCGTGAATCGTGCGGATTTTTAACATTCCCGGGTTGTCTATGTATTCATAGAATATCGCCCTTGCCCGTTTTATGTCATCGTCCGTCGGGATTTTATTATGCGCGATGTCGCGAAGCAGCAATCGCATTTCGTCGTCCGATTCCATCGCCCATCCGCGCAGCTGGGCCAATATGCGGTTCCTCATCTCGCCCGCGCCGGCATTGGTGTACGTAAGGCACAAGATGCCGGCGTAAGGCGCAAGGCGTAAGGTGTAAGGCGGGCTTTGATAAGAGCGAAACAGTATGCGCAGCAGGCGCTGAACAAGCACGGACGTTTTTCCCGTGCCGGCGTTCGCTTGGACCCATACGTTTTGCGACGGGTCCGACGCCTGTGATTGGTCCGGTGAAAAATTGCGTTTAGCGCTTGCTTTCATTGTTCCAATTATAGTATAAATTCACCCGAAAAACAAGGCGCGCCAAGATATGTTCATGACCCGGCCCCATTACGATAAGCCGTCCGATGAAATTGCGCGGTTGACTTTTGTTTGTTTACTAGTATCCTTGTCACCACAATCACAGGAAGAGAAAACATGGACGATATTCTTTTAATCTTACTTGCAATCGCCATCGTAAAGATGATAGTCGGCGCGGTTGTGATGTTTTACGCAGGCAGGCGCGGACATCGGGTTACGGAATCGCTTGTCATGCTGCTTACCAAACCCGAGCGCGCAAAGGTCCAAGATGCGGCGCGCGTTCTTCGCACCATCATGGCGGACGAGATTGAAAAGATAGAAAATAATTTCCGCGACCTGTCGGACACGCTTTTGAAACAGATTGCGCGTGCGGACGAACTTTCCGTATATCTTGGCGATAACAATACGAAACTTGTCGACACCGCCGACGAGGCCGCGCGAAAAATCGGAGTGATGACCCAAAGGCTTGAAAACATGCTTTCGGGTTTTGACAGAATCGTAAATTCCAACGAATGGGCCGAACTTGAAAAATCATCGGAACGGTTTCACGGTCGTATCAACGACTTGTTGAATAAAGTTGACAGCACGGCACAGGACACAATCGAACGCACGCGCGAATGCCAGGGTCAGATTGACGGCTGGACCGAGTCCGGAAAAAAGCTTTCCGCACAGTTACAGGCGGATATGGAAACAAACACCACCCAGATGAATTCCATGGTCATGGAATCCGACGCGATGAGGGAAAAATTGACGGCGCTGTCGGCATCCGTCGCGGACGGTTTTGCGTCCATCAAATCCGAATCGGAAAATTATGAAAAAACGATGACGGAAAATGAAAAGCTTCTTGGCGCGTCGCTTGAAAAACTTGATGCGTTTACAAAACAATCGCGGACGCTTTTGGTCACGCAATTAAACGGCCTTACCAACACCGCGAACAACGTGGGCGCGCAAATCAGGCTTGCCGAATCGTCCATCGAAAAACAGGAACGCAAATTACAGGATGCCATTTGCGCGCTTTCCGAATCGGCGGCGAATACCGAACAATCCGTGCGCAATATCGTCGGCGAAGTGTCCATCCTTGTCGGCAAATGGGGCGGCGATGTGAAGGACTTCACAGCCGGCGCGGTCGCGGAATTAAAGACCGTGCACGGCGTCGCGGACAGTACTTTGGAAGAAACGAAAATCGCCGCCGGCGCGTTTTCGGAATCCGTGCGCGCGATGGCCGAAGGCGTGCGCGAAACGCTTATAGAAATGAACAAAGCGCATACTCAATTGACCGGTCAATCGGGAGAGCTTATAAAAGTATCCGCAGACACCGCCGCGCAATTGACGCCTTTGTCGGAGCTTATTGAAAAGTACTATGCGTCCCTGCCCGACCTTACGCGCGGGTCGGCGGAACTTTCGGACCAGCTTGGGCGCGATATAACAGTGTTGGAAGAAAAACTTACCCAGCTTAACGGCGCGATGGGCACCTCGATCGTCGGCATTGCGGATTCGTCGCTGAAGCTGAACAACCTTGCCGGTGAATCGCGACAACAGATGATAGACCTTATGTCCGATTACGCAAAGGCTGTCGATACCATGAAAACGCTTACCAACCAAATGGCGGAAGCGCGCGCGACCGCGCCAATGAAGGCGATGGCGGCAAGCGCGCCCGCGGCGCGTCCGATGCCCGCCGCAAGCGCCGCCGCCGCGGCGCACCTTATGCCGGCGGCGGATTTTATCGGTGCGGCGGGAACGCTTATCGAACGGCTGCATGAATTGTCCGTAGACCTTACGCGCGCGGTCGGCGCGGAGATTCCGGATTCCGTTTGGGCGAAGTATAACGGCGGCGACCGGACTATATTTTCCAAATGGTTTGCGAAGATGCTTAACGCGGCGGACAAGCGTAAATTGAAAGAGCTTTTCAGAACGGACGCCGTATTCAGAAGCCAGGCGACGCAATTCGTGCGCAGTTTTGCAAAGATGCTTGCCGGCGCGGCGCAGACGGATAACAAAGATTTGGTGTCGCAGACATTGCTTAAAACCGATTTGGGGCAAATGTATTTGGCGTTGAAAGCATATTTGTGATTTCGTGTTGGTGTTTCTCGTGCCGGTGGTTCGTGATTTACAGGGGCTCCCACCCGCCGCAATCTCTGAATTCCAGAAGCTGTCATCCCGGCGAAGGCCGGGACCCACTGCCTTTCGGCAGTTTGTAAAGTTTGTTTATATTAAATTTTCCTGAAACAAACTCTCCGAATTGTTACAAAGCGATGGACCCCGTCCTTTGACGGGGTGACGTATTCTGGAGTTCAGAGCTCAAAACTTTCCCCTTGCGCCACGGTGCATTTTGCCGGTAAAATGAAGCAACAAGAGAGGACGCCATGCTGAAACCCGCAGAAAGCTACACACACACACACACACACACACACACACATCTAAACCCCTTCCCGGCATAAGTTGCCGTCCGCCGCGATATGCCGCGAAATTGATTTCCATTTTTTGTTGTGCGATATTTTTAACCGCCCCGGCGATGGCGGACTTGGTGACGGCCTGGGGTGGAACTCGTACGATTCGTAATCCCCCTCCGCAGTCTCCTGAAACGGTTGACGGGGTTCCCGACGTATCTCTGGTTGCCGGTGCCGACTGTTTTGGCGGTATGGCGCATGAACAGCTGTGTGTCGGTCATGATGCCCGCGCCGGACGAGACTGGGAGCACGCAGGTAATGTCGGGGGACGGACAGGCGCCGGCGTTTGCGGACACAGTGTGGCGGTTGGCGGCGAGCACCGAGTAAGCGGCGTCAACAGGGACGGCCGTGTAGTTGTGCCGGGCAACTCCGGTGACCGTGGTATCGGCGGCTGGCTTGTAATGGCGGCGCGTTCGGTGGACGAAAATTGCGCAACCTTCGCTCCCACCGTGTTTTTCGCCGACTGGGCAAACCCAAGTGATGACAATAATAGCAATGTGGATATTCGGACTGTTCATAATCCCGATATGGACCGACGCTTCAGCGTCCGGCTTTGTCAGGGGGACGGCTCTAATACCACTATATGCGACCCACAGCGCTTAAGCCACGGAAGGTATGATACCGGTGAACGTGGACTTAGCACTTCCAGTATGAATGTAACCTCTGGCTCTCATCTGGTTGCCCGCCTTGACAGCCGGTACGTTACGTGCGGCGCGCATTGGAGGAATACCAGTACTCAAGTTTGGAACAGAAACAATGCCCCGTTTGCCAACAGGCATACCATGCTGATTCTGAAGATACAAGAATTCACGCCAAGCGGCAACGGCGCATTTGTCCGGGTCGTGTCGGTCCAGGCGGCGACAAGTATAGTGGGTGCATGCAGAGGTGAAACCCAAGGCATCCCGATAAATAGTCTTGACCATTTCTTGCGGTGTATGCGTGTTTCTAATACTGTGCACGGTACTGGGGAAAGAGGAGCTTTCACCACTGATGAAGTAAGCACAATAAACGCCGCGATACCCACTAGCAGCCGAATTACCACCAACATCGACACTACCTCCTCAACTGTGCGAGGCAAAAGAAATGTCGCCGTTGGCAGCGTTTATATCAACAACAGCCCCACCAGCGAGCGCGTTCTTGCATGCAAAGACGGATTCCGCCCGAATGCAACCGGCACCGATTGCAACCAGGTGGCGTCCGCGGATGTTTGCCGCCGCGCCATTTGCGGCCCGCACGCCGAATGCGAAGTAATAAGCAGGGAACAAATGTATTTCGGCACAGGTGGGGTAAACGCGCCAATAGACAACCAATGCTGGCAAAAAATGACCCCGGATGAATTCAAACGCTGTGTTATGCCCCCAACGTCAGGGACATAAAAACAGGGGCGCGTTTCACACCCCATGGGGTCGAATATTTTCGACCCCTATATTTTGAAATAAAACCCTTGAAAATGCGGCGGGCTTGCACTATATTTTGTCCGTTAACAAAAGGTACCTTTATGAATTACCCATATATGCCAAAATCCACCGCGTTGTGGCTGGTTGAAAACACCGCATTATCATTCGAACAAATCGCCGGTTTCTGCGGGATGCACGAATTAGAGGTCAAAGCAATCGCCGATTCCGAAAAGCACAAGATTCAGGGACTTGACCCAATCGTCAACGGACAGGTTGCGCGCGAAGATATCGAACGGTGCGAATCCGACGCGGACGCCCGCCTTACCCTTCTTGGTTCCATCGTCGAAGCACAGAAATCGCAAAACAAAAAAGGCGTCGGATATACGCCGAAACTGCACCGGCAAAACCGCCTTGGCGGCATATTGTGGATTGTGAAGAATTATCCGGAATTGACGGACGGTCAGGTGGCGCGCCTTATGCGCTCGACAAATCCGACCGTATCAAGCGTCCGCAACAAAACGCACAAATCGTATTCCAATATTCATATCCAAAGCCCCATCGTGCTTGGCCTTGTGTCCGAATCCGCGTTGCACGAAGCGGTTGAGAAGGCGCGGAAGAAGAAATAGTGACTGGTGGTTCGTGCTGGTGGCTCGTGGTATGAGCTTGTGGACAGTATTGTTCTAAAATCCAAACTACGAACCGTCAGCACGAACCACCAGCCACCAAAAACCGAAGGTTTTTTCATGCCGAAACAAATTGATGACGCAACAAAGTTCCTTATAGAATCATTGCCGGAAAATCTGCGCAAGCTTGCCGAAGCCGCGTCTGATGCCGGTTATCTTTCGCAAATGGAATTCGACGCCGCCGTGGAATCCGACGAAATCCCGGGCAATGAAAAAAGCGAAGTCCTTTCGTTTTTTGAACAGGACCTTGGGCTTGAAATCATCGAAGGCACCGCATTCATGCGCCGCGACACCCAATACGACGAAGACGACGACGGCGCCGCAAAGCACGACAAATCCCGCAATTTCCTTACCAGCGATGCGGAACAGGTCGAAGTCGGCGACGAAGATTACGAACATTATGCAAAGCAATTGGAACGTTCGTCGACCGGTGCCCTTACCCTTGGCATTCAGGATTCCGTACAATCGTATTTGAAACAAATCGGCACCGTACAGCTTCTTACCGCAATGGGCGAAGTCGCGATTGCACAGCGTATCGAAGCCGCGAACCGCCTTGTCGTGTACGGCCTTTGCGAATCGCCGATGACAATCCGCGCGATGCTTGACTGGTACCAGCAATTGCTGGTCGACGATATTAAATTGCGGTACATCGTCAATCTTGAAGTCATGTATTCCTCCGATGCGGAAAAGAAATCTTTGGCGACTCTTTCCGAAACGCTGCGCGCCAAAGGCGTCGAAGATGTCATTGACCTTGACGACGATGATATCGAAGACGAAGACCTTGACGACAGCGGCGAAGAAGACGACGAAGATGAAGACGAAGACGGCGAAGACACCGGTCGCGAACGCGACGCGCCGCGCGGCACGTCCGGCGTGCCCGTGCCCGTGATGGAAGAATCGCTTATGCCCATGGTGCTTGATTTGTTCGCAAAGATTAAACGCATATTCAGCCAGATGGAAAAGTTGCAGAAACAGCGTTTGGAAAACCTTGTCAAATCCGCCAAACCGGACGAAGCGCTTGAAAAAAAATATGCGAAGCTTCGCCTTGAGCTTTTTGAATATGTTTCCAAAATCCGCCTTAACGACGACCGGACGAACGAAATCCTTTCCAACCTTACCGCGCGGAACGCATGGCTTATGGGACTTGAAGGCAAAATGATGCGCCTTGCCATGAATTCGAAAATAAAGCGCGAAGAATTTTTGACCGAATGGGTCGGCAACGAATTGAACAAAAACTGGGGCAAGCGCCTTCATAAATCCAAATTGCCGGCGTGGAATAAATTCGCCGCAAAGCATGAAAAAGACATCCTTAAAATCCAGGAAGATATTACAAGCATCGCGCTTGAAACAGGACAGCCGACGGGCGAATATAAAAAGGTCGTCGAGCTTGTAAGACGCGGCCAGGCCGAAGCGGCGCGCGCGAAACGCGAAATGATAGAGGCGAATTTGCGCCTTGTCATCAAGTTCGCAAAAAAGTTTTCGAACCGCGGATTGGGGCTGGATTTCTCCGACCTTGTCCAAGACGGCAATATCGGGCTTATGAAAGCCGTCGATAAATTCGATTATCGTTTGGGGAACAAGTTTTCGACCTATGCGACCAATTGGATTCAGCAATCCATTTCGCGAAGCATTTCAGACCAGGCGCGCACCATACGCATTCCGGTGCACATGATAGACAATATTCATAAAATCCAAAAAGCGTCGCGCCAATTCATGCACAAGCACGGCCGCACGCCGACGGCGGAAGAATTGTCGAAAATCATATACCTTCCCGTTGATAAAATCCACAAGGCGCAGAAAGTGAACTTACGCCCTATTTCATTAGAGGCGCCGGTCGGCAGCGAAGACGATTCGTCGCGCATAGAAATCATCGCAGACGAAACGGCGAAGAATCCGTTTACATCCGCGGCGCAGAAAAACCTTCGTAAAATCGTTACGCAGATTTTGTCCGAACTTGACCCGAAAGAAGAAACGGTTATACGCCAGCGTTTCGGGATGAGCACTAACAAAACAAGCACTTTGGAAGAAGTCGGCGAATATATCGGCGTGACGCGCGAACGCATCCGCCAGATTGAACAAAAAGCGCTTAACAAATTAAAGCACCCGACCCGCGCGCGAAAATTGCGAAGCTTTTTGGAAGAATGATGATACAGGGGCGCGTATTCGCGCCTCCGCATTGAAATAAAAACCGCCGTCAAAGGCGGTTTGAATTTTATGGTGGGAATTACAGGATTCGAACCTGTGACCCAGTGATTAAAAGGGTTCCCCAGGTTATTATCGTGTATCGCCGCCGTCCCGTGCTCAACCCTAGCAAGATAGCGGCTTTGCGCCGAAAACCCGAGCCAAAATCAATGTAATTCTGCAACCGCACCCGCCGTCAATGTAGCACCAATGTAGATTCTTACATATATATGTATAGCACGAAATAACCCATTTTCAGCCCATTTTTCCCAAAAAGCGTCACTTGCTCTGAACCAAATCTGCTCTGACTTTTCTAATATCTATTATAAATATCAAGCGACGAGAAATCGCGCATTATATCTGTCAATGCTCGTAGAGAATCTACGAAATCATTTTTCAAATCCCCGCGTGAAAAACGTTGCGCTGAAGCAAACCGAGATGAATACCATGTTCCATATTTAGAATCAATTTCCCTTAAAACTCTTCCAACATCACTAGTCCAAAGCTCAAACATAATTCTGTCGGTGTTGCTAACCCTAGTTCCCAACATTCCATAATCATTGATTCCGCGTCGGCTGACACGATTTAATCTATCAAAAAGTTCAGATTTCTCTCTCGCCGCTAACCATGCGCTACGTGCACTATTGAACATTTTTACCTCCTTTTTTTACAGGAGTTTTGAGTTTGCTGGGATTGCCCTTTTCCAATTTCTCAACTTGTTTTTCAAATTCATCTGTTTCTTTTTCATGTTTTTTTGCTTCTTTATATTTGAAAAATTCTATAAAAAATTCTTTAAACCCAATTTTATCTGTAAGTGGCACTATGGATAAAGCCAACATATATATAAGCAAAACAAACTTGCCTTCAAATGGCTTTGAGTTCATGATGCTTGTCCAATGAGTAAGACAATATCCAAAAGACAGTGAAATCAGAACGATATACCATATCAAAAGTATTATGAATTGTATCTTTTCTATTGTCCAAAAAGAAACTTTATCTTCTTTATTCATTTTTGCCCTTTATCACTTTATAACAGATTCATTTCCATTTTGTAATAGAATTCCATATCGTTTATCAAACTATCTACATCCGATTCGTTCATCTCTGACAGCCATTTTTTCAATTCGTTTATAGTTATGATTTCTTCTATTGCTTGGGCAACCCTATCTTTAATCACTTTCATGCCGCCATGCTTCACATTAACAAACTCCACTATTTCCTTATGTATGGTTTTCGCGGGCTTATAAGTTTTCACCACAAAAGTTATTGGGAAATGAAGCACTTTGTCTATATCCAACAGGTATTTGCTGTAATTATCTACTTCCGTAACTTGAAAGAATCTTCCGACAGGCCGCATTACAAAGTCTATACCGCCGTCATTGGCATTTGTGCGACCGGTTTTATACAATGTTAAAAATTGCTCTTCTAAATCTTTCTTTGTATATCCGAAATACACTTTGGTGTTTTTGTAATGGTTTTTCAAAACAGCGAAAGCAATTATTTCAAAAATTCGTGCTTCGGAATCATCTTTCAAAAAACTCTCTAACTTATTCTTTTTATCTTTTAAGTTTGAAATTTGATGCAATTCTTCCAAGTCGGTAACAAGTGCATTATCTTTCGTTTTTAGCAGTTCTACATACTTTTCTATAATTTCTATAATCGTTTTTGAAATATCAATTTTCCCGACATACAGATATTTGATATGTAATAAATATTTGCTGTTATTGATAAGTATAGGCGGAATCTGGTCGTTCGTCTTATTTGCAAATTCAAAATTTACCCGATTGTTCAATCCATGATTCTGCAGTTTTTCGCCGCCGTATTGATTTCTACAAAATTCAAATAAGGTTTTGTATTGGAACCCTTCAAACTTTTTGTATTTATCGGGCTTATTATGAAAGTCTTTTGCATAGAAATAAGCCAAAGAATAGACAGCATATATATTCGCAAGACTTTTCCGTGTTTTTACATTTCCACTTATTGCACCCATCTTTGAGTCAAGGTATTGTATGAGCGGGCTGCCATCATAAATAGTTTGAAAATCGTTCTTATAATTCTTTTGTAGAATTTGTTTGATAAAGTCCTTCATAACATTCCTCTAAATAAACTTTCGCCGCTATATTTTGAGCGATTGGTGGTTTTTCTAGATTTGTCTTTTACCAGTTGCTTACCATTATATTCTTGGAACAGCCCGGTGCGTCGCAAACCAATTTCATAAAATTCTGGATTTATTTCAATGCCTATGGCTCTACGCCCCAATTTAAGCGCAACTGCCGAAGTAGTGAAACTACCTGAAAATGGATCCAACACAATATCGCCTTTGTTGCTGGACGCTTTTATTATGCGTTCCAAAAGAGCTTCCGGCTTTTGTGTCGGGTGGTTTTCATATTCATTCATACGAAATCTAACTCTTGAAAAGTCCCATACATTTCCCGGAACCTTTTGGGTGTTATACGGCTGCGGCGGGTCTTTCCTATAATCAATCAATCCGCGCACCGCGCCGGTCTTGGCTTCAATCAATATATCTTCATGATTGAAAACATAATCGGCGTTCTTGGACTTGTTTATCATCAAAATAGGTTCATACAAGGAACCATACATCTTTTTGGATTGCACACCCGAACTATCATAAGACCAAACTATGCGGGACAACACATTATATTTTTCAGAAGCATACACATCTAAGAATGACATAAATTGAGTGGCTGTCATAAAATACATTGTGCCATTGTTTGTGAGAATACGCATGCATTCGTCTATCCATTTTTTACACCATTCCACATATAAATCCGGTGCATCCCATTTATCTACATTATTTCCAAAGTCTTTGCCGATATTATAAGGCGGGTCGGCAAAAATAAGATTTATGGAGTTTGATTTTATATTTTTCAAGATTTCAAGGGAATCGCCCAGCACAACCAAACTATCACGATTAAACTCGTGATTTTTGCAATTATCAAGTTTTTCAAACAATTCCCGCATATTTCCTTACCTTATTATGAGTATATTGGTTTTGAAGTAAAAATGCAATGGATTTTCAGAGCAAATAACTAAAAATCACTTGCGCTGATGGCGGTGGCAAAAAGTCTTCCCTATAATTCCCCACGATTCCCTGTGATTATAGTTTTTTGTGGTCTGCTCGAGAGACGAAAAGTCACCGGAGCAGAGAGTGTTTTTTAGTCATTTTGCGGCGAAAATCTGAAACAAAAAGCGGCTTCCAAAAAACTCTGAAAGCCGCAGAAATATTGGTGGGTGTTACAGGATTCGAACCTGTGACCCAGTGATTAAAAGTCACTTGCTCTACCAACTGAGCTAAACACCCAAAACTTCTCAATGTAGCCACAATGTAGATTTTACATCACATTGTATATAACTACATCACCCATTTGTTCCTTTCGGAACATTGCGGGACTTTGCAAGCCCCTGATAGATAGCGATAAATATCACCACCTATAATCTGGTAGCCCTTGTGCAAGTGATTAAAAGTCACTTGCTCTACCAACTGAGCTAAATTCCCAGTCCCGCAAAGGGGTACGGCGCGAATTTTGACACAATTTCCGTGAAAAGTCAAATAAAATCGCAAGATATAGGGGCGTATTGCATATACTTTCGTATACGGGTGGGTCAGTTTCTACCAATGGCATTGAATCTTTTTGGGCAATTATAAAACGCGGATTTAAGGACAGCTAAAATACTGATACTTTCCTGTTTGTGGAATATAGGCATAACAGACCGTAGAGCCGTACGTCTTTGAACGCACGACGTTCTATCCAAATTGGCGCGAAAGCGGGACTTTAAGCGTCCTTGACCTTGGCGTGCGGCTTCGATTGTCGTTTTGACCTTGTTATAATTTGTTACGTCTTTTGAATATATGTCCTTTGCCGGACGCGATATAATCGCATCAGAGGTATTCAGGATGCGTGTGATAATAAGAAAGAATTACGCCGATTGTTCCAAATGGGTCGCGGATTATATCGCCGGAAAAATAAATGCGGCGGCGGGTGCGCCGTTCGTAATCGGATTACCCACCGGGTCGACGCCGATCGGCGTTTACAAGGAACTTATACGGCTTTGTCGTGCGGGCAAGGTTTCGTTTGAAAATGTGACTTCGTTCAATATGGACGAATATGTCGGACTCCCTTGCGACCATCCGCAAAGTTATCATCATTTTATGAACGAAACTTTTTTCAACCATATTGACATCAAAAAAGAAAACATAAATATCCCGAACGGCATGGCGTCCGACCTTTCCAAAGAATGCGCGGCCTATGAAGAAAAAATCAAACAGTGCGGCGGCGTGAAGTTATTCTTTGGCGGCATCGGCGCCAACGGGCACATTGCATTTAACGAACCCGGAACATCGCTTTCATCGCGGACGCGGATAAAGCGCCTTGCCCTTGACACGCGCGAAGCAAATTCGCGGTTTTTCGACGACGATTTGTCGGCTGTGCCGGAATATGCGATTACCGTGGGCGTCGGAACGATAATGGATGCGGACGAAGTCCTTGTCATGGCGACGGGCGCGCACAAAGCCGAAGCATTGCGCCAGGCCGTCGAATGCCCCATCCATCACATGTGCCCGGCAAGCATTTTGCAAACGCACCAGCATGGTATTATTGTGTGCGATGAAGAGGTGGCGCGCCGGTTTTCATCCCGCATCGCTGAATATTTCAGAGATGTGGAGCATTTATAGGTGCCACCGGCATGGACCCCTATGGATTCGCAAACGCGGAAAACAGCGCGGAACGGAAATTGGAGTGGTCCGCCGCGTAATGAGCGCAGTAGCGCGAGCAATGGTACGCGCACTGGCTGGCAGACGAATGCGACCCCATGAACACCCACCCGCCATTTGCGCCGTCGACGCGCTGTTTCAAACGGCACCAGCATAGTGTCTGATTGCTTGCAAAGGCTGTATTGCCGTTGGCAGGATTAGGCAAAACCGGGTTGCCCTGATTATAAACTCCGACCGACCACCCCCCCGTACCAACAGTGGCACTGCACGTTGCCTGGATATGGAAATTAGGCCAGATTGGAGGCTGACCACCCCGGGGGGCACTTAGGTTGGGATGCCACGGAGAGTTAGCGTCCCAACTAACAATCTGATTCCCCCATCTTGGATTAGCATTACGGAATGTCGCATCCCATGTATATATTCGCGGAAAATCCGCCTGAATTGTGCTGAAAGTATAATCGGGTGCTGTCCTTAGACTTAAAATCTGATTATCCGGCATGCG
>Ga0123353_10009009_pt1 | contig 13708 bp, 12 predicted proteins | sample TergutLab28metaG_3_FD_92763 | JGI IMG/M metagenome (GOLD analysis project Ga0123353, IMG submission 92763) | Labiotermes labralis P3 segment gut microbial communities from Petit-Saut dam, French Guiana - Lab288 P3 | ecosystem: Host-associated > Arthropoda: Insects > Digestive system > Gut ... | reverse complement strand
CGGGCACGTTCTTCCCCACGGCCAGGTAATCCAAAAAGAACAGGGGCCTCGCGCCGCAGCAAAGCACGTCGTTGACGCACATGGCCACGCAGTCGATGCCCACGGTGTCGTGCTTGTCCAGCATAAAAGCGAGCTTTAGCTTTGTGCCCACGCCGTCGGCGCCGCTCACGAGCACGGGCCTGTGGATGCCCGTTAGATCCGGCTCAAACAGGCCGCCAAAGCCGCCGATGCCCTCCAGCGCGCCCCGCGTAAGCGTCTTGGCCACGTGGCCCTTGATCAGTTCCACCGCCCGATAGCCGGCGGTGATGTCCACGCCCGCCGCCTTGTAGCTTTCACTCTCGCTTCTCACCCGCATACCTCACTTCAGGGCTTGTTCATGAACGTGCCTTGCTACCTCGCTCGGACAGGGGCTGATCAAATTTGCTCGCGGCTTCGGCCCGGCGCGGCTCCACGGGGTATTCGCCTGTAAAGCAGCCCTTGCAGAACCCGCGCTTGCACTGTTCGGCCAGCTTGTCCACATAGTCCACGTTCAAAAAGCCCAGGCTGTCCGCGCCCACCATCCGGCAGATTTCCTCGACGCTGTTGTGCGCGGCGATCAGGTGCTCGGTGCTGTCTACATCGGTGCCGAAGTAGCAGGGATGCATAAACGGAGGGGAGGAAAGGCGCATGTGCACCTCGGCGGCGCCGGCCTCCCGCAGCAGGCTCACGATGTGCGCGCTGGTAATGCCCCGAACGATGGAGTCGTCGACGAGCACCACGCGCTTGCCCTTCACCGTGGCCTCCACGGCGTTGAGCTTGATGCGCACCGAGTGGACGCGCTGCTGATGATCCGGCTGTATAAAGGCCCGCCCGATGTAGCGGTTTTTGATAAAACCGATGCCGTAGGGAATGCCGCTTTGACGCGCGTAGCCGATGGCGGCGTCGATGCCGCTGTCCGGAACGCCCACCACCACGTCGGCCTGCACGGGATGTTCCAGCGCCAGGAACGAACCCGCGCGAAGCCGGGCCGTGTGCACGCTGCTGCCGTCGATCTTGCTGTCCGGCCGGGCAAAGTAGATAAACTCAAACGCGCACAGCGCGCTCTCGCACTTCGAAGCCGCCCGCAGGCTGCGAACGCCCTCCCGCGTTACCACCAATACCTCGCCCGGCTCCACATCCCGCACGAAGGAAGCGCCGATGGCATCCAGCGCGCAGCTTTCGCTGGCAAACACCACCTCGCCGTTCCAATCCCCCAGGCACAGTGGGCGGAAGCCGCGGGGATCGCGGGCCGCGATCAGCTTTTGCGGGCTCATGATCAGGAGCGAATACGCGCCTTCGATCCGTTCCATGGCCTGCGCCACGGCCTGCTCGATGCTGTCGGCGCGCAGGCGCTCCTGGGCCACGACCTGGGCGATGACCTCGCTGTCGCTGGTGGTATGGAAGATCGAGCCGCCGCTCTCCATCTGCCGGCGCAGTTCCCCGGCGTTTACCAGGCTGCCGTTGTGGCACAGCGCCAAGGGGCCTTTGCGGTGGTGCACGAGCAGGGGCTGCGCGTTGTCGCGGCTTTTCGCGCCCAGGGGCGCGTAGCGGCAATGGCCCATCGCCATGTTGCCGTCCGGGAGCTTTTCCAGCACCTCGCGGGTGAACACCTCGTTTACCAGCCCCACGTCCTTGTGGCACTCGATCACGCCGTCGGTGTTTACGGCGATGCCGCAGCTCTCCTGCCCCCGGTGTTGCAAGGCGTAGAGCGCATGGTACGCGGGCATCGTCACGCCTTTTTTCTCTCCCCGCAGGAAGAGGGCGAACACGCCGCATTCCTCATGCAATTTGTCAAAGGCGCAATCGTTCATGTTTCACTCACCCATCAGGCGCTTCAGGATCTCGTTGTACGCGTCTTCTACGCCGCCCATGTCGCGGCGAAAGCGGTCTTTGTCCAATTTTTCGTGGGTCACGCTGTCCCAGAAGCGGCAGGTGTCGGGGCTGATCTCGTCGGCCAAGACGATGGCGCCGCCGGCGGTTTTGCCGAACTCGAGCTTAAAGTCGATCAGCTCCACGTTCAGCTCCTTGAGGTACGCGGTGAGCACCTCGTTTACCTTCATGCTGTACCGGCTGATGAGGGCAAGCTCCTCCGGGGTTGCCCAACCCATGGCCGCGATGTGGTAATCGTTCACCATGGGGTCGCCCAGCGCGTCGTCCTTGTAACAGAACTCGAGCACCGTTTTGCCCATCCTGGCGCCTTCCGCCAGGCCCAGGCGCTTGGCGAGGCTTCCCGCCGCGATGTTGCGCACGATCACTTCCAGCGGTATGATGGTTACGCGCTTGACGAGGGTTTCCCGGTCGCTCAGCTCCCGCACGAAGTGCGTGGGCACGCCGTGCTTTTCCAAGAGCTGCATCAGATGGTTCGTGACCCGGTTGTTCACGGCCCCCTTGCCGGCGATGGTGCCCTTTTTGCGCCCATCCTCGGCGGTGGCGTCGTCCTTGTAGTCCACCAGCACCACCGCGGGATCGTCGGTGGCAAATACCTTTTTGGCCTTTCCCTCGTAGAGCTGTTCCAGCTTTTTCACGCTTGTTTCCTCCTCGTCGGCTTCTTTTCGTGGGCTTTTTTCGTGGGCTTCTTTGGATTTGTTTAGAGTTTGCCCTGGAGCGCCGCGTCCTTTGCGAGCACTTCTTGGCGCATGTCCTCGCGCGCGGCCAGGAGCCGCTCGTACAGGCCCGCGTCCGAGGTGGCGATGATCTGCGCCGCCAGCAGCGCCGCGTTTTTCGCGCCGTCGATGGCCACGGTGGCCACGGGCAGCCCCGCGGGCATCTGCACGGTGGAGAGCAGCGCGTCCAAGCCGTCGAGCGTGCTGCTCCTTACCGGGATGCCGATGATGGGCAGCGCGGTTTGCGCCGCCAAGGCGCCCGCCAGATGCGCGGCCTTCCCCGCCGCCGCGATGATGGCGCCGAAGCCGTTGCCGGCGGCGCCCTGCGCGAACGCCGCGGCCTGCGCCGGCGTGCGGTGCGCGGAGTACACGTGCGCTTCAAAAGGAATGTTCAGCGCCCTTAGGGTTTCAAAGCAAGGTTTGAGGACAGGCAAATCGCTGTCCGAGCCCATGATAACCGCTACCTTCTTCATCTCGTTTTCCCCTCTCGGTGATCTTTGTTGAAACCATTTGTTTAAAAATAATTCCGAACAATAAAATCATTTTACTCAAGGAATAGCCCTGTGTCAAGAGCATTTCCGAACGTTTTTGCATTTACATAAATTATCGTTAGGTTTTATGGCATAAAAAGGCCCTTGAAAGTTCGCGCCTTCAAGGGTTTGGCAGAGGCCGGCAGGCCAACCGGGGCGAACGCCCCGCATCCTTACGCGTCCATGGGCCTGCCCAAGTAATCGACGTACCATTGATCGCGGGATAGGGGCGTTTCGCCGGTCATCAGCTTGTAAAAGCCCTCGGCGGATTCCCACGCCTCGATCTGCGCGGTGGTCCGGCCCATCTCGGTGTTCATGCGGCCCGGATGCACCGCAAAGAAATCCACATCGGCAATGGCGGCGTTGAACATCCCGGGAACCTTGGTGGCCGCCGTCTTGGAAAGGCCGTAGCAGGGTATCCATGTGCCGCAGTTGTAGATGCCGGGCCCTTCCGAGGTTACGGTCAGCAGCTTTCCGCCCCGCTTCATCACGGGGTAGAATTCCTTGGCTACGATCACCGGGCCGATTGCGTTTACCTCAAAGGTTCTGCGCAGTTCCGCCACGTCGCATCGATGGATGGGGTTGACCCGGTCGCCGGGCAGGAGCACGCCCGCCACGTTGCACAGCGCGTCGATTGCACGAAGAAAATCGGCGCAGATCCGCGCGCCCCGGCGGATTTCCGCCTCATCGGTCACATCCGCTTGAAACACCAGCAACCGCCCGCTGTGCTCCTCTTCGAGCTCGGCGAGGGCGGGCGGCGTCGCGCGCTCATAAACGCCGGCGGCGACACGGTGGCCCTTGGCCAGGAATGTGCGGGCCAACTCCAGCCCAAGCCCCCGGCCGGCCCCGACAATCGCCACATTCATGCTCATTCGTAGTTCTCCAACAGCTCGATCAGGCATTTCAGGCTGCCCGAGGCGTCCAGATACGCGTATTCGCCGCCCGCGTCTCCATACTTGCCCCGCTGCACGCACTTCATGCCGAAGTTTTCGCACAGCAGCACCTTCTCGTCCATGCCCTTGACGTTGAAGGCGATGTGATGGATGCCTTCGCCGTGCTCGTCCAGGAAGTCCTGCCAGGTGCTTTTTACGCCGTTGGGCTGTATCAGCTCGATCTGTACATTCGGGCCCGCGTCGAAGAAAGCCATGAGGCAATTGGCCTTTGGAGCGGGGCTTCCGTTTACCGTGGTGCCGGTTACCTCGAATGTGCCGCCGTCAAAATGAGGAGGGGGCTCCACGCCAAAAAACGCGGCGAATTTTTGCTTGCTTGCCTCCACATCCCGAACGATAAACCCCACCTGTGTCAATACATTCGTGCCGATGATTCCCGCCATTGCAATCTCCCTTTCCATTATTTATTCAAATCAATAAAATGCCAAATCCTGAGTGCGCGTTCCATCTAACAGTATCATACATGCCATGAAATATGTCAAGATTACATGAATAAATTTATCAAATAGCCACAGCTTTAACCAACAATGCGTATTGCAAACAGAATCCACATGTGATAGGATGAAGTCAAGTAAAAGCCCCAAAAAACCTTATAATGGGAAAAGGGAGGAACGCACAATGAAACCAGTTGCCAGGCGCATGTTGTCCATGCTCTCCATCCTGCTGACCGTGGCCGTATTCGCCACATCCGCGATTGCGGCGCCCGGAAACGACGGCCCGCTCGCGCCGTACGAAGAACCCGTGACCATCACCTGGGCCGTGCAAGCCTCGCAGGTGCAAAAGTTCTTTGACGGCGATACGTATGACAACAACCGCTGGTCCCGCAGGATCAAGGAGCTGCTCAATATCGACGTCGAGGTCGGCTTCTCCGCGGACATCTCAACGGACGCCTACCGCAACAAGATCAACGCGGTGCTGGCTTCCGGCGACCTGCCCGACATCACCCGCTGGTCCGACCGCACCTTCTTCAACCAGGCCTACGAGGCGGGCTACCTGTACGACTTGACCGATCTTTTCGAAGAGCACGCCTCCGAGGGCGTCAAGAGCTACCGCGACAGGTATCCCGACAGCTTCAAGGGCGCGTCCTTTGAGGGCAGGCTCTACGGCTTCCCCTACATGGTCAATAACTTCCACCAGGCGGTCTACCTTTGGATCCGCGACGACTGGCTGGAAAACACCGGCATGCAGCCGCCCACCACGGTGGACGAGCTGATAGAGCTTGCGCGCGTATTCACCTATGGCGACCCCGACGGGAACGGCCTGGACGACACCTACGGGCTCGCGCTCAACAACAAGGTGGTCAATACCGACTTCGGCACCATTTCGGGCCTGCTCAGCGCGTTCGGCGTGCCCACCTACGGCCAAAACTGCTTCTACCGCGGCCCGGACGGCAAAATGACCTTTGGGTTTATACAGCCCGAAGTCAAAGAAGCCCTGGCGGTGGTGCGCCAACTGTACGAGGAGGGGCTGATCGACCCCGAATTCGTGGTGAAGGACGGCGGCGCGCTGGAAGCGGACGTGGCCTCCGGCAAGGTGGGCATGATGTTCCACATGAACTGGGGCACCTGGTATCCGTTCAACATTATTTTTGAGGCCGAGGGCGTGATCACCCGCCCCTATCCGGTTCCCACCCAGCCGGGAAGGGACTTCAAAATCGGCATCGAGTCCAACGAGACGGGCGACGTGTTCTTCCTCAACGCCAACACCAAGCACCCCGAGGCGTTTATCAAGATACTCAACCTGTACGACGCGACGGTGAACGAATCCAACGACCCCGCGGACTTCCAGGAGTTTTGGGCCGACGAGCAGTACCGGCTCTGCCCCGTGTTTGTGGGCATTCCCACGGAGCTCTATGCCCCTGAGCTGCACGCGGCGCTGCCCACCAACGACAGGGAATCGCTCCCGCCCGGCGTGCGCCCCTACTACGATTGGGTCAAGGGCTTCGAGGCCGGCACCGACACCAACCCCAACGCCTACGGCACCTGGGGCCAGATGTTCGAGCGCGGCTCCATGGCCATCGCGCTGTACGATTACGAAGGGCATGTGGTGCAGAGCGTGATGGCCAACGAGCGCCCCGAGATTTGGATGACCAACGGCCCCCTGCTGGAATCGCTGGTGGAGACCACCTTTACCGACATCATCACCGGCGCGAAGCCCCTGGACGCCTTTGATCAGTTTGTGCAGGAGTGGCTTGCCAACGGCGGCCAGCAAACCCTCGACGAGCTGGAGATCATGTATCCCCTCTAAAATCATCTATCTGCCCGGGAACGGAGGATGCCTAAAGACCGCCCCACCCACGCGCTGAAAGGCGCGTGGGTGGGCTGTATGCGGGGTGGCGCCGAATGAACAAGAGGCTATCACAAAAAAACAAATTCCTGCGCGAGCTGCCGCTGCACATCATGCTGATACCGGCGGTGGTTCTGGTGGGCGTCTATAGCTATGGCTCCATGGCCGGGATATCCATCGCCTTTCAAAGATTCGTGCCCACGAAGGGGCTGTTCGGCTCGGATTGGGTGGGGTTGCAGAACTTTGTTACGCTGTTTAACCTGCCCAACTTCTGGCCCGTGATACGCAACACCGTGTTTATCGCGCTGGCGAAGATGATCCTTGGGGTGCTGGTTCCGGTTGTTTTTGCCCTGATGCTCAACGAGATCTCCAAGCCGAGGTTCAAGCGCTCCATACAGACGATGGCCTATCTGCCGAACTTTTTGTCGTGGATCATACTGGCGGGTATCTTTCGGGATCTGCTCTCTCCGAGTTCGGGCATCGTCAGCATCCTTTTGCAAAGGATCGGCGTGAAGGCGCCCTTTTTTCTGGGCGACAAGTTCTGGTTTCCGATCACCGTGGTCGTCACCGACATTTGGAAGAGCTTTGGGTTCGGTTCGGTCATCTATCTGGCGGCGCTCACCTCCATCGACCCGGCCCTGTATGAATCCGCGATGATCGACGGCGCCGGGCGCTGGAAGCAAACGCTGCACATCACCTTGCCCGGCATATCCGCCACGATTATCCTCATGACGGTCCTGGGCATGGCAAACATCCTAAACGGCGGCTTTGATCAGATTTACAACATGTACAGCCCGGTCGTGCTGGCGACCGGCGATATTCTCGATACCTTCGTGTTCCGCCTGGGCATCGAGCGCGCGCAGTTCGCGCTGAGCACCGCGGCGAGCTTCTTTAAGTCCGTGGTGTCGTTCGTGTTTATCGTGCTGTCGTACTACTTGGCGGATCGATTCGCCGGCTACAGGGTATTTTAGGAGGTGCGGCGGCGATGCGAGCGAACGCTTCGGTCTCGCGCAGGGTGTTTCTGATTTGCAATTACGCGCTGCTGATAGGCACGGCGCTGATATGCGTTTTGCCCTTTGTGAACCAGCTGGCGATTTCATTCTCGCACAAGAACGCCGTGGCGGCCAACCAAGTGGTGTTCTGGCCGATCGGCTTTAACGCGAGCGCGTACAGCTTTATTCTAAGGGGAAGCGCGTTTATGAGGGCGCTGCTCGTATCCCTCCGGCGGGTGGCGCTGGGCGTGCCCATCAACCTGCTGCTCATTGTCCTGACGGCCTACCCGCTCTCCAAGCCCAAGTCGCAGTTTAGGATGCGCAACGTGTATTCGTGGTATTTTGTGATCACCATTTTGTTCTCGGCCGGGCTGATTCCCACGTACATGATCGTGCGCTTCACCGGGCTGATCGACAGCATATGGTCCCTGGTGCTGCCGGGGGCGCTTCCCGTGTTTTCCATGCTGGTGGTGATGAATTACATGCGCTCCCTGCCCCCGGAGCTTGAGGAGGCGGCGTACATAGACGGAGCGAACCATCTGCAAACGCTGGTGCGCATCATACTGCCGGTGTCCACGCCCACCATCGCCACGGTCACCCTGTTCTCGTTTGTGGGCCATTGGAACAACTGGTTCGACGGGCAGATTTACATGAACAAAATCACAAATTACCCGCTGCAAAGCTATCTGCAAACGATGGTGATCAACGTGGAAGCGTTTTTCCGCAACATGACGAATGTTTCCCAAGACATCGCGCTGTACATCGGCCTGGTGAGCGCGCGCACCACCGCCGCGGCCCAAATGTTCCTGGCCATGATACCGATCCTTTTGATCTACCCGTTTTTGCAAAAATATTTTACCACCGGCCTGGTGATGGGCTCGGTGAAGGGCTAGGGCGCGAGCCTAAAGAGGAGGAACAGATGGGATTTCGCAAGGATTTTGTTTGGGGCGGGGTCACCGCCTCCTACCAGATCGAGGGCGCGGCCTACGAGGACGGAAAGGGCCTGTCCGTGTGGGACATGTTCTGCAAGCAGCCCGGGCGCATCGCCGACGGCGCCAACGGCGAGGTCGCCTGCGATCACTATCACCTGTATCAGCAAGACGTGGACATCATGCGGGCCATCGGCTATCAGGCCTACCGCTTCTCCGTTGCCTGGCCGCGCATCCTGCCCGAAGGCACCGGGCCGGTATGCGGCAAGGGCCTGGATTTTTACGACCGGCTGGTGGACAGCCTGCTTGCGGCCCATATCGAGCCCTGGATGACGCTGTTTCATTGGGATTACCCCTATGCCCTGTTCCGGCGGGGCGGCTGGATGAACCCGGACAGCCCCCAGTGGTTCGCGGACTTTGCCGGGATTGTGGCCCAAAAGCTGGGGGACCGGGTGAAGCGCTTTCTTACCCTGAACGAGCCCCAGTGCTTCATCGGCATCTGCTACGATGCCACCGAGCACGCCCCGGGCATCCGCTTCCCCATTTGGGATACCTTGCTGATGGCGCACCACGCGCTGCTGGGCCACGGGCTGGCCGTGCAGGCGCTGCGCGCGGCGGCCCCCGATGCGCAGGTGGGCATCGCGCCCACTTGCAGCGCGCACTATCCCGCCACCGAGACGCCCCAGGACATAGAGGCCGCGCGCAAGGCCTTCTTTGATGTAAGCGAGGAGGCTCCCTTCTGGAGCGTCTCCCTGTGGAGCGACCCCATCTTCAAGGGCGCGTATCCCAAGAAGCTCTACGAGCTCTTCCCCGAGCACATGCCTCCTGTGGGCCCGGACGACATGCGGATCATCGGCCAGCCCCTGGACATCCTGGGGCAGAACATCTACAACGGCAAGGCGGTGCGCGCCGACGGCCGCGGCGGCTATGCCTTCGTGGACCGGGGAAAGGGCCATCCCTTCACCGGCGCCAAGTGGCCGGTGACGCCCAGGGCGCTCTATTGGGGGCCCCGCTTCCTGGCCGAGGAGTATCGGATGCCCATCGTCATCACGGAAAACGGCCTGTCCTGCCCGGACGTGGTGTCCTGCGATGGGAAGGTGCACGATCCAAACCGCATCGATTTTTTGCGGCGCTATCTGCGGGAATACCGCCGCGCGGCGGAAGACGGCGTGGATGTGCGCGGCTACTTCCACTGGTGCGTTACCGATAACTTTGAGTGGGCCAAGGGGTACACCGAGCGCTTCGGCATGGTGTATTGCGACTTTGAGACCCAGGAGCGCATCCTGAAGGATTCCGCCCATTGGTACCGGGACACCATTTTGGCAAACGGCGACAATTTATAGGGGAGGAGCGCACAAGGATGAATCGGCTTGCGTTGATCACCGGGGCCGGTCAAGGCCTGGGCTTTGCCCTGGCCGAAAAGCACCTCGCGCTGGGAGACGAGGTGTACGCGCTGACCCGCCGGCACACCGAACAGCTGACGAACCTGGCCCGGCAAAGCGAAAGGCTGCACGTCCACCGCTGCGACATCGCCAGCACGCAGAGCGTAAACGAGGCCATGGCCGCGCTCCTGGCGCGCGGGCAACGGCTGGACTTTTTGTACAACGTGGCGGGCCTCTATGCGCAAGAGGACAGGGTGTCCCTCGCCGATACCGATCTGGACGGGGGGCTGCGCATGGCCGATGTCAACGGCGTGGGCCTGTTGCGGGTAACCAAGGCGGCCCTGCCCCTGATCGGCGAGGGCTCGCTGGTGGTCAACATCACCTCGGAGGCGGGCAGCATCACCAATTGCTACCGCTCCTATGAGTACATGTACTGCCTGTCGAAGGCGGCGGCCAACATGGCCTCGAGGCTGCTTTCCAACGAGCTGCACCTCGTGGGGGCGCGGGTCGTGTGCATCCATCCGGGCTGGCTGCGCACCCAGATCGGGGGCGAGCGCGCCAAGAACGCGGCCCATTCCATCGAGGCCTCCAAGAGCGCGGAAGACATCGTCGGCATCGCGACGCGCATCGGCGACATTCCGCCTTCGTGGCTGTTTATGCAGCACGACGGCACGCTGCTTCCCTGGTAGCGGGATACGATCAGGCAAAAGCGAGGAGATAGTGCGATGAAGGCAAGGCTGGCGCCGGTATATTTTCAGGATGCAAACGAGCGGGAGCGCGCTGAATTTGCCGGGCAAATGGAGCGCTTGCGCGCGCTGTACGGGGATGTGGCGGAATTCGCGCCGGCGGTATGCGCCGGGGAACCGCTGCCCCCCGCCGACGCGGTTCTCTTTCCTCAACTGATCGGCGCCGCTTTCCGGGAAAGGGAGAAGCTGCAACAATACGCGCTGCCCTTTGTGGTGCTGACCTCCGCCTATGGCACGGTGGAGATGTGGGACTGGGAGATCGTTACCTTTTTGCGCGGGGAAGGGCTCAACGTCTTTTCCCCTTACTCCGTGGAGCTGGCCAAGGTGGTACTGCGCGCCCTGGCGGTGAAAAGCGGCCTGCGGCGCGGCGCAAAATTCCTGATGTTCCAAGACTCGCCGGGCGAGGGCATGCAGGCCAACATCTTCAAGCGCTTTTATTGGTGGGAACAGGAATGCAGCGACCGCATGGAGGAGACCTTCGGCATCCGGCTGATCTACCGCAGTTGGAAGGCGGTAAACGAGCAAGCGGCGCAGATCACCGACGGGCAGGCGCGCGGGGTCAGCGCGGATTGGCGGGTAGAGCGGGAGGATGTGTCCGAGCCGGTGTACCTGCGCGCGGTGAAGCTGTACATCGCCATCAAGGCCGTGATCGAGGAGCTGGGCGGCGTTGCCGGGGTGGGCGCGAATTGCCTGAACGAATCCTTTCATAGCGGCACCACGCCCTGCCTGGCCTGGAACATGCTGTTTGAGCGGGACGGCGTGATCTGGGCCTGCGAGGGCGACACGCTGACGCTGCTGAGCACCTACATCCTGTACCGCTGCCTGCGCGCGCCGGTGATGATGACCAACCTGTACCCCTTTCTGGTGGGCATGGCGGCCCTGGCCCACGAAAAAATCGACAAGTTTCCGGACATCGGCGATCCCGATAACCACGCGCTGGGCGTGCACTGCGGATACTTCGGTTTCGCGCCCCGGAGCTTCTGCGCCCGCTGGGTGCTGCGGCCCAAGGTGCTGGGGATCGTGGACGACCATGCCGTGATGATCGACTGCGAGATGGAGAAGGGGCCCGTTACCCTGGCAAAGATCTATCCGGATTTCCGCAAGCTGAGCATCATCGAGGCGGAGATCGAGGACTACGTGCAGTATCCGGGATCGGATTGCAGGAACGGCGCGCTGATTCGCTACCGGGACGGCGCGCGGGTGATGGAGGAACTCTGCTCCCACCACGCGCTGATTCTCCAGGGCAAACGAAAGGCCGAGCTTCTGCAGCTGGCCAAGGTGTTCGGCTGGGACGCCGTGGTGATGTAACCGCCCCGCTACACCCTTCTGTCCGTGCTCCACGGGGCCAGGGTTCCGCCCACCTCAAAGTACGTCTGCGCGCCGTCGTCGGATTCCCCGAGCAGCGAGAACCGCGGTTCGGCCAGCGTCAGCGCGCACCGGATCGGCGGGCCGGGCAGCACTTCCTTTGTGTAGTTGAGCAGCAGGTTTTCCACGCAGTGGGTCCGCAGCACCTCCAGGGGCAGCAGATCGCATGCCCAATCGGCATAGCGCGCGTTGTTTACATGGCCGTTTACGTCCAAATCGGTGTACGCGGCGGCGCGCGCCCGCTCAAAGCGCCGGCCGGCCTCCACCCGCATCACCCGGTCGGGCGCGGGCAGCGGGGCCGGCAGGCGCGCGGTGTCCGGGAAGGCGATGCCGGCCTTCGCGGGGGGGATGACGCTCCGGGCGCTTACGTCCAGCAGCAGCCACAGTTGCGCCGCCGAGCCCAATTTGCGGCCGTCGGGCCGCTCCAGCACAAAATAGCGCGGAAAAAAGAAGCGGCTCGCCACCCCCGGCCAGGTGCGGATGCGCACCTCCTCGTCCATCAGCGGGTACTCCTGCATCTGCAGGTGGGTGCGCGAGAGGATCCAAATGATGTCGCGCTCCAGCATCAGCGCCCGCCCCACCCCCAAGTCCTCGGAATGGGCGGTGGCCAAGTCCTGCATGGATTCCAAAATGGCGCGGGGCCGCCAGCGGCCGGTGAAATCCACCATGCCCGCGCTCAAAGCGAATTCGCGTACAAACTCCATCGGCATGCGCGTTCACCCCTGTTGGTTAAGATAACGATATCATACAGTATCATGCGCTGTATGCTTCTGTCAATTCATTATGTTATCGTATGAATGAACAAGCCCTGTGGAAGCATCCCCGCATTGACAAAGGCCCTCCTTTTTGGGATACTATACCGGTCATGGTTTGTGCACCAAGGGGTGTTTGATGGAATCGGAACGCAGGAGGGCAACGCGCGTGGTCAAATGGCGGAAGAGGGCCGTTTTTTTTGCGGTTTGCATCGCATTGATCGCGATGGCCTCGGCCATCGCCGGCTGGGTGCTGGCCGAGGTGTATCTTACCGAAGGCGGGCCACTGTTTTTTGTGCCCCATGCCGGGCAGGCGCACACACAGCGGTACACGCTGGCGGTGCGCGGCATGGCGCGCGGCGCGGTAAACGAGCCGCCCCAGGCGGTGGAATACCTGCCCGGCGCGGTGTTTGGCGTCTACGCGCCCGACGCCGAGGGGCACATGCAGCCCTGGCCGGATCCCCGCGCGCCCCAATCGCCGTTTTTGATCCGCACCGAGGCCGAGCCGGTGAGCTTCGACTTGCCGGACGGCACGGTGTTCTATATGCGGCAGGAGAGCGCGCCCGAGGGCTATCTGCCCATTCCCGGGGGCTATTGGTCCATCGAGGGGCTCACCGAGCTGCGGGTGGACAACGCCATGCCGGGGGGATTGGAGGTTCGGGCGGCGGACGCGGACGGCCGGCCCCTCGCCGGGGCGCGGGTGCGCCTGCTGCAACACGGGCAGCTTGTGCACGAAGGAACGACCGGGGCCGACGGCGCGTGGCGGGTGGACTCGCTTGCGGCCGGTGAATACGCGATGGAAAGCGCGGAGCCGCCCCAGGGCTTTTTGCCCGCAGCCGATCCGCTGCACGACATCACCGTGCAAGACGCGGCTTGGGCCGGCGGCGCCTTTGTGCACCAGCGGATGGGCCGCGTGCTGGTGCAGGCGCAGAGCGTGGCGATGCGCCCCGACGGCCGGCCTGAGCGCGCGCCCCTGGCCCACGTGGGCTTGCAGCTGCTGGACGGGAACCGCCGCGCCGTCGCCGCCGGCGAGTGGAACACCGACGCCAACGGCCTCGCGCAAAAGGGGCTCCCGGCAGGAGATTACGTGCTGCGCGTTACCCGGCAGCCGGCCGGCGCGCCTGCGAAGCTCGCCGAGGAAATCGCATTTGCGAT
>Ga0123353_10009008_pt1 | contig 13709 bp, 8 predicted proteins | sample TergutLab28metaG_3_FD_92763 | JGI IMG/M metagenome (GOLD analysis project Ga0123353, IMG submission 92763) | Labiotermes labralis P3 segment gut microbial communities from Petit-Saut dam, French Guiana - Lab288 P3 | ecosystem: Host-associated > Arthropoda: Insects > Digestive system > Gut ... | reverse complement strand
GGCGGCCGATCCCAGCACGCTTATCAAGGTAAAAGACGGTGAGTTGGGTACCTGGACCTTTGAGGGCTGGACCTCGACCGATGTCGGGATCGATGGTGCCGGCTCCGAGTTCGGTATGCCCGCTCAACACGTTGAGATCATCGGTACCTGGAGCTTTACTCCTAACACGAGATATAACGTCACGTATACGGTGACCGGTGAGAAACCGGAGCCACATAACGAGACGTTCGTCACCCCGCAGACACATCAGCATCAAATGACGGTAACAGTCGACGGCATCCCCACGACGACCGCGACCGAGAATGGTGAGGGTGTTCTGGGCACTTGGACCTTCAGCGGATGGACCACTAATGACGCAGAGGTATCAGGTGGAAGCTTCACGATGCCGAATGGCAACGTTGATTTCACCGGATACTGGATATTCAATGACAATCCCTCACATGAAGTGATCTATCAGGTGACCGGTGACAGACCGGATCCTGAGAACAACAAGCCGGCGACCCCGCAGATGCATCAGGAAGAAGCGACTGTGACCGTGGCAGCCGATCCGACGACGACAGCGACTGACAATGGTGAGGGAATCTTGGGCTCATGGATCTTCAACGGATGGACTTCAGATGACGTTGAGATAGACGGGGCCGGCGACACGTTCGTAATGCCCAGTGGCGAGGTAACGATCACCGGCACCTGGAGCTTTACTCCTAACCCGTCCTATTGGGTCGAGTACGAGATCAAGGGCGCCACACCGGAAGCGGTCAGTGACATGCCTGATCCTCTCAAGAAAGAACACCAATGCGATGCGCTCGTTGAGGTGTCGGCAGAACCGACCTCTACCGCGACCTCGAACGGCGATGTATTGGGTATTTGGACCTTTGACGGTTGGACCTCGACCGATGTCGAGATCGAGGGCGCTGGAGATACCTTCACGATGCCTGACGGCGATGTGAAGATCATCGGAACGTGGACATTCACTCCGAATCCTACCTGGACCCTCTCATATGAGGTGACCGGTACCGTTCCGTCGCCCCAGAACAATATGCCTGATCCTCTTGAAAGAACTTACCAACGCGATGCGATCGTAACGGTCGCCGACGAGCCGACAACTACGGCTACTGATAACGGAAGTGGCGTGCTTGGCACGTGGACCTTTGACGGATGGACTTCTGATCAGGTGACAACGGCAGGCGCAAAGGACACCTTTGCCATGCCCAACACCGATGTGACGATCACCGGGTCCTGGACATTTACCCCTAATCCTTCCTACAAAGTGACCTATACGGTGACCGGAACACAGGTTTCACCCGTCAGCGGTCTCCCAAGCACGCCACGTAGCCATCAGCAAGGATCGATCGTCATGGTACAAGGCGACCCGACGACCACACAATCCGATGATGGTGAAAGCATCCTCGGTTCGTGGACCTTCAGTGGGTGGACGACCGAAGATGCGACCGTTTCCGATGGTAGCTTCGAGATGCCGAACAGTCCGGTCAAATTCACAGGTTACTGGATCTTCACTCCGAATCCCTACCACGATGTTACGTATCGGATCGACGGACCGGCACCGGCAACGATCAGCGATATGCCCACTCCTCTCGTGAAGAGTGTTCAAAAAGACGCAATGGTGACCGTTGCTGGAGCACCGTCAACTGCCGAGAAGAAAAATGACGCTGAGCTATTGGGCACTTGGACCTTTGATGGTTGGCAAGTCAATGGTGCGGTTGAATCGGGCGGATCCTTTACCATGCCTGATGATGATGTGACGATCATCGGTACGTGGAGTTTTACCGCGAATCCCTACTTTGAAGTTGAGTATTCGATCGAAAGCAGCGTACCGGTCTCAGTCAGCGGTATGCCCGATCCTCTTAAGAAGGACTATCAACGCGATGCTGTCGTGACCGTAGCAGGAGACCCTACCACGACCTCGAAGTCGAAGGGCGGCATCTTGGGCACATGGACCTTTGAGGGCTGGCAGGTCGTTGGCGCGACCGAATCAGACGGAGCATTCGAAATGCCCGATCACGATGTAAAGATCGTCGGTGCCTGGTCATTCGATCCGAACCCTTCATACTCGGTAACCTACACCGTTACCGGCGACGAGCCGGACGTGGTCGAAGGTATTCCAGTGGATAGCGTGCACCAAAGAGACGCGCTTGTGGAGGTTGCGGATCATCCGACCACGACCTCGACCCACAAGGATGGGAAACAGGGAGTCTGGACATTCGAAGGCTGGACGACCGAGCATACAAACGTGGTCGACGGAAGCTTCGAGATGCCTGACGGTGATGTCGAGTTCTTCGGAACATGGAACTTCGTTGCCGATCCGACCTACGTCATCGTCTACGCTCCCGGTAAATACGGGACCTGGACCGCTGATTCGCAGACCATCGAGGATCTCCTCGCAGGAAGTGATACTCCGTTGTGTACCGCGGATCTACAGGTCGAGCATGTTGAAGGATGGCACTTCATCGGCTGGACCGATGGCGTGAACGTCTATCAGATCGACGAGATACCTGAATGTGTCACGTGCGATATGGTATATACCGCTTTATGGGAGAAGGATGACGAGCCGATCAAGAAACAGGTAGACCCCCCGACCGTTGCGGGAAAAGCAATACCCGCACCGATTGCTTCTGTCGTAAGTCGTCTTCCGAAGACCGGCGAAGATCTCGGTCGCTTGGCAATGATAGCGATCCCGCTTATCGCATCGATCGGAATTATCATTGCCGTAGTGGCCAAACGCCGAAGCGATGAGGAAGAAGAGGTCGAGGTCTAGAAGAGAACAGATACTAGATCAAGAGATCTCGAATGCGGAGGGCGCCCGATCGGGCGCCCTCTTGCGTGAGCGGTCGACGCGGACGACAAGATGGCATCATGCATGATCGCCCGACAGCTGCGCCACTGTTTGCATGGTAAGATTAGAAATCATGTTTATCGATCAAGTGAACATACATCTCAAAGCGGGAGATGGCGGTGCGGGATGCCTCTCGTTTCGTCGTGAAGCGCACGTTCCTAAGGGAGGGCCCGATGGGGGAGACGGAGGTCATGGAGGCAACGTAATACTCTATGCGGACCCGCGTATCTCATCGCTGATAGATTATCGCTTCAAGCACCACTTCAAAGCTCCACGCGGCGCGCATGGTAAGGGATCGAAACAGGATGGACCTCGCGGGGAGGATCTGCGTCTGCGAGTGCCGGTCGGAACGATCGTCCGTGACACCGAGACAGGCGAGGAGCTCGCCGATCTGATTTATCCCGACCAGGAAACGATCGCGGCTGAAGGAGGATACGGCGGTAGGGGTAACCCTCATTTTGTGACGGCGACTCGACGTGCACCCGCATTTGCCGAGCTCGGCGAGCCGGGACAGGAACGGGACGTCACTCTCGAGCTCAAGCTCTTGGCAGACGCCGCTCTGATCGGAATGCCCAGTGTAGGAAAGTCTTCACTTATTGCCCGGATGAGCTCGGCTCGTCCCAAGATCGCTGATTATCCGTTCACCACCTTGGTTCCCAATCTGGGAGTGGTCAAAAGCGGGGATACCTCCTTTGTGTGCGCTGATGTACCCGGTCTGATCGAAGGTGCGAGTGGAGGAAAGGGCCTTGGGCATGATTTCTTACGCCATATCGAGCGAAGCGCCCTGATCTTGCATGTCGTAGATCTCTCCGGTGGATGGGAAGATCGCGATCCGATCCAAGACTTCGAGATAATCTCCGCTGAGCTTGCGGCTCACGCGACCGAACTCGCGCAACGGCCGGTGTTCGTCGTCGGAAATAAAAGTGACGCGCCCAATGCTCTCGAGCGAGGCGAAAAAATGCGTGAGTACTGCGATGAGAGAGGTTTACCCTATTATGAGGTCTCTGCGGTGACCGGCGCAGGCATGGATCCCTTCATCCGTTCGGTCGGAACATGGGTCTCCCAAGAGCGCGAACGTCTTGCCGTAGAAGAGGCGAAGATCGCTGAAGCACAGGGAGAGAAACACTACGTATATCGTGAAAGGTCCCGAGACCAGAAACAGTTCGAGGTGACCTATGAAGGACGCAATATCTATCGGGTCAGCGGACGGGCGGTAGAGCGCTGGGTCGTCCAGACAGAATGGGACAATGAGGAGGCGGTCATTTTCCTGCAGCACCGTCTTAAACGTGCCGGTGTCGAAGATGCGTTGGTGCAAGCCGGAGCGCGCGAGGGCGATGAAGTGCGCATCAGCGGTCGCTCCTTCGAGTTCGACGGCGGCTCATCCATCGACGAGGGAGCGTACTCGCGAGAGCTGGAACGACTGGTGGACAAGACGGAAAGGACCAGTGGTGAGTGATGAGTAAGCGCATCGTCATCAAAGTGGGGTCGAATACGCTCACCAATGAGTACAATAAACTTGACCACCACTTTATCGCCACACTGGTCGAGCAGATCGCAGATCTCTGCCGACAGGGACACGAGGTCGTACTTGTCAGTAGTGGCGCGATCGCCGCGGGACTTGAAGTACTCAATCTCGATAAACGCCCCACCGATATACCTTCACTGCAAGCATGCGCGAGCGTCGGACAGGTCGCGCTTGTCGAGATGTATGGCGCCCAGTTCGGACGTCGCGGGTTTCCCATCGGTCAGGTCCTTTTGACCAAACCTGATACCGAGAATGAGGTCTCCTATGCACATGCCAAAGATACCTTTGAGCGATTACTCGCACTCGGCGCGATACCTATCGTCAACGAGAATGATACGGTAGCTGTCGAAGAGATCGCGTTCGGTGATAATGATACCCTTGCCGCATTGGTCGCCGAAATGATAGGCGCGGATCACGTGGTGATCCTGACCGACATCGATGGCTATTACGATAAAAACCCGATGATCTGTCCCGACGCTCAACTCGTTGAACGTGTCGCAGAGGTATCCGAGGAGATGATAGAAGATGCCGGGGACTCGGGATCGGGTCTGGGCAGTGGTGGCATGCGTACCAAGCTTGAGGCAGCAAAGAGTCTTCTCGATCACGAGATTACCATGACCCTGTGCGACGGACGTTGTGCAAATGTGGTCGTGGACGCGGTCGCCGGGAGCAGTAGCGGAACGGTCTTTGACCATTCTCTAGTAGAATGAACTCACAAAAGGAGAGGGGTCACGATGGGCGAAACCGACGTGGTCGGCCAGTCATATCTCGCACGTGATGCGTCACAGATACTCGGTTCGGCCGATCTCGATACGAGAAACACGGCGCTACGCGCTATGGCAGATGCTCTGCTGGAGCATGAGGATACCATCTTGGCGGCGAACCAGAACGATATTGATGCAGCACGCGCCGATGGCACCAATGAGAATCTCATCGATCGTTTGATGCTCGACCACGATCGGCTCGTAGATATCGCCGAGGCGTTGCGTGAGCTTGCCGATCTGCCTGATGTACTCGGTGAGATCGTCGACGAACGTACAATCGTCGACGGCATACGGATGAAGCAAGTCAGGGTCCCTTTAGGGGTCGTTGGGATGATCTATGAAGCGCGTCCGAATGTGACCTGCGATGCCGCCGGCATCGGTGTGAAGACCGGAAATGCGATGCTGCTTCGCGGTGGCTCACTTGCCAGAAGGTCGAATGCGGCGATCATTGATGTTTTGCAAGGATCGCTTATCAAAAGCGGTCTGCCGGCGCAATCAGTACAAGCAATCGATGCCTCTGATCGCTCGACCGCGACCGAGATGATGGGCATGCGTGGCCTGATCGATCTTCTCATCCCTCGGGGTGGCGCGGGATTGATCGCCAGTGTCGTCGAGAATTCGAAAGTGCCGGTCATCGAGACGGGGATCGGTAACTGTCATATCTATGTCGAGAAGACCGCGGATCTCGATATGGCACGCGCTATCGTCATCAACGCGAAATGCCAGCGCCCCAGCGTGTGCAATGCGGCAGAATCCTTGCTCATCGATCGAGAGATCGCAGAGAATGTGCTGACGATACTGGTCCCTGCTTTGGTCGAGAAGGGAGTGGCGCTTGCCGTCGATCCCCGCTATATCGAATTTGCGAAAGCTCAGACATCCTCTGATGCGATGGTGCGTGAAGCGACCGAGGAAGACTACGGTACCGAATACCTGGACCTGATGATGAGCGTAAAGATCGTGGAAGATGTGCGCGAAGCGGTCGATCACATCAATGAGTTCGGATCGAATCATTCTGAAGCGATCGTGACGACCGATGAGAATGCAGCAGATTACTTCACGACACATGTCGATGCCGCTGCGGTCTACGTCAACGCTTCGACGCGCTTTACCGATGGAGGACTGTTCGGTATGGGCGCCGAGATCGGGATCAGTACACAAAAGATGCATGCGAGAGGGCCTTTCGCTCTCAAGGCGCTGACCAGTACAAAGTTCATATGTCACGGAGCAGGACAGACCCGATCGTGACTCAACGTATAGGAATCATGGGTGGGACGTTCGATCCGATCCACATCGGGCACCTGGTCACCGCACAAGAGGTCTATGAGCGCTTCGATCTCGATAAAGTGATCTTCATGGTGGCTGGAAAGCATCCACTCAAACAGAGGCATGTGACCCCGGCAGGACAGCGATTAGAAATGGTCGAGATTGCAATCCGCGATAATCCTCACTTTGAAGCGAGCGATTACGAAGTAAAGCGCAAGAAGGTGACGTACACGGTCGACACATTGCGTCACCTGCATAACGTCTATCCGGAAGATGTAGAATTCTACTTCATAACGGGAGCAGATGCGTTGTTCGAGATCATCGAATGGAAGGATGCGCACGAACTCGCCGAGATGACAATTCTGGTGGGAGCGACCCGCCCAGGATATACTATCGAGCAGGCGCAACAGCGCCACGAGCATGCCGAGGAGAAATTCGACATCCGCTATCTCGAGGTGCCGGCGCTCGCGGTCTCTTCGACCGATGTGCGGCATCGTGTCGAGCAGGGGAGAGATGTCAGATATCTGGTGACCGATGGGGTCGCCGACTACATTCGTGCTCACAACTTGTATACTGGGAAGTAAGGCGAAATCAAACACTATGCGAGACAGAGGATGATCGATGGCTAAACAGAAACCGCTGGTGATTCGTGCTGAGAGAGCGCTTGCGCAACGTCTGGATAAAGCGGGTTATAAGCATTCTCTTGGGGTCGCGACGATGGCGCAAACACTCGCTACGATATACGGTCAAGATCCACAAGACGCGTTCTTGGCGGGTATGTTGCATGACTGGGATCGATGTCGCACGAGCAAGCAGCTTCTTGCTGATGCTGAAAAACATGGTATCAAGATCACCAAAGTCTACCAAGAACGCCCACGCCTCCTTCATGCGAAGACCGGTGCGATCAGTGTTGCAAAAAAGTTTCCGGAGATAAAGCCTGAGATCCTCTCCGCGATCGAGAAGCATACCGTCGGAGCCGTCCCCATGTCCGACCTCGACAAAGTGATCTTCATATCGGATTCGATCGAGCCGGGACGCAACTTCAGGCGCATCAACGATCTACGCAGAAAAGCCGGTGTCGTCGATCTCAATACACTCTTCCGGCTCTGCTATAGGCAATCGCTCTACGAGTTGGTGATCGACAACAAGGCGATGCATCCGACGACACTTAAGGTGTGGAACTGGATAATCCTTGAGGATCAGCGAGATGATACCCAGCATGAGGTATGAGCCCGACCTCCGAAAAATTGTTCAATAGTCCTCGATTGGCGGCACTTGGTCTGCTTTGTGTCGCGATGGTGTGGGGTGCGACATTCGTACTCACGCACCATGTACTTGAGAGTTATCCGGTCTTCGCTTTCCTGGGGTGGCGCTTTTTGATCGCGACCATTTCATTCGGTCTGCTATGTGCCAAACCTCTCATGCGCTCGCTCGCAAATCTCCATCGCCCTTCTCTCAATATCGCGCTGTTTGCCGGGGTATTCCTCTCTCTCGGTTATATCTTTCAGACCTATGGGTTGATCCCTGCTACGCAAGGAGGTACGACACCGGCACGCGCCGCATTCATCACCGGTCTCTACGTCGTGTTGGTGCCGCTCAGTCAATTCCTCTTGAGCAAGCAGCGACCGAGTCCGGGGATCTTTTTCGGTATCATTTTCGCGATGATAGGCCTCTGGTTTCTTTCGGGATTGGGGTCTGACTCGGGACAATCCTATTGGGTCTGGGGCGACACTATGGTGGTCATCTGTTCTGTCGCCTACACGATCCACATGCTCATCTTGGGACGAGCCGATGAGTCGTATAGTACCGTTCTGATGACGTTCATCCAATTGACGATCGTCACGCTCATATGCGCGTCTATGTCGGTCGTGACCCATGAGCACGCATCTTTTCCTCAAGGATTCGAAATCTGGTCCGCGATCATAATCTGCGGAGTCTTTGCAAGTGCGTTCGCCTTCGCGATCCAGACGTGGGCTCAACAGGTGATGGTACCGGCACGCGTAGCATTGATACTCGTGAGCGAGCCGGCCTTCGGGGGGATCTTCGGCTGGTTCGCAGCCGGATTTGTGCTGAGGCACGAACTGATAGGATCAACATTAATGCTTGGTGCGATGATACTCAGTGAGCTATGGGGCATCGAGAAGACGACGACCGAGCCCTCACTTGAAGGCCCGATCGTCATGATCGATGACCAGTAAGGTCTTCGGGAGGACGACGCAACGGCATGACTCAAGCACGCTCTTAACTTGTGCGCGTCGATTCTGATATACTAGCGTCTGCAACAAAAAGGGGCTTTAGCTCAGCTGGGAGAGCGCATGGCTGGCAGCCATGAGGTCACCGGTTCGATCCCGGTAAGCTCCACCAAGGAAAAGCAGCAGGTCGAACAGGAGGTAACTCACGTGCGACCTGCTTTTTTATCGGTAGTGCTACACTACATAAAGACGATAGAGAGCAAGTTTATTACAAGGAGCTGAACATGGCCCGAGAGTATAATCCAGCTGAGATCGAACCGAAATGGCAAGAGGTTTGGGAGCGATCAGGTGCCAACGAGGTCACGGAAGATCCAAGCAAACCCAAAAAGTACGTTCTCGAGATGTTCCCTTATCCCTCGGGAGACATTCATATGGGTCATGCACGCAATTACTCGATCGGTGATGTGGTCGCGCGTCACGCTCGCATGAGTGGCTTCAATGTACTCCACCCGATTGGTTGGGATGCGTTCGGAATGCCGGCAGAGAATGCGGCGATCAAGAATAATTCTCACCCAGCGACCTGGACCTATTCCAACATCGACAAGCAAGCATCCTCCATGAAACGCATGGCATTCAGCTATGACTGGGATCGCATGCTTCGAACCTGTGACCCCGATTACTATCGATGGGGTCAGTGGTTCTTCCTGAAATGCTTTGAACGCGGCCTGGTCGAGCGAAAAAGCTCACCGGTCAACTGGTGTCCTGAGTGCGCAACGGTCCTTGCGAACGAGCAGGTCGAAGGGACCGATGGGCACTGTTGGCGCTGCAAGACGGTGGTCGAGAAGCGCGAGCTCGAGCAGTGGTACTTCAAGATCACCGAGTATGCAGATAAACTGCTCGAAGATCTCGATACTCTGACCGGTTGGCCCGAGCGCGTCAAAGTCATGCAAGAGAATTGGATCGGACGCAGCGAAGGTTGTGAGGTCGACTTCACATTGTGCGACGCGCAAGGCAACGCGACCGATGAGATCATCACGGTCTTTACGACGAGACCGGACACTTTATTCGGCGCATCATTCTTCTTGCTCTCACCCGAGCACCCCGATGTAGGACGATTCGTTGAGGGCACCGTATACGAGGACCCGGTAACAGACGTCATCAAAAAGAGCGCGAAAGAGACCGCGGTCGATCGTGAAAGTGGACTAGCGGACAAGAACGGTGCGTTCACCGGACGCTTTGTCATCAACCCGGTCAATAATATGAAGATTCCCATCTGGGTCGCCAATTATGTCTTGATGGACTATGGGACCGGCGCTGTTATGGCGGTGCCTAGTGGAGATCAACGTGACTTCGAGTTCGCGCGCAAATATGATCTACCGATACCGCCGGTCGTTCTTGCAGACGATGATCCGTTGCTTGAAGAGTTGCATGGTCAGACCGAACTCGTGCTCAACGACGTACCCTGGCAAGAAGCGATGGCTGCAGAAGGTACGCTCGTGCAATCCGACTCGTTCACCGGGATGCGAGGGGGTAAGGGAAGCGAGGCGGTCAATGCGGTGACCGAATGGCTCGAAGAGCGCGGTCAGGGAAGAAGCGCGATCAATTACCGCCTGCGTGAATGGCTTATCTCAAGGCAGAGGTACTGGGGTAATCCGATCCCGATGATCTACTGCGACACCTGTGGCATCGTCGCAGTACCTCTCGAGGACCTCCCGGTCATCCTTCCACTCGATATCGATGTTACGAAGGGGGAGACACTCGCTGACTGCCCTCAATTCTATGAGTGCATCTGCCCTCAATGCGGAGGACCTGGTCGACGTGAGACCGATACGATGGACACGTTCACCTGTTCGAGCTGGTACTACCTGCGCTTTTGTGATGCTCACAATGATCAGGAGATGTTCGCGCGTGACAATGTCGATTACTGGATGGAGGTCGATCAATACATCGGAGGCATCGAGCATGCGATCTTGCACTTGTTGTACTCACGATTCTTCACCAAGGTCCTTAAAGATATGGGTATGGTCGGATTCGACGAGCCGTTCACCAATCTGTTGACGCAAGGTATGGTCAAGCTCGATGGTACGACGATGAGCAAATCGAGGGGCAATGTCGTTGCCCCCGAAGAGATCGTCAGCGAATTTGGCGCGGATTGCTTGCGCACCTACATCCTGTTCATGGCACCGCCCGATAAGGATCTTGAGTGGTCCTATGAAGGTGTCGAGGGCATGTATCGATTCCTTAATCGTGTGTGGCGCTTCGTTGATTCCTCTGTCGTGGATGAGGGTGCTCAGCATTCTCTCGATAAGGCTGACACACAGACGGACGAGGCGAAAGCGCTTCTGCAAGCAGCGCATGTTGCCACCAAGAAGATGACGACCGACATCAATGAATTCCAATTCAATACCGCGATCGCGGCATTGATGGAGATGACCAACGCTGCTTATGGCTATGTGAATGCGGTACCGATCGAAAAACGGAGCGCGTCACTGATGCGAGAGATCGCAGAACGTATGGTCTTGGTATTGGCTCCTTTCGCTCCCCATATCTGTGAGGAGCTCTGGCAGAACTCGCTGGGCAAGAACGAGAGCGTCCATGCGCAACCATGGCCCTCGTTCGATGAGTCATTGTGTGTCTCTGACGAGATCGAATTGCCGGTCCAGGTGAATGGTAAGGTGCGTGGTCGCGTTATAGTCGCGACCGATTCTGATGAGGAGACCGTATCTATTGCCGCGAAAGAAGCGGTCGCATCGCATCTCGAGGGCAAGGAGATCGTAAAACTCATCGTTGTGCCCAATCGGATCATTACGATCGTTGTCAAATAAGCGTGCAGTAGGTCAGGAGTTTCAGCTGAGTTAGCTCAGTCTTAAGGTAGCGTTAAGTCTGCGCTTATGGACTTACGCTAAGGTGGGAACGAAGGAGGAACCTGTCGTGACCACCTATCAAGGCCTAACGGTCAGCGCGCGCCAATGGATAGATCAAAATCGCCCGGTAGCATTAACACTCTGTGTACTTCTCATCTTCGTCGTTGGGATGGTCTCCTATATCGCTGATCGCAGGGATGTTCCTTCACATAAGCAGATCCTTGCCATCGAAAATGTATCAGAGGGTGATCTGGCGTCCGATCCTGAAGAACGTTCTGCCCAGCGAGATACGAGTGACCAGAAAAGCGCACTCATCACCGTGCATGTGGTCGGTGCGGTAAATGCTCCCGGGGTATATGCAGTATCACTCAATTCACGCGTGATCGACGCAGTGCAAGCAGCCGGAGGTCTGAGCACGAACGCATCTTCAGAGAGCGTTAACATGGCTCAGGTACTCTCCGATGGAGCACAGGTACGCATTCCCACAAAAGAAGAGGCAGAGTGTGATCTGGGAGAGCAATCCTATGGAGTGATCGGTCCTGACGGTACGGGTGCGTCATCTGCGATACAAAGTGTGAATGGAACCACCAGCACGTCTTTGATCGATATTAACACCGCTGATTCAACTCTTCTCGAGACACTGCCGGGCATCGGTCCTTCAACGAGCGCGAAGATAATCGCAGAGCGTACCTCTAATGGGCCGTTCCGTTCACTTGCCGATCTCGCACGCGTGTCAGGAATCGGAGAAAAGAAGATCGAGGCACTGGACGGACTTGCCGAGGTCAAATAGTGGCGCGTATCGAGCCACCATTCCCGCTGAGGCCTGCACTCCCGGTGACTGCTTTCGCCTTCGTAGGGTTTTGGATCGGTCTTACGATCACGTTGAACTATCATCTCGATGCTCTCTGTAAGATGGCGCCGGGAGAGGGCGTTCTTTCTGTCGCGCAGAGGATCATAGGACCCCTGTCCCTATGTGAGCGACTCTTCTCCTGTAGACCTTTCATAGCAGCCGCACTACTTACAGGAATCGCTTTTCTTGTGATAGTCGCACGCCCTACAAGAGTACGTAACGTTATCGCCCTTCTTATTGTGGGCTGTGTGTGCGGAATCTCTTGGGGCGCTCTCGGTGCGCAAACATTGAAAATGAACTGCCATCGGGTGGTCACAATCCCAGACGAATCGGTGATCATCGAAGCGGTAGAAGATGCGATCGCAACGCGATACGGGGTGGTCCAAACTGCTCGGATCACCGCAGGATCAGGAAAAGGGCTGCGCATACAGCTTTACTATGGCAAGGGGGTGCGCTCTCTCGAGCTGGGGCAGCGCGCAACACTATCGAGCACGATAATCCCACTCGCGAATAAGGAATCGTCACGCATGAACTATACCAAAGAGGTGGTCGGGCGAACCAGTGTGTCATCGTTATCTCGATATCACTACTCTGGACCTTTCAGCTGGGTGTATCGCTATCGCGAGAAGTTGGGCGCGTTGAGCAAACAGATCAACGAGCATGAAGGAATCACACGAAGCGTGCTCCTTGGAGATCGGCGTGGCATATCAGATCAGCTCAAGGACGAGTTCGCACGTACCGGCTTGAGCCATTTGCTCGCGGTGAGCGGTGCCCACTTTGCGGTAATGGCTGCCGGCGTACTCAAATCGCTTAGCGCATTGAGTCTGAGCAGACGGGCCTCACAGATCATAACGATCGTCGTGTGTCTGCTGTACGTGATACTGACCGGATGCCCGGCGAGTGCAGTTCGCTCCCTCGGCATGCTCGTACTGCTCTCACTGAACATAGTATTGCGGCGACGTGGATCGGTGTTGAATTCCTTGTGCCTCACCGGTCTGGTCTGCTTGGTAGCTAAACCGTTTTGGGCGATCTCGCTGGGATTCTCATTGTCCGTGCTCGCCGTTGGCGGTATCGCTTTGTTCGCGCGCTACACAACCTGGATGATACAAGCTCTCATACCCCGACTATCTTTTCGAGTTACTACAAACGTTGCGCTGACCTTCGTGGCTCTCATAATGACCACTCCTCTTACCTCAGTACAGTTCGGTTTCATCTCCCTTGTGGCACCTCTTTCGAATGTGCTCGTGGCACCGTTGATGATGACAACGTTGACCATCGCGCTCTGTGGTGCGGCGATCGCATGGACGAGCGAACTCTCTGCATCGATCCTCTTCGCGTGTTGTGCCCAGATCAACCGAGTTTCCGAACTCCTGATCGGCTTGCTTGCCCAGATCTCGTGG
>Ga0123353_10009006_pt1 | contig 13711 bp, 6 predicted proteins | sample TergutLab28metaG_3_FD_92763 | JGI IMG/M metagenome (GOLD analysis project Ga0123353, IMG submission 92763) | Labiotermes labralis P3 segment gut microbial communities from Petit-Saut dam, French Guiana - Lab288 P3 | ecosystem: Host-associated > Arthropoda: Insects > Digestive system > Gut ... | reverse complement strand
CACCATGTTCTCAAACACCCTCAGCTTCCTTTCCTCCCGCAATGTCAGCGACCAAGTTTCACACCCATACAAAACAACAGGCAAAATTATAGTTCTATATATCTTGATCTTTAAATTTTTGGACAACAACCTGGAAGACAAAAGATTCTGCGCCGAATGATAGCAAGCATTTCCTGACCTCAATCTGCTCTTAATTTCTTCCGGAATAGAATTTTGATTTGTTAAAGTTGTTCCCAAATATTTAAACTCTTCCACCTTCTCGAAGGTACTATTATCAATCCTCACACTGTCAATTCGTCCTGCATTCTGATCTCGAGACATGAACATGTACTTAGTTTTATCAGCACTTACTTCCAGTCAGTTCTCCCTAGTAGCAGCTACTAAAGCTTCTGCATTTTTCTTTAGAGTATATATGCTTCCTCCCAGTTTATTAACATCATCGGCATAAGCCAGAAGCTGATGTGTACCATTTAGTTTGAAGCCATCCTGGTTTACCTGAACCCTCCTAATGGCGTGCTCCAAAGCAAAGTTAAAAAGCATTGGTGATAGAGCGTCTCCTTGTTTCAAACAGTTCCTAATAGGGAACCTGTCAGACATATTCTTGCCTACCCGGTGTGCCACTGATATTAATGTAGAAATGAAGAATTGATATTAAATATTGTTTTACATAAATTGAAAATATCTTCAAACAAAATACTTACACTTGCCATGGTGATAAATGCTCCATATCGTTGCTGTGAGTGATGGCTATGTTCACTCTCACTGCCATTACAATTCAGCCACTTTATTACAGTCGTTAAGCTGCTTGCTGCGGTCAGTTGACAGTTGTGCCAGTATGATGATGTTTAGTTTAAGGATTGTTAATCATCTGCATCTGAGATTCTTTTATTCCAGGCTTGTTTGTTGTTAATAGGCTATTAAGATGTTAGGTTTTTCACAACAACTCTCACAGGTTTTGTGTCAGGGATAGTCAAAGCCACTGTCCTAGGACTTAGTGCACAAACACTTTAGAACTCATAGTTTAGGGTCCAAGTTTGTAGCCAGCCAAAGGATGTGAAACAGAAAATGATAGAGGGCAAATTAAGAGGTAGAGTAAATTGGAAATGGGCGTTAAAGAAAATGCGTAAAACAAATGAGGGTGAATAAAATTGTACGGGTGTTCTCCTCCAGTTGTGAAATCAGTTTGTTTACATGAATATTTATAATGACAATGCTGTAAGGTGAGAGTGTAAGATAAGTCAGGATGTTTAAGATTTGAATGACTTAGAAAGCGATTTTGCTATAAAGGGCTTACATGAATCCTTCCTGAAGGGATAGTTTCAACATTATATTATTGGATTTATATGTTTTAGTAAGAACTTGAATTGAGCTAGTTGTATTCCTTCTAGAGAAATGTTTGATTATTTTCCTTTGAAGAAGAATTCAAAAACTAATTTCGGAAACATTTACTCTCTGTACTTACACACGTCATAATTAGGAGCTGCTTACAAATATTTGATGAAGGTAAACAATGGAAATCTTGTCCTTTAGTGGAACTTAAGATATTTTCTTCCTAATATTTGAAATCCGATAATTTACGATTATGAAAATTTGATTAATGTTTTGTGTTCGACTTATGTAATTTTATTTTCCTGGTTATTTCATTGGTATAACTGGACAGAACGAAGTATTTCAGTGGATTTCGCCAAACGTGTATCGCCCGTGCATCATCTGTTGGGACTCTTGGTAATTACATTTACAGAATGTGAGTGTGTACGTTTTCAATCCTACTGTATGTTCTGGTTTGTAAACCAGGATAACTAGCTTTTGGTTTCGCCCTCCTTCTCGGTCCCTCCTGGTCTAAAGCACTTAGCTTAGAATGGCATGAGGTCGTTATCTTCCAATTCCTTCTTAATACGTTAAAATTATTTTTTAATTTACATTCTTCGCTCTAAGTTCTGTAAAGTTAGTAAAACATGGAGAAAGAAACTTATTATTTCTTTGTACAGCAAGTGGGTTTCGTAATACATTTCTCACACCTCGTCGGAACCGGTTTATTTTGCATTATCATTCTTATTTTATGTAGTTCTTAGAAAAGCTAAAGGTAAAGTCACCCTAGAACAAGCCACCAAGGCCCAGATTGGGAGCAGAAGCACAGCTCTACTCTTTCTTTAACCTCGACTGTAGATTAATTGTGGGTGTTAAACGCCACTTCCCTATCGGTTTAACCCCGGGAAAGACATGATACCCACCGTAAAGGAGGCTGGTTGCGACCCAGGGCCGGTCTGGACGGATGAGGAAAATCTCGCCTCCATCGGGATTCGGTCTCTGAACCGTCCAACCCCTAGCGAGTCGCTATACCAACTGCTCTGTCCAGGCCCACATGTGGATTTTATACTTTTAATAACCGCTAATAATGGTTCCTGCTTATAGTTCCCGTCAGTTCACAGTCGCTGGTGAATTTAGATAAGTCGAAAGTTCTATGCAATTTTAATCCTCGTTTTCTTCAGCCGCTACAAGTACGCATAGACTCTTCAGAAAGATAAGCAGTATACCCATGATGAAACAATGTGGCAGGTTCGCGTGAGGTTTATGTCTCCTTGGCCAGATAAATTCTAAATCTAAATGGTGGTTTTTATGCAGAGTTAATGGGCAGTTAACCATATAATGCACTTAGTTCTTAATATACAGTACCTGAAGTTCTGCTGGCTTTTAACCAAATCTGGAATTTCTTGACAGATTTTCATAAAAGATCACGATATCAAGTTTCACAGAGATTCTACCAGTAGGAGCAGCGCTGATACAACTAGTAGAACGGACGGACGGACAGACGGATATGATGAAAATAATAGGCGCAGTTCACGATTGTAAAAAGCATCTAAATTCATACATCGTTGATCCAACCGTTTCCTTCGTCCCATGCGGTATTTGCAAACATGTTCAATCTCCTTCATAAATTTTCTGTTTGCAGTAACCCTATTTACCAATTCTTCCCTCTCTTCTACGAGGTTCCAAACACCACGAGCTAGCTGCAAGTTTACGCATGCGTATTGTGGTTGTGATGTGATTGTGTTTTGTTGCTTTGAAACAGAGATTACGTTTATAAACATTGGCATTTTTATCCATCAAAGGTTTGTTTTAGATTTTAATTGTGAAAATATAGTGTGACATTTTTCTGGGACGCATTATAAGTACTAACGTGTTAAAGGGAAGAGGAAACTGTAGAACGTAGGGTATTCATGATGGAAGTATCCGAGAGAGCAAACGGAATTCCCTTCAGCGAAATGGGTGACGAAGAGCAAAACAAGGTAAAGGGATTGAGGGACTTTTGGTGGTCGTTTGGCGGGCAGGATAACATTGAGCAGTAATGAGAGTTACTGCCCACAGCTGTATTTTGCAGGCGGCTACAGAATTTATTCTAGCATGATAACTAACGCATCGTAAGTCGATTGAATGAATATCAGCACTTTTACGAAAGAAAAAGAAATAAGAGGTGGCAGAAGAATTTTGATGTCTTTAATTATTCTTACCATAAACTCATATCGTGCTTTCTGCTACATTTTATGCCCAATAGCATGCTTTGTCTGAAGCAGATTTCAGAAATGACAGTTGGACACGTTTCATCTCGGGTCCTGGCAAATGTTGTATACCCAACATTGCGACAGTAAAATTAGAAATTTTGTTCCCATACTAGGATCAGAATAGTCTAAGATATAGTAAGCCTTTTACTTTTTTTGTGCATGAGTAAATGACAGGAACATTCGTCCCAGCACAAATCAATGTTATTTCAACAAATACTACAGCCATTCACATACCTTCTGCAATCTTCTGACAAGGGGTTTCTAGCTATGTCCGTCCGTGCTTTCAACTACTGTTTGAAGGTTCCTGCAGATAAGCTCACTGTGTTGGAGAACGTGTTTAAAATGATATGTAATGGTATTTTACTGTAATAAACTATTATATCTTACTGACGCAAGTTTATCACTTGTAATGTTTAATCTCCCTCTCTCTTCCCACCATTTCCCACTTTCAAATTCTTATATAGTGTCGACACTAATTGCCTGAATTTTAGTGGAACTTGGTTTTGAGGAGCGCGTCACAGAAGGACATAGCATCATGGTTTTTTTAACTCCCTGCCATGAACTGTACTAAGGCTGTGTTGCAGAGTATGACATAAGAGTTGCGCTGTTGAATTTAATTGTGGAAGTGATACACGGACATACTGTATAATGAAAATCGAGTGCTTAAATTTTGTAAGTCTGAAATTGAAAATAACGGAAGTGTACTCGTGGCGTCATACTTTCAATCATTCATAATTTTCTTGTGTTTGTTCATATGTGGCTCTTCTGTACCTTCCATTACTTGCACGTTTTTATATTAGAAATTTATTAACAGGGACATCAACACGACTGCATAATTCAAAGAAAAACATGGACTAATATTACAACAGGTTTCTATACGACAAGGTTACGTCCCTGAAAAATCTCGCGCCAATCGAATACAAAATTCCCCATTTAAAATAGAGTATTTCCTGCGTGTTAGGGGATTGACAACCTCATCTTATATAGTGTATGACTATACCACTAATGCACATACGGACCCGTAGAATATATGTGTATTCTATGTAGAGTATACATTTGTGTACAGTATAAGATACAAACACTTCTATACAATTATTTATTTATTTCTAATGCAATAAAAATGGAAGAGACATCCATAGGTTTTGGTACGATTCATTCCGATAGGACTCCGACAGTCTTGCTACGCAAACAAACATTTTAGTTCCTGACTTGGCACTTTATGTAATTCTATCATCATTATCACGTACACTACTCTGAGCGAATCTAACATTACGACATATGTCTACAATTCATTCGCCTTTTTAAAAGTCGGTTTATTACATCCAATTTACCTTCAGTACTGTTTGTCTTTCGCCACTTTTCACTTGCACTGAACTAGGCGATGTAGATTTACGTTTCTCATTTAGTAACAACGCCAAATCGTTGCAGGGGGAACTACATCAACAGCGTGAGTGTATCACCAACGTAATCAATCCACCTTGACTGACGGCGTGACGGTGACGTTTCTTTTTGCTGACCACCAAACAGAAGACCGGAGCGGCCACGGATCGTGTATGCCAAATCGCGTTAAAACGAAAATATGCGCGTATCTTTTATTCCAATCGCTTAAACCGAAAATTTTAGCGTGAATTCGAAAAGGGGCGTAAATTTTCAAGTCGCGTTAAAGGGATATCGCGAAAAAAGAATTCGTGTAAAAAGAGACCTGTCATAATGTCATTTTTGGCATATTTTACTAGATGGCACAAATAAGTGTAGCAAAGTATTTCACTTTTTAATATTAGTATAGTGAATCAAGCATTGTCAAAATGAAGTAAACTTAAAATAGAACCATTAAATGCTGAGGAGCACCAGTAACAGCAACAGCAGCGAATCAACATTTAATTATGTTATTGTAGGTGTATTTTATTTTGGAATGGAATTAGTGGAACACTGCTATGGAGGCTTCCTATCATGAACCTTTATGTAGGCTTAAGTCTGTTCCGAATGACAAAATTATGTTTTCAGCATAATAATTGGTTTTTTTCAGTACTAACTTAAAGTAACTAACTCATTTCAATTACATGAAAATTTGAAAAAAGAGAGACATACCCGTCCTATGTAACTATTACGCAGGTTTCGAAAACTGCTTTCCATTGCAATCGTATGATATTATATTATGCACATGCTACTTCATCAAGTGTGAAACGTACAAATCATAAACTTGTTATTCTTATCATCAGTCATTACACACAAACACACTCACGAGGGAATGTCAGAAAATAACGGCAATGTCCGTGTTACTTCCGACGAAGGTTTTAGGCGATGCGGGTGGCAACCGTGTTCGCCTTATTTTTGGCATGCCAGCTGATGGGGTTCGACATCAGCGCTACACTCGGCCCCAAGTGGGAAAAGTTGTTTCAAACATGGCTTCGTCGTTGTCGTGGTGTAGAGAAGAACAGTGTGCTGCCATCGGATTTTTATGGTCGGAAGGGGTGAAGACGGCAGAAATGTATTGCAGAATGCGCCTTCAGTATGACGACAGTTGGCTCGTCTAAATAAAAGTGTACGATTGGGTGGAATTATTCAGAAATGGAAGAACGAGCGAACTGAACAGCGTTCTCTCGCGCCACGGACGCCTACCGTCAAATGCTGTAGAAACTGAAATATCTGATCGGAGCGGATTGACGAGGGACAGTGACAAAATTGCGTCACTGATGTAGTGAATCCCAACCACAATATATCCAGTGTGCTGTGACGAGTTTGAAGTATGCTGTGGGGCTTGGAGCGTTGTCGCCGTGCCCCCATCTCCCTCCTAAAACTCCGCACGCTCATTTCAAAGTGAAGCAGCTAGGCGAGACGGACTTAGGTTAGCGTGTAGGCTAAGTCTGTGTTACAGCAGGCCCTCTCCATTTTAACAGAGCCAGCCAACCGAGACAGACTTAGGTTACCATTTAGACCTTGTCTGTGTTACAGTCTGTGGTCTCCTTTCGAACTCGATCAGCCATTCGATACGGAGTTAGGTTATCGTGCTGGCTATCTCTCTGTTATAGTCGGTGGAGCCTACCTTCGAAGCACGCATACGCTGCCTTAGGTACCGTTCGAGATGGACTTAGCTTGTTGGCTATCTCTGTTATGATTGATAGAGTCCAGCCTGTACGCCAGCGCACTCCTCAAAGCTGTCAGTCGAGACGAACTTAAGCTCAAAAGGGAGGTGAGGCAGTTTTTAAGAAGTATTATAATAGGAGATGAAACATGGGTTCACCATTTTGAACCAGAGAGTAAGCAGCAAACGTGCACTGCAAGCACCTTTCTTCCCCAAAAATGAGGAAGTTCAAAGCTCAACCATTGGTGCGGAAAGTAGTGTTTATACTGTTATGGGACTCGGAAGGGCCGATACTTTCACATTACCAGGTAAAAGGTGAAACAGTTATTTGTGAATGATACTGTTCCCTCGGACCCGTGAACTAAAACCAATTATCTGCATGAAGCGAAGAGGAATAATATCGCAAACTATAATTTTGCAGCGTGACAATACTAGCCTGCATATGGGTAACAAGACCCTTGAAACAATCCTGGATTTGATATCTGCACTACTCTTCTTGCATATTATGCAGCCTATGGTGGTAATAGCTTACCAACGTTTTGGGACAACCTATTGGTCCCACTTTTCAAGGGTCAAGAAACCAAAGAAGAAAGCTGATCACTCTTTAGTACGTTGTTTAGTTAGAAAAACTCAGTAAGGAATTGCCACTGTACACTGCTTAATATCCCAGAATAGCACAGATCTCATGTATTTTGTGGCAGAAGGCTGAAACAACACAATCCAAGATTTGAAATTTGAACTACTAGAACATCCTCCTTACATTCCAGATCTCATGCTTAGCGATTTCCACCTGTTTGGACCTATAAAAATGTGGTTATGGGGATTCATTTTGTGATTAATGAGGAAGTGAACAATGTGGTGCTTTCTTGGTTGTGCATATAACCCAAAACATTTTTTTTCCAGTGGAATCTTGAAGTTGGTTTAATGCTGGACCAAATACATTGAAAAGGGAGGAGACTATGTAAAAAATTACACACTTTATACTTTTATGTAACTTCATGTAAGAGTTTTATTTTATTGCCATTATTTATTGACTGACCTTCATATATACATACATGATCTGCCTATATATGTATGTACACATGTACACACAAATATATGTACACACACATATTCGGTGGGCCCATAATTTTGGCAAATAACAGAACTGTTACAGTGCAAAATACTATAAAATAGAATTATATGCTGTATTATGGATCATCTTTACACATAAATATTTTATCTACAGGATAAAAAGATTATGTACTTTGAATCTTTCTAATCCTACTTGAAATTATGCCGTTTAATTATTAAGACTTATGGGTGCAAGTAATAACTAAAAAGTTTTGGAGGCAGCATAAAATGTACTTTTAAAAAATGTGAAGCATGGCATTTGGTCCATCAAGAGTACTTGTTGCTTGTATTAATGCCATGTACAGATGAATTTGTTTGAAAATTATCTGATTATTGACAGTAAAGTTCATTAATGTATGTATATGTTGGTGTGGTACAGGCGTAGTCTTTTAATTTGTTAAATGGACTTCTACATGGAGTTTTAGGTTGTGCACCAAACGTAATTCTGACATTTGTCTTTTGTAAAATAAGAATATTCCCACCGTTGGACTAAGAACAACAAAAACTTATTCCATACTTTTATAAAGTGAAATTTTGCACAATAAATTGGTTTAAGGGTGTTACGTTGCTGATCTGTAATACTGACTGAACTGCATAACACAGTCCTATTAATTTAGGAATAATTTGATCAATATGATTTTTTAAATTGAGGTGTTTATCAGTTTGATAACCAAGAAAATATGTATTTACAGATTCTGCTATATACTTTTCTTTATAACCAATACTTAATACACACTGTGATCAGTGATTTGTTATAAATTATATTATTTCTCTTATATCTACATTTAAATTAAACTTATTAGCAGCAAAGCAATCATAAAAGAAAGAAGTGAGTTAGACACTGTACAGTTAATCTCCAAGATATGTGTTGGAAATTTACACTAGTGCCATAAGCAAATATTATGGCCTGAAAGTGTTCAGTATTCCATGAATAAATGTTTACATTCATGATTAGAGTATTTAAGAATGGCCACATATCAGTGTGCATTGTATGTAAATTGTCCTTGCTCCAGAGACTGAATTGACCACCAGTGGGAGCTAACATATGTGAAATATATGTGAATATTGTGTAAAAACTTTGTGTTGAGGTTATGTGTAATTTTTCATTACAGAATTGATGATATTCAAGACAACTCTATCCTGCATAGAGGTATTCCTGTGGCACACACAGTATGTGGAATTGCAAGCACAATCGGTGCTGCCAGCTGCCTGATTTACACAATGCTGGAGAAGGTGTTGAGTCTTAACCACCCTGAGGCAGCAACAGTGTTCACAAAAAAAAATGTTGGTGCGGCATCATCGACTAGCGTTGCAGGTCTACTGGTGTGATAACTACATATGTCCATCAGTAGAGGAAAGGTGTGCTGTGTACCAGAGTGCATGAGGTTTACGCTCACATTCTTTGGGCTTTGGCATTCCGAAATGTGTCTTCTATTCCAGATACCTTGTGTAGAAATGTTAACATTATTAACTACATCTTTGTTATTATTGTTCCTGTGGTGACCCTGCTCCCACAATGGTGCTAGTTTCAATTCCACATCTACTGTCCTGTTATTACCATTTGAGGGAAACTAAAAATAATGTGGGAGCTTTCCCACTCCATGCTTTAGCTTCAAGGCAAACAACACCTCTGACACCAACAAATGAGCAACCTGCATGGTAAAGCATCCTTGAGCAGGATCAGGTGGCTTCAGGGCTGGCGGCAGAGACGCATCAACATTCGTCCCATTGCATAAGGAACATTGGAGTCAGCTGAACTGACTGGCTGTATACACACACACACACACACTTATGGACAGTGTGTAAGAATATTTACACCAATCATGTCACTGTTGATCATTCACTGGCCAGTCTCTAGCAGTGGCACCATTGCACAAAATTTGCAGTTCCAAGCCCGACAGGCAAGCGTTTGGCAACCGATGAGCAGATGGTACTGAGCAGTTGATATGACACATAGAATATAGCCACCTGTTCAGCAGCAACCGTGACCTGCTCATCAGTGATCTGACCACTAATACACGCTCGCGCACTAACAGCCATGGTTTACTCCGAGCCTGTGTAAGTTGATCATAAATTAATATTGTAACCGTGGAACTGTAGCTACTGTAACTATTGCTACATCACAAAGACCGTAATAAAACTTTGGCTAGACTCCAGGGATAAATATTCACACAAAATTTAATCAAGATCTGTCAAGCAGTTGTGAAGGTGCAGTATGCATATGGAGAGCCACATTCACCATAGGTTTTAATTCTTTTAATGAATAAATGAATGGACATTAACCCAGAATGGGTTTCCGAAGTTGAGGATTGGAGGGCAAATGTTGTTCTGAAATGACAATTTGCAGTTCTGTTAGACTCTCACAGGAGGAAATATTTTGAGAGGTGGTGCTTGTTTGGTTGAATGTATGCAGAGGAATCCATAAGAGTTCTTAAAATCTTGCCTGAAACTCAATGCATATATTTCACTGCTATAATGTTCAGCGCTTCGATCATATTCTGCTCCCTCAAATGATCATTCTTATGACATCGGTGTCTGTTAGCCATAATGAATCAACAGAAAAGATGTAATGTGTGGTTATGGGAAGAAAGAAGACTGATGGAAAGATGATATAGAATTCAGCTAAAAACATCAGCTGTACCTGATAGTCATGGTGTCTTTTGTTGTATAAATCAATTTACCTGCATGCTTCTTTGCCATGAGCCTATGTGATTGTAGTTGAAGAGGTTTATTCTTACCAGATTTGAATGCTTGATGTTTTCAAGTGATTTTCAGGGACTCGTGCATCATCAGCAGAATTGTTGAACACTGGCGGTGATGATCCAGCTGACCTACCTACTGTTGAAGTGGAAGTGTCTCCTCCTTCAACTGTCATTTGTTTGTTAGGTTTTGTTGTCTCTTTTAATTGCTTTATCAAATCAATATGAACGTATCTTCTTTCTTGTTCAAAATTTGACATTGTTTTAGCAGGAAAATCTATCTTGACACACACTGTCGTGACTAATGTTACCAGTACTGGAATCACTTACAACCTAACTTTGGGGGATGACATTAATTGCAGAAAGAATTACAATGTTCTGGGATGAGACCAGGTTGGTTTGTCATATCCCAGAGAACTGTAATCTTTGAAAAAAATGCTAAAAATCCCACAGCAACAGTGAAATGTGAATTTAAGGATTCCCGTAAAAAACGTGTTTACATTGGTTAAAATATAATTTTTACTGTCTCGGTCCAATTTTGTCAGTGCCAGCTGTCCTAAATTTAAAATCTGAAGAGGTAAATTCTCTCAATTATCCAGGCTGCAATGGCAAGGGGTGAGTTCCCATTTTTCTGCTTTGGGCTGTAGAAAAAAATTGTCAATGGCTCATTCTTTCTATCCATTTTCATCCTAATACAACTTTATAGTTTCACTGTGCAAGGATATTGACAAAATCTGTTAGAAAATTTTCTCTTTAAATTTGTGTGCTAAATTCTGTGATCTTGGGACAGTTCTGTTCTTATTAAAACTTGAAAAGCTGGACAAAATTTAATTCTGTATGAGGTATTTTTTTGTATGTGTTTACACCTATTCATGGTCCAAGATCTTATAGTGCAGATTGATGATAGGCCTGCAGAGCAGTTAACACCATCACAGTCATGGAATATGGACAGTAAATTTATTATTTATTGATTGTGGCAGTACCAGCAAACATTGTGTTTATTAACTAACTGTTTGTGCAGATACAGTGCAGGGTAACTGTTGCAAGTGTACAGTGACTGAAAGAACTGTGTGTGCAGGTTCTGAAGGACAGGATGCTTCAGACCTGCTATTCAGAAGCCTAGCAATTTACAGTTTGGTGCATGTGACTGTCCTGAGATTTGTTACTCACTGACCATCTTCTGTGTCTTTATTTTCCAGTGATTATGCATGACGGGTACAGAGTATTTGCTTTTAAATTGATGTTGATGAAATCCTGTTCTTGTTATAAAGAAGTAGTACATTGTAACAGATACCACAAAGTACTGTTCCTGATTTTAAAATTCATTGCACAATAAACAAAACAGATATACACATAAGGTATTTTACAAATTTTAATTAATGTTTTTAATTAATGTTTTATATAATTTTTTGAAGAAAAGTCTGTTGCATGTTGTGGGTAAACTACCATTTAATAAAGAAATTTGAAGTACTGAAATAAAAATAGGATTTTGTGGACATTCTGTACGCTTCCAATTGATGAATACTTGTTGTGGGGAAAATCTGACTAAGTGGCTTGGGTTTAATTTCTGCCATGCCAAGATATTTACACACTGGGAATGAGATGCTTGAATTGGTGTAAAAAACCTTTTGCTGTGGGTGAAGGCAACTGATTTTAATGAAACTTTCAGTCTGGGGGGAGGGGGGTGTAAGTCCCTGGTCTTCATTAAGGAGTCAGTGTCTGGCTGTGTGTAGCTGTTCATGTTTGCTGGATATTTGTAGTGTGGGGGTAAGACACTGGACGCCTAATCAAACAGTGCTGGGTTCTGGCCATGTGAAATTGTTCATTAGGGTTTCATGATTGAAGCCTGCGAATAAGTTGTTTGGCTAATGTATAAAATGTTAGGTTTTTGCCTGGTGCATCTGGTTGTTGTGGTGAGGTTCTCATGTTTGAGGTATCAAAAGATTTTGGGTTGTCACAAGCTGCAGCTGCTTACTATGATGGGATTCTCATTGTCTTAGAGTTTGGCATTAGACTTCTGGATAGAATGCCTTGGGTTCTTGCTGAGTGTACATGTTTGTAGTGGTAGGTTCCTTGCAGTATGAGGCATAACAACATGTTTAGTTATCAAATTTGGTACTTGAAAATTGTCTGGTAGAAATTTTATACCTCATAATTCATATAGCAATCCCATATCTGGTTCTAAGTGGCATTTGCTTTTCATGCTGAGTTTTAGTGCTTTATACATAGTGAAGATTGTGTTTGTGACATTATGCAGATTTTATAATGACATGTTGAGTTATCAAAATATAAAATGTCTGGTTTTAACATTAATGGGTTCATAGTTTATGTTTGGAATGCAACTGATGCAGCTGTTTAGTGAGAACAAAGCTGACTTCACCAAACTACTTGTCATCCTGGGGCACTGCTTCCAGATTTGGGATGACTACTGTAATCTGTGGCTATAGATTGAATTGTGGTTTCTAGATTCCTGAGTTTGTTCATGTGTCAAAGCTTGATGCCATGAATGTGAAGGGGTATTGTTGTGAAGCCCTGTACATAGTAGGCCTTACCTTTTGGTCAGGGTGAGATGCAGAGCTAAAAGGTATGTAAAATTATGTCCATGGACAAAATTGAATTACTATCTGAAATTTTACATCATATGTGACAGTCTTCCCATTGCAGGATTTTTATTTTCTATTCACCCAGGTGACCACTTTCAAAGACCTAATTGCTTGTAGCTGCTATGAGTATGAATGGTGTTATGCTGTATGTGGTGTTGTGCCATGGTGATAAGTGCCATCTGTCCTTTTGTATGACATATAGCTTGTATCTACTGTTCAATGTAAGGGAAATATAAATCTCATTGTATTTGACCCATTGTGAGCAAACTGCATTTGGAATTCATCAATTGTCACCTTAAATTTTGAGTAAACTGCCATGTTATGTTTCTAAAACATATTGCTAGAAGTATCTTTATTCTGGTGATGTCAGATGCAAAGTTAGTAAATGTGGCAACAATGTGTAAGTAAATTTTTAATTTTTCACCATGCATGTTGAATCAATATACATTCATTTAAAATACCAACGCATGCACCTTGTCTTTAAAATATTGTAAAACCTTATTTGGTTAAAACACTTCAAAACATTCATTAGTCTCCAACATGTTTCGGTTGCTATTTTTCAACCATCATCAGGGAGCCTCAAAGTTCTGCTAAAGTTACTTATTTGCGTTATATATATGGTGATAATGGTGTTGTGACAGCATGTCTGTAATT
>Ga0123353_10009005_pt1 | contig 13711 bp, 10 predicted proteins | sample TergutLab28metaG_3_FD_92763 | JGI IMG/M metagenome (GOLD analysis project Ga0123353, IMG submission 92763) | Labiotermes labralis P3 segment gut microbial communities from Petit-Saut dam, French Guiana - Lab288 P3 | ecosystem: Host-associated > Arthropoda: Insects > Digestive system > Gut ... | reverse complement strand
TGGACGGTATCGCGCTGAAGAACCCCGAAGCCGCCGATGATAAAAGATATGAAGCTGTCGCCAGCAGCCTGGAAGTATACACGCTTGGCAGTATTTTCAGGGGAGATCACGCGGTCGTTATTAAGAACGCAATGTTCGACGATTACGAAACGGACGCTGACTTTTACTCTGATAGGGCCGTGGAATTTCTCTCGCTTGAGCTTAACCAGGCAACGCGCAGCGAACTGTATAACGAAACCGTAACTATCATACAAAAAGCTATTGCCAGCCGTATGACAGATGCGCCGTATAGTTCGCTCGGGCTGACGTTGACGGCAAATACAAGCGACGCGGAGCGTGTGCAGTATAATTACGAGAACTACTTCAAAAACAAATTGTCAAGCTATACATCCGTTAAGCCAAAGACCTTTGAGGACAACACCTCAAATGCAAGGCTGAACAACGGTATGCGCTATTCGTGCAGGGTAGATTACGTCGCAGATTGCGTGTATTCATCTTGGGGTGGCGAACAGCAGGGAGATCGAAACTTCAATACAACCATTACCTGGGCATATGAAAACGGCGCTTGGGTGGTTGCGACGGCTGATTTTTAGGTTAAACAATTATAGATGGGAGAAGTGTTACCTATGGCTTTTTGCAAATACTGCGGCACTCAATACCCCGACGAGGGGAATTGTCCCCAATGCAACCCCCAGGCTGAAGCAGTAGAAATCCCTGCCGAGCCTGTTCTGGCCGAAGCGCAGGCCGAAGCGCCGAGCGGCGAAAGCAAAGCCTTCTGCAAGCACTGTGGCGCGGAGCTTCCTGCGGATGGACAGTGCCCCTGCCGCGATCAGGGCGGCGCAGGCAATGCCTTTTGCCGATTCTGCGGTACGTCGTACCCGGCTGGCGGCGCTTGCCCGAACGGGTGCCAGCGCCCGCAAGCCGCACCTATGGCGGCGGCACCTGAGGCTTTCCCGCCGCTTAGGACAAAGCGAAGCACTTTGCTGTTTATTCTATTATCGGCTCTTACCCTTGGTATTTACCCAATTGTCGTGATGCACGGCCTCGCCAAGGACATCAACACGATTGCATCGCCCTACGATGATGATAAGACGCCGAGCTTCATCGTGATGCTATTGTTGTCCATGGTGACGTTCGGTATCTATGCGCTGGTCTGGTATCACAAGCTGTCAAAGCGTATCGGTAATGAGTTGCAGCGGCGCAACATAAACTATAAATTCGGCGCAAAGGACTTCTGGCTTTGGAACACAGTCGGATGCCTGTTGCTCGGCCTAGGCCCAATCATCTATACCTATAATTTGTTTACTGCGATGCAAAGGCTTGCGGAAAATTTCAACGAGGTCGAGTTGGGCATTGTCCCTGTGCGCCCCGCCGCCCCCGTGCAACAGAGAGTTCCCGCGACGGTTGGAGCGCCCGCCGCGCCTGGAGCTGTACAGGCACAGCCCGCCTACGCAGCGCAGCCAGGAGCGCCGGTCGCTGTTGCGGCGCAGCCCGCCGTACCGAAAACAGACGCGCAGGAAAACCTGGCTATGGGCATCCTCGCGTATCTTGGTATACTGTTCATCGTGCCGCTGTTCGGCACGAAAAAATCGAAATTCGCTCGCTTCCACACCTCGCAGGGCTTCAATCTGTTCCTCGGCGAAGCGGGGATCGTAGTGGTTTCGATTATACTGAGCATTTTCAAATCCACGCTGGTCCACCTTGTAAGAACAGCGGGGAGCACGAATATTTACAGGTTCACAAGCGGCATCTCCCCCATCTTTACAATTATAAATGTTGTATTGTGGCTCGGAGCAGCGGCTTTCGCCGTCATTGGCATCATTAACGCAGTACAGGGCAAGGAGGCAGAGCTGCCTGTAATCGGAAAAGCAAAACTGCTACATGTGAGCGAAGAAGGCGAACCCGATTTCAAGGCTACGGGAACCACGCTTTGGCAGTACGTCAAGAAGGTGCCGAAAATCGTCTACATCATCCTGGCCGCTATAGTTGGCGTTTTGATTCTCACAAGTATCACCCTGAGCATTGTTGATTCGGCAAAGCTCTCGTCCGCAAGAAGGCAGGCGGCGGCTATTGCCGCACAAGCGGAGGAAGAGGCAAGAAGGTTGCGGGAAGAGGAAGAAGAAGCTATGCGCAACTATACCGAACCTCCGACAACAACAGCTCCCGCCGCCCCTGAAAAAACGCTGGATGCAACAACGCCGACCTTGGCGTTCACCCCTGCCGAACTGACGCTTCTCGGGAGTGCCGCTATCTCCGAAGGTTACGTTGGGATGGTCGGCGGGCTGGATAACGGCTTTGCGTTTTCCTACACATCTGCCCAGCAGGGAACAGCGAAATTGCAAGCCGCTGTGCGTCCCTTTGAAGGTAGGCCATACAGCATTTATGTCAACGACGTGTTCTTCCGGGAGATTGAAGTGCCGGGCGCGGAATCCTTCTCCATCGTCCCGGATGTCCCGGTGAACTTCGGCAAGAACACCATCAAGATTGTCGGAACGGAAGCGAAGTATTGGGCACCCGATTTCGCCACGCTGACGCTTACCCTGAATTCAGACGGAGATTATATTGATCTCACAGAGTTCAAAATTCGCGTTCCGGCAGACGACAGCTTGGCCCCATACAGCGTATCCTGGGAAACGGACAAATACCAAGTCGCCTACGAATACGAGGGGAAGCAGCTCCTGCTTGGAAATGTAATCAAACGGCCAGCCACGGAATCAGTGGAGCCAGAAGGCAACGAGGTTCTTGTCTTTACTAACGACAATACAAACTATATCTTCGTTGGGCCGCAGGACACCGTGTTTTTAGACGGCTCTTCTTCGGACATCGCCCTTGATGAGTTTGGCGAAATCCAAGACATATTTATTGCCGCCTGCAAGAAGGCCGAGGTGCTTGTGGAAGCCGCCACGACTGCCGCAACAACGACAACGGCAGCCGCCGCAACAACCACCGCTGCTGTGTCCTATGAGGGTACATATGTTGCGGTATTAACCTCAAATGAGTACGGCGCAAATGTACGAATGACCAGCACGATTGTCTTGATGAACGGCAAAGCTACATTTAAACAGAGCGGCACTTCATCTGTTGCAGGACAGACCGTGAACATCCCTGAGAGTTCAACGGACTTAGGTGCATATTCAGTGAAAGATGGAAAACTCCTGCTTCATGGCGTTGAAATGGGATCATTTGACGGCAACAAACTGACCTACATGGGCCAGGTCTACACTAAGTAATGATGAATCAAGGAGGACACTATGGCATTCTGTACGAAATGCGGCACCCAACGGGACGAGGACGCGAGGTTTTGCACCAAGTGCGGCGCACCGGCATATGAACCCGACGCATCGGCGGCGGGCGCATCGACAGCGGTTGCCACCGTTGCCGCGCCTGCGGCAGTAGTGGTCGCGCCAGCGGCAACGGCGCAGGTATTAACGGGCTTTCGCGCAGAGGTGCAAGCGGACGGACATTTTGCGAGTCCGCGCATCTTTGACGATCACATTTTTACCCCTGTGGCTATTTCCGACAATGGCTATGTTGGGACATGGCAAATTGAGCAAACTGGTCGAGCGCAGAACATGCTGGCGGCTTTCGGTGGAAAAAAAGCCGCGCGTACATTTGTCGCGCTTCATGTGAACGAGCTTGTCAGTTTTGAAGTGGTCGAAAAGCAAACAAGCGGCGCAGGCGCGGCTGCCCTCGGCGGCTTGGCGTTCGGCGCGGCGGGCGCGATGGTGGGTTCTCTGGCGGGCTCGGGAAAATCCACGCGGATTGATTTAAAAATCGTAACAACGCGCCCGGATAACCCGCTGATCATGGTAAACCTGTTTGACAAAAACGGAACGGTCGGAAGCGTCGCGAACCCCAACGCAATGAAGCTTGTTTTTTCGGCAAGCCAACGCGCAAAGAAAATGGACGGCGAAATTATGACCTTGTGCAGTTCCCTTGAGAGCCTTATGGCGCGTAGAGCGGCGCAACAAGCCATGCCACAAACGGTTGTGCAGCAAGCCTCCGCAGCAGACGAAATCATCAAATTCAAGCAACTGCTGGATGCCGGAGTGATTACCCAGGAGGAGTTTGACGCGAAGAAGCGGCAACTGATTGGGTAGAATGATCCAAGCTGAACTACATTAGGCGTATTTGACGGCGGGCAGGGCATTCGCCTTGCCCGCCGAATTGGTGACAATAATGATGCGGAGGGGAACATTATGGCTTTCTGTTCGAAGTGCGGCAATCAATTGGATGGGGACACGAGATTCTGCGAGAAGTGCGGGCAGGCTGTGGAATTGCAACTACCTGCGGCGGCGGTATCGTATAACACGCCACCGACAGCGTACACGCCGCCGATGCGAGTTGTCCCTAAGCCGAAGCCCAAGGGCATGATGTCAAAGGTTTTTGGCATCTTGCTAATGATTGCCGCCACTATCGGGCTGAACTTCATCGGGGTTCCCGGCTATGTGGCCGCGCTGGTGATTGGCTTCCTCAGCAGCGTGTCTTTGCTCGGCAAGAATCAGAATGGCCGGTTGCGCGAGAAACTCGCCCTGATAGCTGCTTTCGCAATGGGCGCGATAGCCTATTACATTGCCAGCGCACAAGCCTATGGTATGTACGTTGGCGCGGTCGTCTTTCACGCCGTGGGCTTCGGATTGACACGCCTTTACAAGGAGAATAAGCCGGATTATCGTTTATGGCTCGCTGAGACGCTGCCAACCGTACTTCGCTTTGTGTTGTTAGAACGAGTAGGAGGCGCGGTCAGCGGACTTGGCTTCGCGTTCAATGTAGGGGACTTGGCGATTCCCGTTCGATACATAGAGGCATTCGTTTTTCTGATCGCATATATTATCCTGCAAGCAAGAATTGAAAAACACAAGATAACACCCAAGGAAGGCTATGGTCAACGCGACTGTGTGTTACCAAAGCGCCAAGGATTGAAGAACTTCTGCAAGATCGCCGCTGTTGCCATAATAGCTATCATGTGGCTCAACCCGGCGCATATTATCGTGTTCGACAACATCAAGAACAGCGTTATGGATTCACTGATGGTGTTCAGTGTCGCCGATAAAACCACAATCGAAAACATTTCTGATTTCAACGGCACAAATCTGTTTTTCTTTGATTCGCCCACAACTATCACAAATGAAGCAGAGGCAAAGGCCCTGCTGTCGGAAAGCGACAAGCAACTAACCGGCGAATTTATGTATACAGGCAGCGAGAAGTTGACAAACGGCAACACGGTATACAGCTTTGCCCAAACAAGCAAAGGCATACCGATTTATGGGGCTTCTAAAAAACTCGTTGTGGATAAGAACAACAAGCCACTATATGCATTGGGACAAACAAGGTTGGGGGTTGGCAATCTGACCGTAGGCGACGATATGGGCGACAAGCAAGCGACACAAACTGCACAGGTTTTCTTTGACGGCGAGGACGCGAAGATTGGACAACTGACAAAGGCATGGAAGCTCTCAGCAGATGGTTATAATGATGCGTATCAACTGGTATATGCGGCTCCTGTAACATTTTCAGGCGACGATTATACCTTGGAAAAAGCGAACTTGTTTTTCAGTGCAACATCCGGGAGCATAGTGGATATAGATGTCGGTGACGCAGATGGACAGCTTGCGGATATTTATGAGCAGGCAAAAGGCAAAGGCAAATTCAACGATGCTGACTTTGACGCTATTGTCCAGTCTGCTAATACTATCATCTCCGGTGTGGATGTCAACGCCTGGATATATCGCGATGTTTTGATGCAGGAGTGCCAGCGGTATTACATGAATCAAGGCAACGAGAAGCTGGGCAAGAACAACGCGAATGCATTCATGAACGCCTTTAAAGCTGCTGGGGTTAGCAAAAATAACAACGACGAGGGTGTCGTAAAAGTCACTATGGGCGCGAACAAAGCAACCGTGAAGGGTTCATTGAACTATCCATACGCCATTAAGCAAATGATCATCACGCACACGGACGATACTACGCAGCAATATGCCTTTAAATCGGATGTCCCGGTTGTGCTGACAGTTTCAAAGATGAGCGGCGAAACCGTTCTAACTCTCCCGGTCTATGACGAGGCAACCTTCGATATATACCCAGCCGGTCATGATGAAGAATACGTTGTAACGATTCAGGCAGGCAGTGAATATCAGTCTAGCGAAAAAGCGATGTCCGCACCGATTATCCCCGGAACGCTTGCGATACAGGCGTTGGCGGCGGCTCCGGCCAGCCAATGGCTATACGGACGGGCACAGACAAGCTATGAACTCACCTTGAAGCAGTTAGATGCCGATCTGCGCATCGAAGATGGAGATAGGATTACTAAAATGCTCCGCTCTATTGAGGCGGCATATAACGCGGACAATGGAGCGCGTTTCGTTTCGCTATATCGCCTGGATGAACTCGGTGCTATGTTGCGTGATCAGGACTATATCCGAATGATGGAATCAATGAGCCCCTTCTACGCAAAGCTGTTTGACGCGGCACTCAGCGGCAACACGTTGGGCCTCCTTGCGCAAACGTATCTGTCGGCCTACCGCGTTGCGAACGATATTTGGGTGCGCATGGCGGGAGGAAGCAAGGAATTTGGTGACTTCGGAGAGTTCCAAGACGCAATCGCGGAAAGCGCCGCGAGGCTCATATCTACCAGCCCCGACAAGACTGCCATCGCCTTCCTGCTGGTGGGCACACAGGGCGATTTTCTGGATTGGATTGAAAATTTCGACAAGCGGATGCTGCGCTTGGACGACACCACCCTAAAGCTGCGCTATGTAGGTTCAACACAAAAGGGCGATAAAACTTTTGTCAAAGTGACTGCCACCATTTCGCGAAAAGGCGCGAAAGTCCTTGAAGATACCACCACTATTGTAATCCAGCACTTTGGCGATATTTCAAGCAGGTTCAGCCAAGAGGAAAGCGGCGACTGGTGGGATTTGGTCAGCCGCATGAAGCAGTTCTGGACGGCTGGGGATTACTTGGGGTTGGATTTGAGTAAGCTCAAGATTGATATTCCCAAATGGACACCAGACAGCAGTTGGGGAGTTTCTGATAATACAAGCGGAAACAATAGCAATTGGGGAACTCCTGATAATAAAAGCGGAAACAACGAAAGCAAGCCAGAAACAGAATATACAGCACAACCAACAGACTATAGATTTACTTATGCTTCAGGAATGGATGAAGGAAATTTTCAAAACACGATTTGGTATACCGATTCGTATTTTGAACAGCGATCAGACAAGTACAATCCGCAACTAGCAACTGCATCACTTTGTATGGCTATGGCGGCTTTTGGGCAAGCTGGGGGGATTGATAGCTTAAAAGACACCAACATCCAAAACCTACTCAAGACGCTCAAATTCGAGAATATCGAATCCGACTCATACAAAAAAAGACCAACAGAGAATTCCATTGCATATGCAATTGCTCACAAGGAAAGTTCTGTTGGTGACTATAATATCGTTGCTCTCGCAGTGCGCGGGGGTGGGTATGAGCGCGAATGGGGTGGTAATTTCGAGATTGGAGAAAGCGGTGAACATGCGAATTTTGAAAGAGCGAAGGACGAGGTAATAAGAGCATTGAAAAAGTATTTAAGTGACCATCGAAGGAAGCTTAAAGGCAAACCGGTACAGCTCTGGATAACTGGATATAGTCGCGGCTCTGCTGTTGCCAACTTAGTCGCTGCGGAAATCAATAGAAATATTTTGAGCTATCCATTAATCAAAGGAAGGCAGAATGTTTTTGCTTATTGTTTCGCAACACCAGCAGGAACAACGGACAAGAACTATAACAATAGCAGATATAATAACATTTTCTGCATGGTGAATCCAAACGATTTTGTTCCTAGGTTTGCGCCACAAGAATGGGGATTTCATCGATATGGAATTACACGCATAGATGGTGCTACAAATCACGATGCGATAAAAAAACGACTTGCAACAATCGAACCATATAAAAGCGCGATAGCTAAATTGTCAGAAGGCCCTTCACCAGATGTCTTAGCCAAAGGGTACTTGATAGGTGATTTCAACCAATGTGATGCTGTTTCGTATAAAATTCTTGGCGTAGAAACAAACATCAGAAATTATCTGGGCGCACATACGGATGCACACAAAAAAGGAATTTTTACTTACTATTATACTGGCAATCGAGATCAAGGTGCTTTCCTTGGCCAATTTATCAAGCACCTAAGTACCGATAATAACTTTTCCTTTGACATAGGCTTTGGTATTCAATTGCCTACAGTAAAGCTTGGGACAGGAGAAGCCTTTGAAAGCAGAAGCCATTATTATAAGAAATTCCAAAACCAGATGGTTATTGCTGTATCTAACACACTTGGAAATAATATTAGCGAAGGTTGGTGGAAAATTTTTGATCTCCTAATAGGTTTGGCAGTGGATGACTGGAGTTTGCTCAACGAATTTGGTTCACTGCCTAATGCATTAGGGAATCTGAAAGACCTAGCTCAATGGGGCTTGGTTTGGAAGAGAGATGATTTGTGTACACTGTATGTTAATGGGGATAGCATTATGCAGGGCCACCGCCCCGAGGTCTACCTTGCCTGGATGCAGTCAATGGATAGCAACTACAGGTAAAGGATGTAGTTGCTGCGCCCACATCCCGTAATACAAATCCCCGCCGTCCGGTTCATGTTGTGGGCGGCGGGGGCCTTATTCACTCCGCTTGCTTTCGCCGCTGCTGTTTGCCTTTCAACTGTTTGGACAACAAGAGCACAGCCCTCGCTGTCCCAAAATCCAGGGCGGCGAGGGCTAAATATCCCGGCTTTGCAGGCAACTGGCATCCGGCCAGCCAATGCATCGAAACGGAACACGGGAAGATTCCGGGTTCTTCGTGGAATGTTACGGATTCGTCAGGCTATCCTCGCGGAATTTCTACGGGTTTTTTCAAAAAAATCCTTGCAATCTCCGAAGGTTTGTGATAGACTATAAAAGCACCACTAAAAAGAGCAATCCCAGCGCGGTAACTTGGCGGCTACACACTGGAATTGCTTGACGGCCAGCAACGGGGGCATTTCTGCTCACCGCGCTTTGCGCACCCCTATTATAGCACGGTGAGCAGGATATGTCAAAGGTTTTTGTGTGAAATTGTTGGAAATTATTTAGCTGAAAGGCGGATAGTGTGCATATGAAAGAAAGAAAATTCCTCCTTGATGCCATACTGAAGCAACGAGGATTTAGTGTCGCTGAATTTGCGCGGATGTCAGGCATGTCGCGAAGTACCATCGACGACATCCGCAGCAAGAACGGTGCTGGGCGGCGTGAGAACGTAGAAAAAATAGCCCTGGCGCTAGGGCTAGAGTATGACGAGCTTTTTGAGTTGGAGAGCGAAGATGAACAGGCCGTCACCACGTCAACGCCCTCCGTAGATGCCGAGCAACTGCGCAGAGTTGCGGAGGGGTACAGGGAAGATGGCGACGATGAAATGTACCGCCGCTTGATGGCTTCCGCGCGGAAAGCCGGGATTAGTGTTGAAACAATCTTGGACAAGGCCGACAGGCTCTATAAGGACAACGACCCCGACGCAATCAAGGAATACAATTATGCTTTTTCCTCGGCCAAGCCCCGACATCTGCCGCGCATGAAGTTGAGCGTCCAGCGTTTTCTTTCGCTGTGCGAGGATGCGAATAACCTCCAGCCCGCGCTGACGCTTTACAATAGAATGCAGGAGCCGGGATTCGAGGACTACGATATGTTTTTCTGGCTTGGGACATTCTTCGCGGAAACACGTCAGCCATCGAAGCTAATCACCGATTGCTTTGACCTGGCTGACAAGCTGGCCGACAGACTGATAGACTGAGAGGAACCTGATACGGAACCGAAAGAATGCAAGGTTCCACTGGCTGGACTGTAGTTTGGGTATACATGCGGCGAGTGGAATACTGGTGACGAGGCGCGGCAAGCCCGGCAATTCCTCCTTCTGACTTTTGCATGATCCGGGGAGGCTTGTGCGCTGTAGAAATTGCCCTTACCCTATTCGGATTTTCGGATGCCCGGTTAGGGACACTTACCGCTTGAAAACCTGCTCTCTGGCAGTTTTCGCTTCCCAAAACACAAAAGCCCAGGCCAACCGTTGTGAGGCTCACCATCTCACGACGCGGTAAAAGACCCCCTTTTGCGTTTTCTCAGGCAAAATTTGCCCACTGGCAGTATAATGAGCGACCCCTGATCGGAGCATTGCCTTACAGCAGTGCTGCCGGTCATTTTTTTACGACGATGCCTGTTTTTGGACACCACGTCTTGTTGGAGGGGAGGTGGTGCGGTGGTTCGGCAGCAGGTAGCAACAAAAGGCGATGATTTTCAAATCAGACGTTTCAATGAGTTTGTACTGCTCCGGCAATCCGAAGCAGTGACGAGCTGGCAAATGGTTGCCCTGCTGATCAAAGACAAGGGCTGGAACAAAAAGAGCTTTTGCGATAACACATTGTTGGACGAGTTCGTCTACGACCGGGCAATGTCCAATCATAAATCAAAGCCCGGCTTCCGCACCCTCATGGCCATTTGTGCCGGATTTGATTTAGGGCTGTCCTCAACGGACACGGTACTCGGAGCCAGCGGGTTCCGGCTCGGTAATTCAAAAGAGCATCTTGCCTATGAGTTTATTATCCGGGAGATGCCGGGGACGACCCTGGGAAAGCGCAACGAGTTTCTTGCCTCTGTGGGAATTGCGTCGCTTGGTTCCCGAACGAACCAAAGCCGAAGAAAAGCCTCCTAACACCGTACATCACGAAAACGATGTACGGATTTTTTATAAAATAAATTTTGACTGTAAAAGTTGGAGCAAAAGCCTTATATATCAACAAATTCGCATGAATGGCCCTCTGGCGGCATATTGCCCTCAGAGGGCTTTTTCCTTTCATATCAACGCTTTCCGTAGCCGAACGGCTTTGACTGTAAAAGTTTCGCGGGCCTCCCGGATATGAGATACAATCCTCTTAGAGCGCTGCGCAGCCTCGAATACAGCAAGGAGGAAAGTATATTGGCCAATAGAAACCGCTCATGTCCGACGATACATCCGCATATGTCGTCCGCGAAGAAATCGGTGACGGCACGATTCGCTACTACGCCGCTTTTGAGGACGGCAACGGCGTTCAACAGGAAGCGGAAATCCCCTACGCGGTCTATCTCGCTCTCGATCAATGCCGCCTTGTGGAGAAGCGGCAGGAGAATGAGCGTGTCCGTCACCGGGAGCGGTTCGAGCTGTCTGAGGCCCAGCTTGCCGCCAGGACGCTCAGACCGCCCCTGCCCATGGAGGAAGCCGTTGTGCAGGCGGTGGATATGCAGGCCGCGCTTGCCACACTGACCGAAACCCAGCGACGGCGGTTCCTGCTCTACCATGAACATGGGCTAAATTATGAACAGATCGCCGCTGTTGAGGGCTGCAAATTTCAAGTCATCGCTAGGTCAATCGAAGCGGCCAAAGTCAAGCTAAAAAATTATTTTGACGAGGGGGTGAAAAAAGGGGGGCTGAGTGAGGAATAGGTTGAGGGGGTAAACTTCCGGCCCCTTGAACCTTGACAACCTCATATCGGAACCAACCAATACGTTCTTTCTGCTGTCGGGACACATAGGAAACTCGGTGAGCTACCAAGGCGGGTGCGCGATGATGGCCATCTCACGGGCCGGAGCGGTTACACCCATAGCTTTGACAGCGGGGCAGCTTCCCGCAGGGCGACAACAGGCAGAAAGGTCAAAGATACTCGCATCTAGCCACAGGCCGAGCGTTGAAGCGGCGAAGGAAACGCCGTGAGCCGTCGCAGCCAATGGGGATGCCTCGCAGGGATGGGAGGGAGCCTGCCGCTTGCCGGAATGGGAGTGGCGGACTTCGTGGAGCGGTCAGCTAACCGCCGTTGGATGGTTCTCCTTCAATACAGGCCGGGCGCGGCGCGGATTCTATGGTGAATGCGTTTACACAACGCTCCAATCTTAAAGGCCCCTCGCCCGGCCCACTACATCAGATCAGACGAGGATGTTGTATATATGGAATCCATTATCCGTGGCGACATTTGGTACGCCAATTTATCAGATGCCCTGGGCAGCGAGCAGCAGTTCCGCCGCCCTGTGCTGGTAGTGCAGCGTGACGGCCTCAACCGTGCCAGCCCTACGACCATTGTCGTGCCGATCACCAGCCAGCTCAAGCTCCCGTTCATGAAGGCCCATTACATATTGGACGAGAACTGTCCGTTGTACGAAGAATCCATGGTGCTGGCCGAGCAGGTTCGCGCCATTGATAAACTGCGCCTGGACAACTACATTGGGCGGCTGTCGTACAAAGACATGGAGGCTGTGGAATATGCCTTGCGGTATAGTTTGGGGTTGTGCCGATGAACAGAAAAAGAAACCGAGGCCGCCCTGCGGCCATACGGCCCACCAGAAAACCCACAAAACCGATGCTGCTGTGCCTATGTTCTCCGTGCGCACAGCAATTTTATGATTCGCCCGACCACCGCATACGGAGAGCGGACTACGACCAGGTTATCAAGGAATCATGCGATTTTTGCTTGGTGCGAAATGGCTGGGATTTCCTTGTAACTAACATAAAAGGGAGATGATATTATGTGCTTCAAACGCAAGAAAGAAAAACGCGAGTGGGTCTATATTCTGGACGGGTGCCAGGTGCGCGTGGTGTTCGCGCCGAAGGTACTGAGGCAGGAGCGGCGCTTTGCCTGCCGCAGCAAGAGAGGAAGGAGGGTTTTGTCTTGGAGAAGCAAACTACTTACACCAGCAAGATCGGCGACACCACTTTCATCGTGAACAACAGCTTCACGGGCACCAAAACCCTCGCGGACGCTTTCGAGGAAATCATCCTGGCGGCGTTCCGGGAGAGGTACGGGCAGCAAGATTTCACTTGCGCTGCGCAGCCCAATCGGGTATAATAGAAGCATCCCAAAACACGGAGGCCATTCATGGGAAACAGAGTTTGCGAAAACTGCGGACGGCATATGAAGCAACAGTTCATCGGCTTGCAGCACTGTTCCTGCGGTACGAGCTGGAAGAAGGACATCGGCTATTTTGAGCGAACGCCGGACATGGTGTTTGCGCTCCAACGGCAGAAAGTCGGGAAAAAGGTGAAGCAGGTGCCGATCATCAGGTATCGGGGAGAAAAAGACACATGAAGCGTTCAACCGAAAGGTTGAGCGCTTCACCATTTCTGAGCAGCAAGGATGATCTAACCTATCCCCCGCTATGCTTCCAGCTCCCGCTCAATTTCCTCAATAGTGGGCAGGCTAGACTTCAAGTCCTCCGGCAGCTCACGGGTGAGCCGTTCCTGCCAGTCCGCTACCCCGATAGGGTTCTGGAATCCGGCAAGCGAATATTCTACCACGGTTTTATTCTTGCCCTTCACCAACAGCAAACCAATGGTGGGCTTATCGTCCGGGTGACGCAACACGTCATTTACGACGTTCTGATACATATTGAGCTTGGATATGAAGCCTGGATCAAACTCGCAGGCTTTCAATTCAATCACCACGTAGCAGCGCAAGCCCAAGTGATAAAAGAGTAAATCCAGATAAAAATCATCCCCGCCAAGCTCCAGATGCACTTGCCGCCCGACGAACGCGAAGCCCTGCCCCAATTCAAGCAGAAATTTTTCAATGTGCTCCGTGAGCGCCCGTTCAACCTCCAATTCGCGGCGGGCTGTGTCCGTACCGAAAAAATCAAACAGGTAAGGGTCTTTGAAAATCTGCGTCGCCATGTCGGAATCCACG
>Ga0123353_10009002_pt1 | contig 13714 bp, 8 predicted proteins | sample TergutLab28metaG_3_FD_92763 | JGI IMG/M metagenome (GOLD analysis project Ga0123353, IMG submission 92763) | Labiotermes labralis P3 segment gut microbial communities from Petit-Saut dam, French Guiana - Lab288 P3 | ecosystem: Host-associated > Arthropoda: Insects > Digestive system > Gut ... | reverse complement strand
TAATTTCTTCGAACATTTTCATAATTTTTTCTTTATCATTTACAGATTTTTCTTCATAATTTTTCAATAAATTTCCAGGAAGTTCAAGAAGAAATCTTGAAGGTTTGGATTCTATTATATCTTTCATATATCTTCTCTGCTTGCATGAAGTAATATAGAGCTTGCTTTTAGCCCTTGTTATTGCAACATAAAAAAGCCTTCTTTCTTCTTCTATATTAGTTTCACTTTCCTCTATAGCGCGAGCATGGGGAATAATCGTATCTTCCACTCCTGCAAGAAAAACAATATCAAACTCAAGCCCTTTTGCAGCATGGATGGTCATAAGATTTACTTTGCCATCTTCATTATCTTCTATATCATCGCGGGTTATAAGAGTTATTCTGTTTAAATATTGATATATATCAGGTTTGATATTATCCGGGTCTGTTTCCCATCTTTCCAGAAGATCTATGAATATCTGTACATTCTTATATTTCCATTTTGCAATCTTTTCGTTTTTCTGATATTCATTCACAAGATAGCCCCAGTAATCAATATTGGAAATAAACTCCTCAAGAGTTTTTGACATATTCTTTCCTGATAAAAACCTTGCTTTAAAGAAATTTATTAAATGCAAAAAGTCCTGCAAAAGTGTTTTCGTCTTGTCGCCTAATGCAGAATCGCCTGCAGCGCAAATTGCGTTTATGGCAGAATAGAGCGAGCATTTTTTCTTTTCAGCAATTGAATTGATATATTCAATTGATTTTTTCCCGATACCTCTTCTTGGAGTATTGATGATCCGAAGAAGGTTTACATCGTCCTCCGGATTTGTCATAAGCCTTAAGTAAGCTATAATATCTTTTACTTCCTGCCTCTGAAAAAAACTTGTGCCACCAGATACTTTATAAGGTATTCCTGCGCCAAGAAAAGCATCTTCTATAGAAGCTGCAAGGCTGTTAGTTCTTATAAGTACTCCAAAATTATGATATGAAATATTATCTTTCTTTTTTAAAAGATTTATCATATCTGCGATAAATTCGCTTTCTTTTTGTTCATTCTCCGGATAATTAATTTCAATCAAATTGCCGTTTTCTATACCTGTCCAGAGTTCTTTATCTTTTCTGTTTTTATTATTTGATATAAGAGTGTTTGCAGCTTTTAAAATATTTCCTGTTGATCTATAGTTCTGTTCCAGTTTGATTTCAGTAACTTCTGGAAAATCTTTTTCAAACTGCAATATATTTGAATAATCAGCGCCTCTCCATGAATAGATAGATTGGTCATCATCACCTACTGCACAAATATTGCGCGATTTTTCTGCAAGCGCTTTTACAAGATTATACTGTATCCTTGAAGTATCCTGGAATTCATCAACCATTATATATTTATAACGTCTTCTGTATTTTTCAAGAATATCAGGATATTTATCAAATATTTTAACAGGAAGTGTGATAAGGTCATCAAAATCAACTGCATTATAAATGTGCAGATGTTCCATATATTCATTAAAAATGTTTTTATAAACTTCTGTTGTGCTGTTCCCCTTTGCAAGATTTGTTTTTATTAATGAAAAAAGGGATGACAGAGAATAAAGATCAAGAGTATTTGGATCGATTTTTAATTCTCTTGCAGTATTTTTTATAAGAGCTATTTTATCTGCCTGATCATAAATACTGAAATTTGTTCTGTACCCAAGGCATTCGATATCTTCGCGAAGTATTTTGACTCCAAAAGCATGGAATGTAGAAACAGTAAGGTGTGTGAGTTTTTTTCCTGTAATTTTTTTAACTCTTTCAGACATCTCTTTTGCAGCTTTGTTTGTAAAAGTTAGCGCAAGAATAGAAGATTGCGCTATTCCTTTATTAAGCATATGCGCCATTCTGTAGGTAATTGTACGAGTTTTCCCGGATCCTGCGCCTGCGATTATGAGAAGAGGGCCTGGTATTGTTGTAACTGTTTTATATTGCTCTGGATTAAGTTCTTTTTTTAATTTTTCTATCTCTGTCATTAAGTCAAAACCTTTTGTTGAAAAACATTTCTAAGTGAGGATTTTAGCGCAACAGAGGGTTGTTTGGGAATAGGACACCCACTGATTTATTTTATACTTTGTAATTTTTATGTTCTTTGTTTCTCTGCAAAATGATCTTGCCCTAAAACATGCTCGAAGACTGAGACATCGAGCGTCTCCGCAGCGTCCCAGCGAGGACCTAGCGAGACTGGCTCAGGCGTAGATATTTGCTTTGGTGTGATGAAATTTGAAATAAATACGATTTAATAAAAAGTAATTTATTTAATAGTGATAGCTTTTTCCGGACATACTTCATGGCAGCAATAGCAGGTAATACACTTTTTGTAATCTATAATTATTTTCTCCTGTACGCGCTTGACTATTTTCGCAGGGCATTTTCCTCTAACACAAGTGATACACCCTCGACATTTGCTATAATAAACAATATTTCTTTCAGGCAAATTGGTAATTGCCTTTATTGGACAAATTTCAATACAGTTGTTGCACTTAATACATTTTTTATGATTTATAACAGGCTTTTTTACAAATGCTTTTCTTAATACTTTATAAAGTATGGAAGGCATTCTGCTGCGAAACATTGTTATATCATTTAAAATTTTTATTTTTTTGAAATCATGGATTTTTACATCTTCAATTTTTTCACCAACTATATCAAAACTTGAAGCATCTTCAAACCACTCTTTGCTCTCCAGCGCCTCTGTAATAGTAGGAATTTCTTTTGGGTCATATCCCATAATTGTTGCGGCTGCAATATCAAGCGCAACTATATTACTTGATGCAAGAACAACTCCAACATGTTTTGGGTCTCCGCTACCCGGACCATTCCCTTCCATCGCAGTAACAGCATCCATAATTGTAAAAGCTGGTTTTAGAAGGATATTAAGATCTACAATCATTTTTGCAAAAAGTTTCTTTTCCTGAAAACGGAGATGAAAAGCAGATTTTTGCAAACCAGGAATCATTCCAAAGAGATTTTTCATCCCTCCTGTATAGTAAAGAAGCTGATGAGTCTTCATTTTTGGAAGAGAAACAATAATATCTGCTTTCTTTACAACAGATGCTATGTTAAAGCTTTTTACCAGCAGCCCTTTTGGATTCTTTACTTCGATATAGTCAGCGAAATCTTCCCATTCTCCGCCTGCTTCTATTGCAGCTTTCATTATCCCGGATTTCTTACCACCATAATCGCTGCTTTGGTATCCCGGTGAATCTCCTACAATAATTCTTTTTGCTCCCAGTTCTTTGATGCATAAGATACACTGTTTTACAAATTCAGGATGTGTTGTTATTGCTTTTTCAGGTGACGCTCCGGAAAGGATATTTGGTTTTAAAAGAACTGTTTTGCCTTTAAAATTTACAACTGAACTATTTGGATATTCTTCCCCTTCTTTACCCAAAGAAAGAGAAATTGCTTCTTTAATGGAATCATAAAGTTCCGAAGGAGAGTAAGAACTGCATTTTACAATTGCAACTTTATCCTGCATACGCGATATTATGTATGATTTAAAGTTTCATGTATAGTTTGATCTTCTGATTTAAATATGAAATAGAGCCTAATAATCTATGAAATCTGTGCTAATTCGCAGACTGGGCTACTAATTCCTTTTGCAGCAGCAATTCAACAGCCTGTTCTTTTGTAAAGGCAAAAAATATATTATCCCGTCCGCTTAGTTTAAGCGCTGTGGTAACTATGATCTTTTTTATTCCGTCAAGGCCTATAACAGCACCGCATTTTACATAAGGTTTATTATGCTCCAAATATTGCGCGATGATTTTTTTTGATTCTGAATCTATCCTGACATTTTCAATATTGGTGATCGTATACAGGGAGTGCTTTGGATATTTTGCAAATGCCGGCTCAATCACCTTAAGCAGCTCGATAAATTCTTCATTTGTCTTTAGATTAGAAAAGTCAATATAAATAAATGATTTTCCGTCACGTACAAATTCTTCAATCCTCACCTGTTCCATCATTTAAACTCCAATAATAAGGTTTCTACCAGGTTCGAAGCTTCATCATATTCAGCCATTAGTATATGCCTGGATATACTTTGAACACCCGTATTAATATTATCGGACAGTTTCAAGTTTGACAAAAGAGCCAAAGTAGTGTCGATCTCATGTGCATCCATGATTTCGATCGCTGCTTTTAGTTTAACAAATATAGCTTTTAATTCATCCTTCTCTATGGATTGTTTTTTTTCTTTTCCATTTTTACGAAGCATTGATAAGTTATTGCTAATATCTTTCAAAAGAACTTCCATATCTGCCAGAAATTTAGCGGTATGCGTTTCTATAAAGTTCATATCTTCCTGCTTCCCGGCTGTCTCCAAATCTCTGGCATCATTGGATAGTTTTTCGGCCCCAATGTTAGCCGCAGCGCTCTTTAACGCATGGACATGGATTGCATACAAGGGGATATTACCTGTTTCAAGACATGTTTTTATTTCTTTTATCTTCTCAATTCCATCCTCATAAAACACCTTAAGTGTTTCCATATAACGGTCGATTGATGCACCTGTCAACGCAATAGCCTTTTTTACATCCAGCCCTTCGATTTTAATTGCTTCCATTGTTGGCGCTTCTTGTTTGTTTTCTTCTGAGGCAACGCTGTCTGCTCCCTCAGGAGACGATGTCGGACTTTTTCGTTTTTCCCTTGGAATCCATTTTCCCAGGACATTGTTCAGCTTGATTGTATCAATCGGTTTTGCAAGGAAGCCGTTTAGCCCTTTTTCCAGGAACATATCCTTTGTGCCGGAAATAGCATTGGCAGTCAGCGCGATGATTGGAAGATTCTTGTAATAGCCATCTTCATCATCAAGATTCCTTATACGCCTTGTAGCCTCAACGCCATCCATTTCAGGCATCCAATGATCCATGAAAACCAAGTCATAACGAGCAGCTTGTACAGCCCTGATTGCCTCCATGCCGCTTTTGCGTAAATCAACCTGCATTTTATACGGCAACAGTAACCCTTCCGTTACTATCAAGTTTGTTTTTATATCGTCAACAACAAGAACTTTTGCATCCGGAGCAGTAAAGCTAACGAGCAATCCTTTTTCTTCCTTGTAAGAATATACATCTGATAAACCGTTCAGGATATTGGCAACAGATATGGAGTGCGCCGGCATGGCAAGAGTGCTCCAGCCAGTACTTGGGATTGCTTCGCCAAACTCCGTAAGCAGAACTATTTTTGAAGATGCCCCAAATTCCGTAATAATGCTATTGCTCCACTCATACAGCTTGGAGGCAATGAAAATAAAGGAAAATGCCTTGCTTGCGCCTGACAGCTTTTTTTTGAATTCAGCTTCGTCCGAAGCAATGTCGCATTTAACACCAAGATTATCAACTGTAGCTACAATAGAATTAGCGTATATATCCCGGCGCTCAAACACAATTACGCTCTTTTCCTCCGGATTCTCAACAACCGCTAATTTGTCGCGCGAACGGAATCTTTGAGGCAGCGTAATGGAAAATGTACTGCCTTTTCCGTATTCGGAAAAAACCTGAATATCCCCACCCATTGCTTTAAGAATGTTCCATGTTATGGCAAGCCCCAGTCCTGTTCCCTCAATATTTTTATTATTTGCCGTATCAAGCTTAACAAAATCACCAAACAATTTATTCATGTCTTCCTTTTTTATACCTTTACCCGAATCCATTACATCAATGAATAAATTAATAGTATTTTCATTGGCCATTTTTCCAATGATAGTGAAGGAGATAAAGCCTTCTTCGGTGTATTTTACAGCGTTGCCTAAAATATTTATTAGTATTTGGCGAATTCTTGCTTCATCCCCGTATAGCTCGGTTGGGATGTTGCTGTCTATATTCACCACAAATCGCAATTGGGAATCAATTGCCCTCATTCTGATAATACTGATAACATCATTTAATAGTGACGAAAAATGATAATAGTCAGGAATAATCTCCAGTCTACCTGACTCAATTTTTGTAAAGTCCAAAATATCGTTTATAATAGCCAAAAGGTTTGCACCCGCCTGCTTGATCGTAAAAATATGCCTGCGGGCAACATCCAATTCTTTCTCTCGCAAGGCAAGTTCCGCCATACCAATGACTGCATTCATGGGTGTGCGTATCTCATGGCTCATTTTCGCGAGAAAATTACTTTTTGCTACAGAAGCCTCATTCGCTTTCTTTACCGCTTCTTCCATCTTCACGGCTGTATTGCGTATATTCTGGGTCATCTCATTTCGAATTAGTGCGTTGGCGATCATACGGCTGGCTGAGCGGAGAATCAATTCTTCATTTTCGGCAAATTCCCGTTCCCTGTGGCAATCGTCGAATCCAACAAAACCCCAAAAGGTGTCGTGTATAAATACCGGTACAACAAACACCGATAGTATTCCCCACTGAGACAACTGCGCCTGCGTCTCAAACAGCATATTGTAAACCAAGCTGTTGATACATTTCCCCTGCGACAGCTTTTTTTCCCAGCCCGGTATTACTTCATCGTAGGATATATCTGTAAATAAATCACTTTTTTTATGCTGCGGTATGGCATCGCCCAGCCATTCGTAAGTCAGAGTGCAATACAGTTGGTTGTCTTTGGTGTAGTTTCTCCATATACATACACGGTCAACATCTATGGCTTTTGCTATTATACTCATGGAGTCCAATAAGTTACTCTCAAACTTTTCGATATCCGGATCAAGAAGTATAGCAGACACACTATTCACAGTTTTAAGGAGATTGTTCTGCGATTCAATTTCGCTCATCATTTTATTATGTTCGCGCATATCCCGGATATATCCCAGAATAGCGTAGTCGTTTTCATAATTGACGCGTACAAGTGTAACGATACCCGGTATCGGCGTTCCATCGAATAATTGATGCATCCATTCAAAAACATATCTGCCTTCATCAATCGCTTTTTGGATATATTCCATAGCTGCTTCTCTGGAAAGCCTGCCGTCAGGTTGATATTCAGGCGAAAGATCAAAAAAACGATCAATAAAATCCTGTTTGCCTTTTAAGTCAAATAACCTTAAGGCTTCGCTGTTACAGTCAAATATTAGTTCCTTTTTATTTGCAAGAAAGCAGCAAAGGGGTATTGTATTCAGCATTATTCTTGTACGTTCATGCGTTTTACTCAATTCATTTAGCAGTGCTCTATGTTCTGTAATATCCCTTCCAATTCCAACCATACCCATTAATTTATTTCCCCGAAATATAGGGGCTTTAACAACTTCAAATAGCTTGCAGATGCCATTTGGAAAGGTCATCCATCTTTCCAACTTTAGAATAGAGGCCCTTTCCATTACTTCTTTATCCTCATTCGAATAACCTTGAGCTACTTTTGGATCATGATATATATCAAACGGGTTTTTACCTATTATTTCTGATTTAGAACGGCCAATGTATTTTTCAAAACTATCATTGCAGCTTACATACACTCCGTTCATATTCTTGTTGAATATAAAATCAGGTATGGATTCATAGATGGTGGAAAGAGTAGTTGCCTGCGTTTTATACAGTACCTTTGTCCGATTGTTTTTTATAAACAAAATAATCAGGATAACAAGAAAGCACATAAGCACAGAGGAGGAGACTGTCATGTAAATAAAACGTTCTCTATCAAATTTTCTTGAGTAATCGAAAGAGCGTGTTGTCCAGTCCCTTACAATCCTGTCTGTTCCAATATGATTTTGGGTTTTGGAAATAATTGAGCGCAATATTTCTTCATTTTTATTAAACCCAAAAAAAGATTCTGATACCGGTGACTTAAACTGGATATTTACTTTATATCCAGGTTTTTCACGAAGGTTTATCTGGGCAAGAAGGCCGTATTCGGACTCCATAAGCAAATCTATCTCATCTCTTTCAAGTGCGCTCATCGCCTCATCATGAGTATCGTAATATCTTACATTTGTATTGCTTGGAAACCAGTTGTTAAACAGTTCATCGTAAACAGTTGCCCTTGCAATACCTACAGTTGCCCGTACTGTCTGATAAATTTCCAAAGTCGGATAATTCGACTTTGACATAAGGATATAATTGGTAACAGCGTATGGATGGTCGGTCCAAAGAAAATTATCTCTTCTTTCTTCGGAATATCTTAAATCAGAAACCAAAAAAATATCACCTTTCTTAAGTTTTTCGAATATTTCTGACCATGGCGTATTTTTACCGGTTACAACATCAAACTTGATACCTGTTAGCAGGCTTACTTCTTCCAGAATATCTACAGCGATCCCCTGAAATTCTTTTTCCCTCTCGTTGTAAAAACAAATCGGATAATTGTCAAATTCCAATGCAATAGGCACCTTGGCGCCCTTTGCAGCAAGATTCTCTAAATATTCCTTTTCTTTCTCGTTAAAAGACTTATTAAGCTCATACTTTGAGTATTCGTGATTACCTGTCTTATACAACCCGTAAAGATTATCAATTCCTCCGGCTTCAATATATTTGTTTACAACCGATATAATAGGCACCAGAATGGGATTTGCCGTAGACATAGAAACCGGGGTATAGACCAGCGGCAAAACATCTATTCCGGTTATAAAATCATAACTGCTAAAACCCATAGATTCTACCGAATCAATTATAAATGCATCAATATCTTCAGTTTTAAGCTTTTCAACAGCCTCCTGCGCGTTATAGATATCTATGGCGTCAAAACGCAATGCAGGATAAAAGTTATGAAGGGATTGCTCTGTTATGGTACCTTTATAAAAACCAATCTTCAGGCCATTTAAGTCACGTTCAGAGTCAACTTTTACAGCTCCATCTTTAATAAAAACCGTAAGCGTGCGCTCCGCAATTGAGTGAGTCATAAAATATGCTTGCGCTCTTTCCTGCAGTGGGGTTAATTCACTCGTGAAATCAATATCCCAATTGTCAATTCCGGCTTTTAACTCATCCCAGCTATAAGACTCCTGATTAAACGGCATATCGAACAAATCCGATAGCAAATCGCAGAACATGGCCTTAAAGCCGGCGCGTGTACCATCCGGCAGAAGGAACGATTCGGTTGATATTAAACTTCCATATAAAAAACTCGATCTTGCATATTTGATCGCTTCTATAGCAGCAATCTCTTCCTTTGTTACACCGGGAATGTCGCGATATGATTTAATGTAATTAATATCAAAAAAGGTCTTTTTATTTTTAGACGACTGGGAACAGCCTGAAATAGTGCATGCCAGAAATAATAGCGCTAAAAATATGGTTATGATCTGTTTTTTATTACTCATAATCAATACCCTTATCACTGGTCATTTTTTTCCAAATTTTGACTGCAATTATTCAGTGAGTCTTTCTGCGCCTTGTCAAGCAGGTGCACTTCTATCCTCTTCACCAGTAATTCCTTGGAAAAAGGCTTGGTTATGTAGTCAACCGCCCCCAAGCTTAAACCCTTTTCCTTGTTTTCGGAGCTATCATCTGCTGTCAGGAAAATAACAGGTATGCTGGCGGTGGACTCATTACTCTTGAGTCTTTCTATTGTTTCATAACCATTCATCTCTGGCATTTCAATATCCAGTAGAATTAAATCAGGAGTCAGTTTTTCAATAAGCTGAAACAGCTTCTTAGCTGATGGGACAGTAAAAATATCGTAAATATCGGTAAGCAAGTTTTTGGCAACTGTCAAATTTGTTATGTTATCATCCACCATGATTATTTTGTTACGAGTACTTTTCACGCTCTTACCTCCATAAACACAATACTATGATATGAACTGCCAAAAAACAGGTTTATTTACCCACTCCATACGCCACACCTGTCACAGGACAAGTAAAAACCAGGGATAGCCTGTTTGCAAACGACCCTTAACAAGACCAGCTACTTTTGTTAAAAAGCTTATCTTTTGAAGTTATATAAATAAAATATATCATAATACCGCTAAAAAATATACCCTTTTGTAACAGTAACTATTTTAATATTTCTCTCAAAAAAACTGGCATTAAGAAGCATTCTGTCATATATATTTCTCTTGATTATTTCCACCAGCCATGTTTGTTTAGCATACCGCATCCTTCACTGGCAAGTAATACCGGAATGCTTGCGCAAATCAGCATACAATCCATTCCTGTCGTAACAAACAAAACCATACTTGGGGCAGGGTTTTTATTATTATTTGGACAATAATGCTTTTATGATATAATATATCATAAGCAGGAAAAAAGTTTTGATATATAAAGCTATAATATTTGATCTTGATGGAACTCTTATTGACACTATAAGTGATATAAGATTTTACATTAATAGTGTCTTAAAACGCCATTCTTTTCCGGAAGTCAGCCTGAATGATACATATTCTTTAGTTGGCGGCGGATTAAGAGATGCGATGAAAACAGCATTAGCAGGCGCTGAAAAGAATGAAAAAAATATTGATTTATATGAAAAAGAACTTATAGAGGAATATTTTAAACATCCTATAATTGATACTCATCCTTACAAAGAAATTGATGTTATACTTGAAAAAATAAAGGAGAAAAAAATCAAGACAGCAATTTTTTCAAACAAGGCTCACTCAATAACAGAAAAAATTGTAAATACACTTTTTGGCAGAGAAATGTTTGATATTGTAAGAGGATCTATGGAAGGAGTTCCAAAAAAACCCAATCCTGCCGGAGCTTTGATGATTGCAGAAAAATTAGGATTTTCTCCTAAAGAAATTATTTATATCGGGGATTCTGATACTGATTGTATTACAGCAAACAGAGGAGGATTCAAATTCATTGCGGCGCTTTGGGGGTACAGAACAAAAAAAGAGATCGCTAATGCCGGAGCAGATTTATTTATTTCAAAACCAATGGAATTATTAGATTTTTTGGAGTAATTATTAAGCTATATTATTTATCTATTATTGATTAAATTATTGATAATCAATATCCGGCTAAATAGTTTTATGGCTAAAAAAGAGAGGTCTTAACATGGATAAAGAAAAAATTATTAAACTTGCAAACCAATATGTTAAATTCGAAAAAGAAAGTGCTTTCAGAGAGGATGTTGAAAAACTTCTTGCTGATCAAAAATATGAAGAACTTAATGAAAGATTTTATAAGGAGCTGGATTTTGGAACAGGCGGCATAAGAGGGATAATCGGAGGCGGCTATAATAGAATAAATACTTTTATAATACGTAAAACAACCCAGGGACTTGCAAATTACATAAAAAAGACAGTTGGAAAAGAAGGAGCAGGTTCTGCGGTAATTGCTTATGATTCAAGGAATTATTCATCTGTTTTTGCAAAAGAAACAGCTCTTGTTTTATGCGCAAATAATATAAAAACTTATCTTTTTACATCATTAAGACCAACACCAGAACTCTCATTTGCAGTAAGAAATTTAGGGTGTACAGCGGGAATAGTTATAACAGCAAGCCACAACCCTGCGGAATATAATGGTTATAAAGTAGCATGGTCAGATGGAGGGCAGGTTGTTACGCCCCATGATGAACTTATAATCGAAGAAGTAAGAAAAAGCCTGCCTGAAGACATAAAAAGCATTGAAGAAAAACTTGCCATTGAAAAAAAACTTTTAAACTATATTGATGAACAGATTGATAAACCTTACCTCGAAATGGTAAAAACATGCTTTTTACGGCCAGAACTTGTAAAAGAAAAAGGGAATTCTCTTAAAGTTGTTTATACACCCCTTAACGGAGCAGGTAAAGTCTTTATTGAAAAAGCCCTAAAAGAAGCCGGCATCAATGTAATCACAGTCCCTGAGCAATCAGAGCCTGACGGCAACTTTCCTACCCTTAAATATCCAAATCCGGAAGAAGCTTCTGCAATGGAAATGGCTATTAATCTCGCAAAAAAAGTTAAAGCAGATATTGTAATGGGAACAGATCCTGATTCCGACAGGATTGGAATAGCTGTCCCTGATGCAGATGGAAAAGAATACATACTTATTAGCGGGAATCAGCTTGGTTCAATGCTTGCTCATTACATGCTTTCAATACTGAATGAGCAGAAAAAAATACCGCAGAATGGCGCTATAATAAAAACCATTGTTACAACAGAACTTCAGAGGCTTATTGGAGAAAGTTTTGGCATAAAAGTTTATGATGTTCTTACCGGGTTTAAATGGATTGCGGATCTTATGGCAAATTTTGAAAAAACAGGAGAAAATTTTATTTTTGGCACAGAAGAGAGTTATGGATTTCTTGTAAACAAAGAAGTAAGAGATAAAGATGCTGTATCAGCTGCAATTGTTACAGCAGAAATGACTCTTTTTTGCAGATCAAAAGGGATGTCCCTTCTGGATTATCTTAATTCCATATATGAAAAATATGGTTATTTTAAAGAAGCCCAGATATCAGGAGTTTTTAAAGGTCAAAAAGGGGTTGAAACAATGAAAAATCTTATGTCAGACCTCCGCACAAAACCTTTTGAAAAACTTGGCGGCTTAAAAACAAATAAAGTACGCGATTATGAAAAAAATATTTCACTAAACGGGATCACTATTCCTAAATCAAATGTACTTCAATTTGTTCTTGAAGATGGAAGTATGGTAACAGTAAGGCCTTCGGGAACTGAACCAAAAATAAAATTTTATATATCATGCAGAGATGTACCGGGAAAAAGACTGCAAGAAGCAAAAAATATTGTTGATGGGAAAGTTGAATTGATTACAAAAGATATGAAATTGGTTTTGGATAAAGAATGAACTCCGCCACAGAATATCTTCTGTAAGCTATGAATTGTATGCTAAAAAATAGGAGGAATTAAGGCTATGGAAATTGGCGATTGGTATAGAGAAAAAACTTATAATCTTAAAAACGGAAAAGATGAGTGGAAATATTATAATATTAAAAATATTATCCCTGAAAATAATACTGCTGAAATAGATGTCTATAAAGTATTTTATAATGGGAATATTTCTCCTCCCAAACAATATACTTCTCATATAGAAGTATTTGAAAAATGTACAAAACTATCTGCAGACTACGCATATTCTACATTGAAAATAAAACCACCGGAGAAAGAGAAAAAAACATGATTTTAATATTGAAAAATTATTATATTCAGTAAATATAATAATTTTTTGTTTGAAATAATTTTCATTAGATATTAGAATATAATAATTATTGAAAATATAATGTTGAAAGGATTTTAAAAGACGATAATAATAAAGATTATAAATCTGCTAATATTTTAAAATAGATAAAGATTAGTTTTGAAGTGTTACCGTAAAACCATAAAGGAGGAGAAACCGGTGGACAAAAAAATTACAGGAAAACCAGCTGCTAAAAAAGCAGTTGCAAAGAAACCAGTTGCCAAAAAAGCAGTTGCTAAAAAAGCAGTTGCAAAGAAACCAGTTGCCAAAAAAGCAGTTGCTAAAAAAGCAGTTGCAAAGAAACCAGCTGCTAAAAAGCCTGCTGCAAAGAAACCAGCTGCTAAAAAGCCTGCTGCAAAGAAACCAGCTGCTAAAAAGCCTGCTGCAAAAAAACCAGCTGCTAAAAAGCCTGCTGCAAAAAAACCAGCTGCTAAAAAGCCTGCTGCGAAGAAACCAGTTGCAAAAAAGCCTGCTGTAACAGTAGCAAAAACAACAAATGATGATTGGGGATTTTCATCAAGTTTTAATTCAAATCCTAACTGATTTCAATCGATAATGATTTTGAAAAATCAATTAACTGATTTTTCAACTTTTTTCTTGTCAAAACCGGAGCATTTATTTATATTTGTTCCGGTTTTTTTATGTTTTTTTGTTATGCCAGATTGGATTTTCCTAAGTC
>Ga0123353_10009001_pt1 | contig 13716 bp, 10 predicted proteins | sample TergutLab28metaG_3_FD_92763 | JGI IMG/M metagenome (GOLD analysis project Ga0123353, IMG submission 92763) | Labiotermes labralis P3 segment gut microbial communities from Petit-Saut dam, French Guiana - Lab288 P3 | ecosystem: Host-associated > Arthropoda: Insects > Digestive system > Gut ... | reverse complement strand
TCCTATTGAAAAATTTAAAGAAGACGGCGACGATGACTTTCCCATTACGATGGCAAAGTTGGCGCGTTTTAGGGTTTGCGCATACAATCAAAGGGGCTCACATGCGGCAGTTATTCGCGTAGTGCTTTTTGAATTGCCGAATTATCAAGATTTGCAAATTCCCGACGAGGTAATGAACATCACGAACGAAAAAAACGGACTTGTATTGGTCACAGGCCCTACGGGAAGCGGAAAAACAACGACACTTGCTTGTATAATCGATGCGATAAACAAAAATAAAAGCGCACATATAATCACACTTGAAGATCCCATCGAGTTTCTTCATCGTGATCAAAAGAGCCTTATAAGCCAGCGTGAGATTTCCACTGACACGAAATCCTATATAACTGCGCTTCGTGCTTGTTTGCGTCAAACCCCGGACATCATACTTTTAGGCGAAATGCGCGATGTAGAAACAATAAGAACCGCAATGACGGCGGCGGAAACAGGGCATTTGGTTATTTCAACACTACACACCTTGGGTGCGGCAAAAACAATAGACCGTATTATCGACTCCTTCCCGTACGAACAACAACAGCAAACGCGCACCCAACTGGCAACGCTTTTGCGCTCGGTGGTTTCTCAACAGCTTCTTACAAAAAAAGATGGCGGTATAACTCCAGCCTTTGAAATCATGCATGTAAACAAAGCGATCAGCAATCTGATTCGCGAATCGAAAACACACCAAATCGACGGCGTAATCCAAACCTGTTCGCCTTCGATGATAAGTATGGACGCATACATTACGGGCCTCGTACAAGACGGCGTCATCTCTATGGAAACAGCCCTCGCGAATGCCACCAACCCCGAACATATGGGCAGTATTTTTGAGAGTAGATATTTTGATAAGCACAGGGAAGGTCACCAACCCCGAGCATATGAGGAGCCGTATTATTGAGAGCAGATAGGGACACCACACAAAATAAAATTTGACACAACCTTGCTCTTTCCGTATAATGGCGGAGCGTAAATGTGCGTTTTCGTAAATTTGTTTTTGAAAATCGTGAGCATTAATTTTTTTAGAGGTGAAATTTATGTCTGTATTATTTATAATTTTAATGATTGTGTTCTTAGTTGGTTGCGTTGGGCTTGTCGGCGCGATTCTTTTACAGAAAAAGCGCAGTGCGGGGGGAGTCGGAAGTATCGCGGGTATGGGTAATGTTGCTGATACTTATTGGGACAAAAATAAACGCCGCTCTGCCGAGGGTACACTTGAAACATGGACAAAACTTGGTGCGGTTTTTCTGGGGATTTTAGCAATTGTGCTTTGTCTTCCGATTTTTTAACAATTACACCGACGCGAACATAATCGCGTCGGTTTTCTTTTACACTTACATATTGCTTGACAAAGCAGGCTTTTATGCGATAATCTAACGATTGAGTCGATAGAAAATATTTCTTCGGCTACATATTATATGAGGGGATATTTGTTATGAAAAAATTTGGACTGCTTTTGGTTTCATTGGTGGTGTTTTTGTCGTTATTTTCTGCTTGCAATAATGATACTGTTCCTGTTGGCGGTGTTGACGGCGGCGGTGTTAACAATGCGGCGGAAGGTCGCGGCGGACGCGACGACGGAGTGTTGTCGGCACTTGGTTCTGCACTTGCGTTAAATAATGCAATGTCAAGCTTCGGAGATGAGCTTGCAGAAAGGCTTAATACCACACCGCTTAAAGCTTTCGGCTTGCTTGTCAACAGCTTGGAATACGGCACAACAACCGTTGATTTCACACACAGTAATGAGTGGACATCTTGGAATGGCGGCACCCATGGTTCAAGTTCAAGCGGCAATTTCGTATTTATCGCCGACGAAAGAAACCTTGACTATGCCCTGCACGGCGACATTACCGTGGACGGCGAAACCGTCGATTTTTCGGCATATATTAACATGGATCGTCTTGCGATTGGTTCAAGCTTGATTGGAGGAACTTACGGTGTAAACTATAGCACGATAAGGCAGGATTTAAGACATTTGCACAATGAATTCGGGCTTGACTATGGGATAAGCGCATCTGACCTTGATATGATTGCAGATTTCTTTGAGTCATATATGGATGTGCTTAACGAAGCAGCCAATGCTTCATTGGAATCTGACGAGTATTTCCGTACTTTCGTCGATTTCATGCTCAATAGCGAGCAAGTATCCGAAAACGTTGATGTCACCGCAGGCGGACAAACCGTCAATGCACGGCGGGTGGCATATAATTTCACCGGCGCTTCTTTGGCCAATTTTTTACGCGACTTGTTAAATGTTTTTGAAAATGATGAAAGTATGATTGCCATTTACGGCAACCCGTTAATGGCCGAAGCTTACGGAATGTCGCATGCGGATATGATACGCGAAATGAGAAACCTTATTCGCGAATTTGAGCGCGAAGTAGTCGGCGATTTTTCCATTGCGTTTTACATTGGGGCGCGCGATAGACTTGTGCGCATTGATATTAACGGAACAATTAAAACTTTCGACGAAGAAGTACAGTTTGGCGTTGCGTTTGACTTAGGAAATTCTGCCACGGATACTTGGCGCATGGATGTTTCCTTCGACGACGGATGGAACAGCGGAACAGTCAGAGCTGTTTGGGAAATTCAAGAAGTCGGTGGACGCCATGTTCATGAAATAAGCATGAGAGACCCAAGAACCGGAACGATGTCTTTCACCTCCGACTGGAATCCTTCAAGCGGCGATTTTATTTTCTCCTTATCGGAAGATGGATGGAATGATGAGCTTCTTCGCGGTAATTTTGTAACTTCCGGCGGAACCTTCCGTTTGAGTTTTAATATAGAAGAAAGAAACAGCTGGAGAGACAGCGATACTTTCATTGAAATTTCCACAGCACGCGGTGCAAACATCGGTAATGTTGACTTTATAAGTATCGGCGATATAACCATGGATATGGTTGAAGGTATAGTAAATGACCTTTTCGGTTTCGGCGGCGGTTGGGACGACAGTTGGGACATTGATTGGGATGATTTCGATTGGGATGATTTTGATTGGTAAGATTTCGACCACTAAGAAATAAATTTTAAAGCGGGGTGTACAAATGTAGCGTTAATCCGATTATCCAATGTTACGAGACTATGCAAGGCCATGTTTCTATGTGGTTTGGTTTCGTTTTGCTTTTGGAAGCGGGTTAACGCAATCACTAATGCTACGTTTTAAAGCGTTTTGTTTTGTTTGCGTGTAATTAAAAAATCCTCTTCCAACTAACTTATTTGGAGGAGGATTTTTTATGTCTATGATAAATGTTTCACAGTTAACTTTTGCTTATGAGGGCAGCTACGATAATATTTTTGAAGAAGCATCTTTTCGCATTGATACGGATTGGAAACTTGGGTTTTGCGGACGTAACGGGCGCGGAAAAACTACGTTTTTAAATTTGTTAATGGGTAAATTTGAATACAGCGGCACAATTTCAGCAAGCATAGATTTTGAATATTTTCCATACACCGTGCAACAACCCCAGTTTAATGTGCTGTCGGTTTTGTCGGAAATTGTACCTGAGGCACCGCTTTGGAAGATTGAAAAGGAACTTTCAAAATTGGCGGTTGGGCTTGATGTTCTGGAACGTCCGTTTGCTTCACTTTCCGGCGGGGAACGCACGAAGGTACTTCTTGCCGTGCTTTTTCTGCGGGAAAATAGCTTTTTACTTATCGACGAACCTACAACGCATTTAGATATTCAGGGACGTGAAACTGTTGCTCGATATTTGAAAGGTAAAAACGGTTTCATTTTAGTGTCGCATGACCGCGACTTTTTAGACGAATGCATCGACCATGTTTTGTCGATTAATAAGGCAAATATTGAGGTGCAGGCGGGAAATTTTTCTAGTTGGCATCATAACAAACAACTTCACGATAGCTTTGAACTTGCGGAAAACGAAAGGCTTAAAAAAGATATTTCACGTTTGCAAGCGGCTGCGAAAAAAACCGCCGCGTGGTCTGATAAGGCGGAAAAGGGTAAAATCGGCTTTGTTCCGGGGGGCAGAATTGAAAAAAGTACAGGTCGCCGTGCATACGAGGGCGAAAAATCACGAAAGATGATGGCGCGTTCCAAAGCAATCATCGAAAGGCGTGAACGCAGTGCTAATGAAAAATCAGATTTGTTAAAAAATATCGACACAGCGGATAAGCTAAAAATTCACCCGCTGAAATACCACGCTTCACGGTTAATTGAATTTGACGGCGTTTCAATTTTCTATGACAGTAAAGAAATTACAAAAAACGTGAATTTCACCTTACACCAAGGCGAGCGCCTCGCGCTTGTCGGCGGCAACGGCTCGGGTAAAAGCAGTATTTTAAAAGCAATATGTGCAAACGAATCCTTCCGTCATGAAGAAGCAGGCTTTTCCAATCTTACTTGCACGGGAAATATCTACATCGGCAGCCGCTTAATAATTTCATATGTACCGCAAGACACTGCTTTCCTTGCCGGAAATTTATCCGGCTTTGCAGAATCCCGCCAAATTGACGAATCCCTTTTCAAAGCAATTCTACGAAAACTTGACTTCTCACGTACCCAATTTGAAAAAGATATGCGAGGCTTCAGCAGCGGGCAAAAGAAGAAAGTCCTTATCGCCGCAAGCCTTTGCCAAAAAGCGCATGTTTATATCTGGGACGAGCCGTTAAATTACATCGATGTTCTCTCGCGCATTCAAATTGAAGAGCTTTTACAAGAATTCAAGCCATCTATGCTTTTCGTTGAACATGACCGCGCGTTTTGCAGGAACATCGCAACAAATGTTATAGATATCTAACTTGATATACTGCGAACGGTCACAAATTTCCGCCTCAATAAATGTTAAGCATGCATTCAACTTGGCATGGCGGAAATTTGATGCCGTTCGCAGTATAACGTGCTATAATTAACATATTTTGCACGTGGGGTGTGCTATGGAAATATCAGCGGAGTATAATTGGGCTATATTAATAGCGATAATACTTTTTCTTACAAGTGTATGCTATCTGTTTTTTGTTTTTTCGACCATAATGTATGACACCAAAACAAAAATGCGGCGGGACTATATTTGGACAACTTCGTGCTTGGTTCTGTGCAGTTTTTTCTACGGTTTAATGACCATCGCCAGCCACGAAACACTTACCGGGGTTTATTGGGCATTCGGCTTTGTTACAGGTTGTTTATTTTATCCGAGTCTGCTTATATTTATATGTAATATTCTTGAATTTAAGCAAAGGTTGATTAAACTGGCCGTAAGTGTGACATTTCCTCTTACTGCGATCTTGGCTTTAGTTTGCGTTTTCTCAAGTAATGTTACAATTATACATACCGCTTTCGGAAATCAATTTTCATATCAAAGAGGTCTGCTTTTTACAGTGTTTTTTTTATACATATTTTTTCTTGCCGGTTCTAACATGGCGGCGTTTTTATTATGGCGTCGTCGGTCTGCATTACGAGGACATCGCAGACAAATTTATTTAATGCTGCTGCTTACAGCCATTGCTTCCCCCGTTGTGTTCTCGACAGAATTTATTATACCGGTATTTGCGGATTTCACTATTGTTCCTTTAGCGGCGGTAGCTTTATTCCCTGCTTCGGTGCAGGTATATGTTTTAATGAAAAAATATAAAACTTTCGGAATCACTACATCAAATATTTCGGGGCATACATTTACTTCCGTTACAATGCCGATTTTTGCGTTGGATTATAAAAATATAATTAATCTTGAAAATAATGCCGCCGTTAATTTTATGGGTAAAAGCGTTATCGGGAGTAATATTGCCGATTTTATTCTTGTGAGTGATAAATCTCCTAAAAATGATTTCTTTAACCAAAGTTTTGAAAGTAAAACAGTAACGGTAAAAACGCTTTCAGATGTAAGAATTTGCGATATGGTGCTTACACCGGAATACGATAAATTTAATGACGCTATTTGTAAAATAGTTGTGCTCAGAGACGTGACCGAAAGCAAGCATAAAGATAATTTATTGCAAGCCGTTAATCAGGCGGCGGTTTTATTGCTTACTACCGAAGAAAACGAAGATATTAACATACCTCTTTTAGCATGCATGGAAATTGTAGGCCGCTCTATGAGTGCCGACCATGTTTCTATTTGGCGGAATGAAATGCATAATAATGAGTTGTATTCCGAATGTATGAGTAATTGGTACAGTGAAACGGGTAAGAAGAAAAGAATTATCGGTAAAGATTTTAAATTTGCTTTTAAGGACAAGTTTTTATGGGAAAGTAATTTTATAAACAATGAGTGCATCAGCGGTCCCGTTTCAAAAATGTCTCAAAAAGAGCAAGCATTTTTAGGCGATGAAATTAAATCAATTGTAATGATTCCGTTGTTTTTGGATGAGCAATTTTGGGGATTATTTATTATTGAAGATTTCACGCAAGAGTGTAATTACGCGGCAGAAGAAGTTGCAATTTTGCGCTCCGTAAGCCTTATGATGGTAAGCGCGATTAACCGCCATGCCTTAGTTGAGAAACGGACGCATGAGCTTGATATCGCACGAAAAATAGCGCAAGCCGCCAGTAAGTCCAAGAGCGATTTTTTGGCAAGCATGAGCCACGAAATACGCACACCGATGAATGCAATAATGGGCATAACCGAAATTTTGATGCAAAGCAAACATTCCGATGAAACCAAGGAAGCGTTGATCAAGATATTAAATTCGTGCGATTTGCTTCTGGGTATTATCAACGATATTTTAGATTTTTCAAAAATAGAAGCGGGCAAATTGGATATTATACCCGCACAGTATGAAGTTGCCAGTATGATAAACGATTCCGCATATTTAAATATGATGAAAATTGACGAAAAGCCCATTGAATTTGAAGTACATGTTTGCGAAAAAACACCGGCAAAATTAATCGGTGACGAACTGCGCATTAAACAAATTTTAAACAATCTGCTTTCAAACGCATTCAAATACACCGATGCCGGAAAGGTTACGTTAACGGTGGAATACGAACCTGAAAAACAAGGTTTATTATTAAGCGTGCGTGATACCGGCCTTGGTATGACGGAAGAACAATTGAAAAAATTATTTTCGGAATATTCCCGTTTTCATCAAAAAACCAATGATGAAGAGGGTACAGGTTTGGGACTGACGATTACACAGCGTCTGGTAAAACTCATGGATGGCGAAATTCTTGTAGAAAGTAAATCCGGAGTAGGTTCTTTGTTTACGGTAAAGTTGCCGCAGAAGTTGGTAGACGCCGATGTATTGGGTGCGGATGTGGCGGAAAAATTACGCTTGTTCCGCTTGGAATATATTACGGGCAGAGAAAGGCGGCAAGTTATACGCGACCCGATGCCGTACGGAAAAGTCCTGATTGTGGATGATATTGAGCCCAATCTGTTTGTAGCCGCAGGTCTTATGAAGCCTTACGGGCTGCAAATTGAAACCGTTATGAACGGTAAGGATGCGATTGAAAAAATTAAAGACGGAAATATCTACGATATTATATTTATGGACCACATGATGCCGGAAATGGACGGCATTCAAGCTACAAAACGCATTCGAAAGTTGGGATATAAAGAACCCGTCATTGCACTAACCGCAAATGCACTTACGGGGCAGGCTGAAATATTTTTGCAAAAAGGTTTTGATGATTTTATTTCAAAACCAATTGACATACGTCAATTAAACGCCGTTTTGAATAAATATGTACGCGACAAGCAACCACCGGAAGTGATTAAAGCCTTCAAAAATACCCCGATAAATGATGAAGTTTCTGAAATTCCCGAAACAATTTCCATGCTTAAAAAAATTGACGGACTTAATGTAGATGCCGCTTTAACGGCTATGGGCGGACAGCATGAAATGTACGAAAAAACCGTAAGATTAACCGTCCGTTTACTACCCGGCACAATCGAGAAAATGGACAAGTACCTTGCGGAAGATAATTTAAAAGATTTCACAACAGAAGTACACGGGATGAGGGGCGTATTTAATAATATCGGGGCATCTTTGATTGGTAATACGGCGACAAATTTGGAAAATGCCGCACTCAGCGGGCAAAAAAATTTTTGTTTAGAAAATTATCCACCTTTTAAAGAATTGCTTTTAAAATTTTCAGAGCAATTTAATGCGGTTATTAATTCCGGATTAACCGTACAAAAAGAAAAAATCGAAAAAGATGCTTTTTCAAACGCGCTAAAGACCGCAAAAACCGCCGCCGAAAGTTACGATTCAATGCAAGCCCTTGAAGCTCTTAAATCGATTTTAGATTATTCATATTATATGGATATTTCCAAGCTTCTTGAAAAAACCGTTCACGCTCTCGAAGAATTTAAATGCCAAGAAGCTGTAGAAAGTATTAATGATATAGAGAGAACGATATTATAAAAAATAATTTGCTAAATTAGCTTTTTCATCAATAAACGGCTCAATAAACGGCCCAATTGTTGTCATAAGCGTAGTAACGCCGGGGCCGTGGCCGGCAATGAAGCTGTTTCCGTGAACGATTACGCCTATTGTACACGCGCCTGTTCTGTATGTGCGTCCGTAGCGTGTATCGGCGTTTATTATTGCAATTATGTCACCGAAGCGTAAACCGGAAAGGTCATATTCTTCCACGGTTTCATCGTCAAACATTGTGATGTCGTAGTCGCCGCGTGCTGTACCTACATGCCCCAGCCCCGAACCCATTATGTGTGCGGGTGCTATTTTTGCAACACCAATTTTTAGTTTGTTATTTTCTTCTTGTATATTCATTTTTTCCAAAAGTTCGGGGCTTACGCTTCGCATTTTTATTTCGGGATAATTTATGAGTTCCATTCCTTGTCCGGTTGCTTTTACGCTTATTGTGTCACCTATGTTTAGTTTTTCTAAGGTTTCTTGCGAGAAGTGAATTAGTAAATGTTCGCTGCCGCCGTGTTTTCCAGTTACTATTCCCTTGTCGCCCTTTGCGTCGCCGCTGCGAACTGTTGCTTCGTTTCCTATGCACGATAAAATGTTAAATGCTTGGTTTTGTTCGTCGTCTTTGTTGCGCGCGGTTACGCCCGGTTCAAGATGGTCAGCAACCCAGCCAATGCACGAGTCGCCTATTTTGGCATTGTATGTAATGCCGCCGGTGCCTTGAAGCCATACTACTTCTCCGTTTGCGGTTACACGCCCTGTTGCTCCACCTTTCGGATGCCACACAGTTCCCGATACGGAAACGATTGGGAGTTTTTCTTTATTTGTTTTCATCTGCTTCGAACTCTCCTTTTTACATAGAATTAATGAATGCCTCTTTATTATCATACGCTATTTTTGTCCGGTTTAACAGTAAATGAAGAACTCAATAACGTTTATTCGCATAATATATATGAGTATTGCCGGAGGTATAATCAGGGGGTATTATTTTGAAAAATATAAAAATATCGCATAAACTCTTGGCGGTTTTTTTTTAAAGCTTAGCTTTGACCAAATAACCGACGTTGTACAAAATAATTCCTCCACTGCAGAAGAACTTGCAAGCCAGTCAGAGGTTTTGCAAGGTATGATAAGCGTGTTTAAATCGAAAAAATAGCAAACATCATATATGAGAAGTAAAGCAGAGCCATAATAACCCCTTCTTGCCGGGCGATGCGTTTTCTTGTGTAAACGAAAATGAGTACAAGTGTACTTCCCGCAACCAAGAAAATCGTGTCGAAAACCAGGCCGCTTTCTATTTCAAGCGGGCTGATAATTCCGGCGACACCAAGGATAAATAAGATGTTAAAAATATTTGAGCCGATTATATTGCCAAGAGCGAATTCATTTTCGCCCTTTTTACATGCGACTAAGGAAGTGATAAGTTCGGGCAGGGATGTTCCTATTGCTACAATTGTAAGCCCGATTACTCTTTTGGAAATTCCCATGTTAAGCGCGATGTATGTTGCGCTTTCTACCGTAAAATGTCCGCCCGCTACAATTAAAACGCAGCCGATAACGGCAAAAAAAGCGAGAATCGGCATTGGGCGAATTTTTTTTATGCTTTCATTTTCTTCGGCAGATTCCGAGTCTTTTGCTTTCATCGCTTTTCGTATAAGAAAAAACATATAACACGCGAATACTATTAAAAGAAGTAAGCTGCCAATGCGCGGGATAAAATCTCCGCCAAGAATTTTTAATACAAGGAGCAGCATTGCCGCAAAAATCGAGATAAAGAAATCTTTTGATATATCGCTTACTTTCACATTCATTACTTTAATCATCGAGCATATACCGATGATACACATTAAATTGAAAATATTGGACCCGACAACGTTTCCTATTGCAAGAGCATTAGCACCACGAATGGATGCGGTTATGCTTATCATCGCTTCCGGCGCGCTTGTTCCTATTGCAACAATTGTAAGCCCTATTATCACTTTTGGAACTTTTAATTTTTCGGCAATACCTACGCTTGCGTTTACAAAAACATCTGCGCCTTTAATAAGCAGAGCAAACCCTAGAATTAAAAGAACGCATTGAATTATCATTTTTGCAAACCCCTTTTCTTTTTTGTAATGTGATGGTAATATTGTGGCAATCTCTTAGAATTTATCCCAACGGGAGGCGAGCCAATGGTACTTTACTACAGCCGCAGTAAAAAAACAAAAGTATTCGCTGAGGCATTGGGGGAAGTTCTTGGGCAGGATGTTTACGAGCTTGAATCTGATTTGAATAATAAAGGCATATTTGGTTTTATGCTTAAGGCACTTAGTTTGGCTTTTTCGGGAAAATCTTATCCCGTTTCTAATATGCCGCAAAGTTTACCCGAAGAAATTTATTTATGCGCACCAATTTGGGGCGGGCAAGTGGTTGGACCTCCAAGATATTTCTTAGACAACGCCGATTTAAAAAACACCACGGTAAACTTACTTTTAACTGCAAGCGTTCCTGTGGATAAATACAAACAAAATGCTTTGGAATATGTAAATAAAATCCCCTGCAAGACAGGCAATGCTTATATATTTGCGACATCGGACAAAGTGCCCCCCGACAGCGGAGCAATAAAAGAACAATTGCGCGAAATTTTATGACAATCGCAGTCCACACTTTGGGCTGCAAGGTGAACCAGTGCGATGCGGATACCCTTATTTCCATGATTAAGAAGCTTGGGCATAACGCTTTTTCCACCCGTGAATTTAACCAGTCGGCAGATATTTATGTAATAAACACATGCACCGTTACGCATGTGAGCGATAAAAAATCACGGCAAATGTTGCGCCGCGCAAGAAAGCAAAACCCTAATGCATTGGTGGCAATGTGTGGTTGCATGGCGAAAAATTCGCCAAAAATTGAAGGGGTTGACTTCGTTTTTGATGCACGAATCCCTGATGATTTTTTATTAAGAATAAAGGAAATAAGCACCGACCGAGAAAAGAATATAATTTGTGATGATGGATTGGGGAAGACTCGCTCCTTCATTAAAATACAAGACGGATGTGACCGTTTTTGTTCATATTGCATAGTGCCCTATGTGCGCGGAGGGATTATAAGCCGCGAGCCTGCGGAAATTCTTTCCAAGGCAAAAGAGTTAATCGAGTCGGGCGCATTGGAAATTGTGCTTACGGGTATACAAGTTGCTTCCTATGGATATGATACGGGTAAAACTTCCCTTTCTTCTATTATAAAAGAAATCGCCGCGCTTGACGGTCTTAAACGTTTGAGATTAAGCAGTATAGACCCGTGGGCAGTCAGTGAAGATTTTCTTGATGCGGTTGCCGAGTCGCCCACGCTTTGCAGTCATTTTCATTTGTCGTTGCAAAGCGGCTGTGATGCTACTCTTGAAAAAATGAACAGGCGATATGCAACGGCGGAATATGCAAAAGCCGCGTGCTGCTTGCGAAAAATTCGCCCCGAAACCGCACTTACTACGGATGTTATCGTAGGTTTTCCCGGCGAAAGCGATTCGGATTTTGAGAAATGCCTCAGCTTTGTGCGAAAAATGGAATTCGCAAAGGTGCATGTTTTTGAATTTTCTCCGCGGGAAGGCACTCCTGCGGCGGAATTTTCCGGACAAGTTCCGCATAAAATAAAATCTGAGCGAGGCAAGGTAATGAGAGAACTTGCCGCAGAACTTCAAAATAATTTTTTACAAAATCAAATCGGTAAAACTTTGGATGTTCTTTTTGAAAAGAGACTTAAGCCTCAAGCAGATTTTGTGGGAAACAGTGAAAATTACTGTTCGGTTAAAGTAAATAGTGAAAGCAATCTTATTAACACAATTAAAAAAGTAAATATTACAGCCTGTGAAGGAGAAATTCTTACAGGGATAACGAATTGAGCTTTATTCGTGACAAATTTATTATAAAAAGGAGTTTTTTTATGGAAACCCAAAAAATCAGTGCTTATCAGCGCGTTGCGCAAGATCAAGTTCGGGCCAATTTAGAACTCGTTTACGTTGCCCTTAAAGAAAAGGGTTATAATCCTATTACGCAAATTGTTGGGTACATTTTGTCGGGCGACCCTACATACATCACAAGCCACAAAAACGCCCGTGCGCTTATCGGAAGATTGGAAAGGGACGAGCTTCTGGAGGAAATGGTGCGGGAGTTTTTGCGTGAGGTGCTCTAACCGGCAACACATGCATGAGGCGTTTGCATTCCTTCGAAGCCGGAGGCTGCTGTGATGTGTAAGTATCTTGGATTGGATTATGGCGAAAAAACAATAGGCGTAGCAGTATCGCATAACGGACGCGTTGCAACGGGTGTAAAAACGCTTCGCAGAAAAGAAGCGGCCGCGATTCGCCCATGTTTGAAAGAACTAAAAATAATCATTCGTGAATATGGAATAAATCAAATTATACTTGGATACCCAAAGAACTTGGACGGCGAAGAATCCACGCGATGCGTGGAGACTTTGGCGTTCAAGGAAAAACTTGAACGGTATTTTAAAAAAGATGTAATTCTTTGGGACGAGCGGCTAAGCACGCGCGCGGTTTCGCGCGTGTTTGGGGGCGATCGTGTAAATTATAAAAAAAATGTGGATACAATGGCGGCGGTATATATTTTGCAAGGATTTCTTGATTATAAAAATAGCGATAGTCGCTCGCCCAACGGCTTGCCGACTACGCATGGAAAGGAGGATCACATGGTAAGCGAAAATTTTAATGAACTTGACGAATCCGCTGACGAAGACGGCGATAGTCTTGTTATCGTAAACGAAGACGGCGAAGAACGCCCGTTACAAATTTTATCAAGCTGTGAGGAAGAAGACGGCATTTATCTTCTTGCAATTGAGGAAGAAGCGGGCGAAGTATATCTTTTTAAATGCCAACCGTCGGAAGATGACGACGACGATGATGTTATTTTAGAACAAATTGACAGGGAAAATGACGATTTCAAACGTGTTTTCGAAATGTTTAAAGATGATTACGAAGAGCTCGGTATCGACATCGAAGATATAAATTAGGAGGCTGTAAATTGCCGGCAAAAAAAAGTAAATTAAAAGTTTTTTCACTTGGCGGGCACGGCGAAGTAGGAAAAAACATGACCGTACTGGAGTACGGCAACGATATAATTATTATTGACTGCGGCGTGGCGTTCCCGCAAGATGAAATGCTTGGAATAGACCTTGTAATTCCGGATTTCACATATCTGCAAGAAAACAGGGAAAAAATTCGCGGGCTGTTTTTAACCCACGCGCATGAAGACCATATCGGTTCTGTGCCTTATTTTTTACGGGAGGTAAAGGCGCAATTATTCGGCACAAAGCTTACGCTTGGGCTTGTGAGCAATAAACTGCGCGAAC
>Ga0123353_10008999_pt1 | contig 13720 bp, 4 predicted proteins | sample TergutLab28metaG_3_FD_92763 | JGI IMG/M metagenome (GOLD analysis project Ga0123353, IMG submission 92763) | Labiotermes labralis P3 segment gut microbial communities from Petit-Saut dam, French Guiana - Lab288 P3 | ecosystem: Host-associated > Arthropoda: Insects > Digestive system > Gut ... | reverse complement strand
TGATGATGATATCATTCACTCTAGTGCTGTTCGTTTATTCTTACCAATGATCTCTCGTAAGTTTGATATACAGATTCCAATAGCTTTCATAGATATGATAGATTCAGTTAATAAGGATGAGTATGAACAATTATTCTCATCTGAGTATCCGAATACACTCAAGGATATTATAGATACTGAGAGTCATTCATTTAAACATGCATTGGGTATGTTATTTGTAAAACTCACCCAGATTCTAAAATATGATCAACGCTATAATCAGTACTTAAAAGTTCTCAAATATTCTCCACTAAAAGCATATCAAACTTCCAAGCTATATAAGATAGGGTTATTAGGATTCTCTAAGAAGGACAATATATCCAGAACTGAAATAAGATGTAGCTTATTCCAACCAAATCCAAATAACATTCAAACCATGATGAAACGAATTGGTTATCTAAACACTCCATTGGAATTGGATATGATAATCCAACTACCAATACAGTACATGCAAGTATTGGAAAACTCATTTGGAACTGATATACTTCCCATCAGATATAAATCATCCATGAGTTCAATAGTGGAAAATGGATTGATCTATGAAGATTTTAAAACCTCTGAATATGTCAACTCAGATGATGAAGAGGATCAGAAACTAGTGGAGGAACATGATAACAAAATCAATGTATATAAAGTGAGAATGATAGAAGCTAATGAAGTTCTGTTAAAGTCCATACCATTGATCATGGATAACTCAAATGAAATTGATTCAACCAGTATGTTTGCTATGTTTCCCTCAATCTATATGACTAATGCTATGATCACTGTTAGTGCTGAACATATGCAAAAATTCATTGGTCATTCTGATTCTCTGATAAGTGAGATGTTCCAAGAGATATCTACCATGATGTCATCTGTGAGTGAAGACATACGTAAGGCAAAAGAAAAATAACAAACAATAGATATAGTATGTGAGGGATAACTCACATACTATATCTATGTTTACTATCATGATGGTGGTAATGGTAATGGTTGTTCAGGTACAATAGCTTTCCTAGCAAATAGTGCTATTATGCCTGGAATTATCACAAAACAAACTTTCAATATTGTATCGAAATGTTTCTTAAAGAACTTCTTAATTTTCTTATATACAGTACTGAAGAACTTCTTAACTTTATTCCAGAATCTTAATAACGTAGATCCAGTATCCAACTTCTTTAAGTCGATCCCACTTTCCTTTTGTAGATCTTCTAAGATATCTTCAATATCTTTTAATTGGAAATTAATATTGGTTATCCGTTTCATATCTTTAGCTTTAGTTGGATCTAGTGAGGATAGTTTAGATTCTAGTCTAGCTTTCTTAGTTAATTGATCTATTATTTTTCGTTCATATTCTCTTCGTGTTTTTCTTTTTTGTAATTCTTCTTTCCTCTTTCTAGTTTCCAACTCTTGAGCTTTATCTCTAGCCCATGCTTCTTTAAATATCTTAGTGACAGATAGTGGTCCCCGGATATTAGGATTACTATCTATCTTTGGCATTGGAACTCTTCTTGGTGGTCTGTTAGGATCAGGCGGGTACATCTTTCTCATCTTCATATCCGCTATTCTGAAGATATCTGGTACTGGACCTACTTCGAACATTATTATTATTCCTCCCATATTATAAAAGGTTACTTGGGTAGTACATTCCTCAATGGAGGGTCCATGGAATCCGCCGCTGTCCAGGGAATTAAAATAATTTGATGGTTATTTTGAATTGGAAATTTAATCTATATATAGAGGATACTCGGGAAAATTTTCCCGAGTATCTCTTATGTTTACAATAAGAATATATCATTATAATTTTTATCTATTAGCAGGTGGGAACCAGTTCTCAAAACCTTGTTGACCTTTAGCAAAGATGTCATCCCACATCTCTTTCTTGAAGTATGTATCCATATTCACCAATCCTATTGCTTTCTGTCTGTAGTACGTATCTGTAGAAGGAATTAGTCCAGCTAAGTTAGCTAGATAGTCGTTCAGTGTTTCATTGAATAGGAATGATGCTGGATCATGTGCAGGGGATATAGCCATTGCATTGTATAACTCTTTAACCGTGAAGCTTACTTTTATAGTCAATGGAAATCCATTTACTGAAACATGTTTCATGGTATGATTCTTTACAATTTCCATTTGGTTAATTATACCAAGTTGGCATGTACACATTCCTGGAATATATGCTTGTACTAGAAAAGGTGATGCTGTAGTATTTGATGTCATCATTCTTGGAGCAGCTAATCCAATTAAATGCATTAATGGAACTACGACATTCATGTAGTAATTGTATGCATCCCCATAAGGACTTGATAACGTTACAGAGAATTGATAATCCATATTAGATTCAGATGATTTATATATTTTTGGATATATCATCTTTTGACCCTTTATGGAATGAATAGCTCCAGAGAAAAGATTATGTAGAAATCCTCCAGTAGCATTGGATGCTAACTCTGAAAGTTTTAAGCTAGCACTCTCAACAGCACCTCCAATAAATCCTGCTAGCTTTCCTAGAATATTATGATCTGCTCTTGAGTTAGTCATGAATGCAATTTCAGATCCAATACCACCTGAAATTGCATCAATGGATGATTCAATTTGTGAGCTTTCGGCATTATTTGCTAGACCTTCTGTGAACGATATTGGATCAACATTAAACATTACAGTATTGATTTTATTTGTTCCTAGCTCATACCAAGATGGATCATCTTCTGTTTGTTCAGCCCATACTTGTTGATATTCTTCCATAAAGTCATTCGTATCTTTATTCTTCCTACCGAAAGATTTTATAAAATTAACTCCACTATTAAGTGTATCAACCACTCCAGAAGCAAAATTAGCAAGATGACTCAATGGAACTGTAACTACTTGTCCAAACTGCTCATGAATTCTGGGAACATATTGATCTGCTGACATTCTGTAATTTTCCCATCTAAGTGTTTCAAATGCTTCGAACTTAAGTTCTCCATCGGCATCAGGTGAAGTTGTAAACGTTCCATTTGGTAACCCAGTAGATACTCCACTCACTCCCTCTATTGCAGTTAGTCCCATCAACATAGCAACAGATCTACACATATAATTGACGTAACTCATATACTCCATATATGTCGGTCGAAATCCAAACATTCTTTGTTGTAATTGAGATCCTACTTTAAAGAGTGTATATTTAGATAGTTCCAATAAACCTGCTGCTGGTAATGTTATATGGCCACTCTCTTTGGCTTTATAAATATCAGCAATTGATTGAAACATCCCTCCTGCATCTTCATCTCCTGTATATCTAGGCATTCCTGGTTTAATATATAATATAGGACTATGCAATAGAAAATGTTTTAAATACTCTGAACCAACGTGCTTATTGATTCCATCATACCGTCTATCCACTGATTCTAATAATTGATATGGAGCTCCAAACAATCTATTGGTATAGTTTTGAACACTGGATAAATGTCTACCACCAGTCTGAGCATTTTGATCTAAAGATCCATTTAAAGATTCTATTTCTCTTTGGTATGAAGCTAGAATGTTTGCCTCATCTTCTACATACTTATTATAATTATCAATAGCTTTAGTAGTTAATTCTTTGACTGTAGAGACAAAAGACATACCGATCACCTTCTTATTTTTAATCATTTTAATATTAGAGTTAACATATAGAAGAGGAGTGATTCACTCCTCTTCTATATGTTTTATGGTTTTATCATAGCTTGAATTGATCTAGCATTTCCTCTATCATTGGATAGTAGTTTTTGGGGTTGATAGTTACCCAAAGCATTAATAGCTGTTCTAAGTCCATTATCCGTAGTATCTTTATTATTGATGGAATTCAAGAAGCTATTTGACACTCCTGTATTTCCTTTAATATCTTTTGTATTTCCCTTGATGTCTTGTAGTTCAGCTATCACAGTTCTGAGTAAATCTTCCAGATTACCTGTCTCGAAGTTTTGAATTATTTCAGAGACATTAACACCATCTTGATCGGACTTCATGTTTGGGAGTTGATAAAAACTTGTATTGTCAGCTGATTGTCCACTTGAATATTTGCTCTGCAATTGTTGAGCAAACCCATGTGGATCTTTAACTGCTGAGGTTATTGTATTCTTTAAGAACTGGGGATCACCTAAAGAAGCTCCTGAAAATATATTACCCAAATTGAAATCCGGGCCACCAGATCCATCCATTGATTCTGAAGGTTTTTTAAACCTTCCATAAATTTTTTCATGCACATCTTCACTGTATTGATCTAAGTATCTTTGTCTTTCTTCTGGATCTGATATAGCAAAAGGACTTTCACCTGTATATGGTTTCAGTTTAATATGACTAGGTAAACCTTGGAATCCTTGAAGTTCATGAAACCCAGCAGTACTAGATGCTCTACTTGTTACTATAACATCAGTACTGATAGGGCCGATACCACCAGCTTCACCTTGCCATACATCATCGGGATCTTTGATATTATAGAAATTACCCTTTTGACTATTATAAGTGTAAACATCATTAGGATCATCCTCATTGACAAAGTTTCCTGAATTAACATCAAACCGTAGACCAGAAGGAGGATTGCTTATGTATGAATCAAGAGTTGGATGTTCAACTGTAGGATCGCTATCCATATCCTCTGAAGATTGCATGTTAATATCTGAAAGGGTTGCCGTAAGCTCTTTTGCTTTGATCTCTTCTTCTCTAGCATTCTCTTCAGCTTCTTTTTGAAATCTGTTATAAGTTTTCTGACATAATTCAACTCGTTTTTGGATTCTACCATTTTCAATTTTATCTCCGGAACGAGTAAATGCAGCATCAAATACTCTAGAAGCTCTATCAAGATCACCGCTAACTTTCCATTCATCGAATCCTCCTGGATATGGACGTGCACCTTTTTTAGTCATATTCTTTGGTGATATTTCGCCCTTCATCCTTTTGTTAAGATCTTTTGTTTGCATTTCTTGCCAGGCGAATTCAAGTTGGGTTTCAAGATCATCCCAATTTGTTCCTCTGCTTCTAGCGAATTCTTTGAGATTGGTAAATCTAGCACCTTTTCCTCTGGGATCATTTGGCCATTCTTCCCATTGGAATATACCTCTACCAGGACCCCCACCATATTGACGTTTTCTTGGATCGATATCTCCGGTCTCTTTTATGAGAGTTCCTACTACAGCTGAAGCAGCTTCAGGAGACAATCCTCTCTCTCTAAAGAAGTTGTATGCAATAGCTGCATTATCTTCTCCCTTACTTAATCCCATTTTAGATCTATTCCCAAATAATTCATTGCCTCTGACATATGCTTCATAAGCAGCATCTCTATGCGCTCGACCATTATCACTATTCGGATCTCTATTACCTCTGGAATCCTTATAATACATACAGAAGTGTCCACCACGTGGCCAGTGGCCATTTACAATCTTATTGGGCAAGTTAGGCATTTCTGGTCCTGGATTACCACCCATACGACTACCATGTGCATAGTTATGAGTTCCAATAGCTAAAAGTCTACCAGCTATCTTAAGGATACATGGACGAGGTGTAAAATTCATCCATCCTCCTCGTTGACCATCATTAGCCACTTGTTTTTTAATCTGAGTATCCTCTGGAGTCAACGGAGTATAATCTGTATGACTATCCTCAGGAGGTCCTCCCCAAAAGATATTATACTCTGCTCCAGAAAGAAGATCAAGCACTGTTGCTGGTCCTCTACCAATACCAGGTATAGATCTAACTTCTGCATTTGTCAAGAGTTCTACAGGTCCATCCACTATTCCTTTGCTTCCACTTGTGTCACCTGTATAATTGTATTTACCAGATGAAATAGAAGACTCATCATCTTCATCACTTCCTTTGAATAGACCTCCGCCAAACAAATTAAGAAATTTAAGACCAGCAGATGAAAGCGCTTCTAGCAACTCTTCAAATACACCTTTATCGGATGAAGTTGTTGACGATGATGAACCATAACTACTAGATCCATTATAAGTGCCCCTACCTGATACACCAAGTATAGAACTCGGATCTATTGCTTTACCACCTTCTTTAACTTCGAAATGTAAGTGAGGACCGGTAGACCTTCCAGTACTTCCTTCAATACCTATCTCAGATCCAGGTTCAACAGGATCTCCTTTTTTGAGTCCAGGGGCAATACTTGATAAGTGAGCATTTAAGAATGATAAATTTGTCCCTGGAATTTTGTACTCAACATAGTTTCCATATGATGAATGATTATGAACTACATTATCTATTTCACCTTCAGCAACAGCTCCTATCTTATCTGAACCCAATCCTTTTAAGTCAATACCAGAATGCATCTTTCCTGGTACTTTGGTAATTGGATCAACTCTAGGTCCATATGGAGAGTTAACTTTGAACTTACCACCTATATATGGAGATATTCCTACATCACTATCTGAAGCTTTAACTTCTTCAGATTCTTCACTAACTGGAACATGTGGATCTGCGGACTTTTCCATTTGTGCAGTAGAAGTATATAGTCCTGGATGTCTCTCTTTCGGATCTACGGCTTCAGGTATAGGAAGAGCTACTGAAGATGGAATCGGATCTTCTGATGGACCACCTGTACCACCATATGTATCGCGAATATATATTTTCCGAGCACTTATAGTATCACTTTCATCTTCTAATTCACCATATGTTTTATTGAATGTTGGCGACATCATTTCCCTTATTTGTTTCCAGTGTTCTTCTTTTATTCTTGATGCCAGTTCTTCTGTTTTTTTCTTATCTGCTAGAAGAGATAATTCAGCAGTATTTTTACTATCATCCTCATATAGCTCATTACCACTTTGACTTTCATCCAACATACGTTGAAATTCCTTTTTATAACTTTCATCAAGATGATCGTATAGTTCAGATATAGGAAATACGTGATCCCTCTTATTTGGCCACATATGATCTCTACTGAAATATTTAGGTTGGAATTTTTCACGTTCTTCCATAGCATTAGCCTTTAGTAAATCCATATCATAATTCTCTCGTCTAATGATTGATCCATCTTCTAGATAGTTAATACCGGAAGTTTCATCTATTCCTAGATCTTTGGATTCATCAAATGCCCTGAAGTCATCCAATTGATGTTTATCAACATAATTAAATCTTTCGCCCTTTTTTTTCTTATTATCAAATACATATATGAGGACATCTTTTCCATCCTCGTGTTTTATACCATATACGGGGTTTTCATCTAAATGTTTACGATCTTCTTCATCATCTGCAGGAGGATATTTATATAAATCCCCACGTTTATACATAACTTCCATAGCTTCCATAGGATCCTGAATAGAAGATGAAACTTCATCAAGAGATTGGGTAGTTCTAACTGAGGATGTTTCTGGAGTTGTATCTTCGTAATCTATGACATTGGCTATGTCTTCATCTTTTAAGTGTCCTGAGGCTCTCTGTTTATCGAATTCTTCTCTTGTCATTACTCGAGTTTCAGTATTATTATCAGGGAGATTGGTTTTTATCCGAACCATTTTAGTTGTATCCAGAGTTTGCTGACCCTCATTAAACTTTCCAAAAACATTTTCTTTGCGTTCTATTTCAGGATTACTTGTTTTAAATTCATCATCTTTAGAGTCATAATGGCTTTTAGAAAACCATCCACTTTTAGTTCTAATATAAGTATTACCAGAGCTTTGTTGTAATTTTGCAGTTTGTTCTTTGATCGTTAATCCTTTTTGTATAGCGTCTCTGATTTCATTATCATAATTATCTATCCAACTATATTCGGATGAAGACCATGTCCAGTTGACATACAATAAGGCTCCCATAGCAATATGGTAATATTCATTTCGAAAGAGTTCCGTAATAGCGTTAAAGTTGAATCCACTAGTTGTATTGGCCGTAAGGAGTGTAAGTCCATGAGATCTTTGTAAACAAGATTCCTTATAAATCTTCTCTAGTGTCCCCAAATCGTTTACATATGTTGGATATTTTTCTTGAAGATCTGCTAAAACCTGTGAATTATTTTGTATCACATGTTCGTAAAATACTCTAGTTTTTCCACCAGAATTCGCAGGTGGTGGTGCATATCCATAATTAATATGGTCACCACTTGTGTTGGCCTCATTACTGTCTGATCTGGTTACATATACAGCAACTGGGACACCCTGTTGAGCCATATCATCTAATAGATCAGCCATATAAACTTCTCCACCAACTGAAGTTAATCCGGTTTTATCATCTTTATTATTATAAAAAGTTTTTATTTTTTCCAAATAAGGTATGATGATATCGCCATCAGGATCTTCATACAATGTGTCTTGATTTTTTCCGAGCACAGGAGCTACTCGAGTCCCATAATATGCGTATCTTAGCTGGTTGTTAAATTTTGGAGCTTTGCTATTAGACAATAATAACTCAATCTTAGATGAATTAGATCTTATCGCTCTCCCTTTGTTGACAATTCTCTCAATAGAAATCAAAGCTCCCCTAATGCCAAAAAAACCAATCCCGGCTACAAGTCCAATAGCTATGCCAACTACAGTTGCTGCAAGAGCTCCTAACCCACCAGCAACTGCTAATCCTACACCAGCTACTGCAGCTATTGCAGATAGTGTTTGAGCTACAGGTCTATACCAACCACCGTATCCTATATTTATATTAGCTCCGCCAGATGTCTCTGTCACTCCATGAACTTCATTATTCCTATTAAATACCTTAGAACTAAAGTTCACAGCTGCATCTTGCATACGACCAGTATTCCACCAAGTAACAGCTCCAGCAGCTGCCATACCGAGTACAGTTCCACCAATACTAGCAGTTCTTACAGGAGGTGTCTTAGTAGATACAGGTGTTCCACTAGGTGGTCTATTAGCACCACCTCCACCAGATACAGGTGTTCCACTAGGTGGTCTATTAGCACCACCTCCACCAGATACAGGTAACCCAGTACCAGGGATAGGTAACCCAGCACCACGTACAAGATTAATTCCAGCACCTACAATACTAGCAACAGCTCCTACACCACTAGCAATCGCAGATCCTGCTTTAAAATATAAACCTCCTAAAATAGATGCCTTTAATCCTCCAAATAACCCGTCAGATTCGATAGTTGGAAAAGGAGGGATATATATATTCTCAGCTCCAGGAATTTTTTTAATAACACCACCTATTACACCCATGACACTATTAAGACCATTAGTAAAACTATTTACGACAGGAACAGTTATATCAGCTATAGATTCCAAAAATTCTCCTAAGTTTCTGATTCCTTTACCTAATAGAGACTCTTCATTCCACCAAGATTTCATAGCATCGAAATATGATTCATCATCAGATCTTCCAATGATTCTTCCCAAGAGAGTTTTTCCTTCAGTAAGACCAAGGATACTTCCTATACCAACGATCAATGGATTGTTCCAACCAAATTTAACGAGACTTCCTAATGGTCCAAGAAAACCAAGAACTTTGTTGAAAAACGTACTGAGAATTCCCTCTTTTTTCTCTCCAACATCTTCGTTTTTCTTCTGTTTATACTTAATAAAAGCATTAACCTTCGATTCAATTGTATTTGGATTAGGATGATCTTTCTTATTTTCACTGGTAATATCTGTAGTTATCTTACCTTCAGTGTCATCCATGGTATTATCTTGAGTAGATGCAATGATAGTTGATGTCATTGCTGCAGCAGCAAATCCATTTGCTGCTTCAGATTTCTTACCTTTCTTTTTCTTCTCTCCAGTTAAGACTGCTGCAGTTACTCTACTGCTCTCGGCTATATCCTTTAAAGCTATATCAGTTGCCTTTTCTCCTGTAAGTGCTGACTCAGCATCATAATCTCGTTCTTCACTGAAGTAATTATCGATATCTCTAGCACCAGATTTTTTTCTATTCCTAGCTATACTCTTATCAATCTGAGCCTGATTCTTATCTCTTTCAGCTGCAGCTTCATCAGCTTCTTCATCAAGTTTAGTACGTCTAGCTCTATTTGCTTCTACAGCAGCCATTCCTTTCTTTCCAGCAATGATGTTGGTCAGTCCACCAACTCCTAGACCAATACCACCACCTATAACACTAGCTGCACCTCTAGCTACCATACCAGCAAGCTTTATTGGGAATTTGGCTACGTCTAAAATCTTATTCAGGCCACCCATTAATTTCTTCCCAATCCAACCAAATACCTTACCAAACGTATTACTTGCAGCATTAGAGATTCTTTCTTTTATAGCAACTCCGAGATCAGATAAAGGACCTAGAATTTTCTTTCTTAATATATTACCGAAATGACTGAAGGTCTTGGAGATTTCAGTTTTAATTGGACTAAAAATAGTTTGACCAATTCTACCAAATAGTCCTCCAGATCGCTTTCCTTTTTTATCTTTCTTTCCAAATAGCATCTCTGATATTTTAGATCCAATATTACCAGCACTAAAGGACAATGCGTTTCCAGCTAATGATCCAACTAATATACCAAGTGGTCCAGCTAGAAGTCCTCCACCTAATGCTCCTACTGAAGTAGCTAATAATCTTTTTCTCTTAGTTTCAACAGTAGCGTCTTCCCCTTTAGCAGTTCCACTACTGTAATTAAAATATCCTGATACGTTCTTGAACCAATCCTTAGCTTTACTACCAGCACCAGTAAACATATCCTTGAAATGATCTTGAACGAAACCAAACATTCCACCCTTTTTATTTTCCTTGATGACTCTTGGTTTTCCATCAGTACCTGTATATGAATAACCTTGCCCAAAGAGTTTATGTTTGAGATATCCTCCAACATTTCCAAAAGATTCATTAATCTTAGATACTCCTTTTTTAAGTTGACTACCAGCAATATCTACAACATCATTGAGAATTAACTTAAAGCTATCTTTGATCCGACGAGCATCTCCAGAGAAGAATGCACCTGCTAGATTTTTACCTCTAGCTTTAATTCTATCTCCAGTACTCATATCCGTACCATCAGGATTTTTTCCATCCTTAAGAGGATCATCCAACTTACCACCGAGTGTAGAAGATACAGTATCTTCACCTGAATCGCTATCACTAATATTCTTAGGTGTATATTCGACTGGTGCATCTAAAACATTACTACGATTTTCAAATGGTGACTTTTTCTTATATCCCTTCTTATTAATTCCACTCCCACGTAAATATACATTGATACCTGTATTCAATGTACGATAGATCTCATAGAGAGCCTTGTTAGTATAATTGCTTCCTTCTATCAGAGTCTCAGTTGGACTCTTAGCACCTCTGATAGTACTTTCATCGCCTTCGACTACAGCTCCCCGTTGTCTAGCTATAGCTTTAGCAGCACTCTTAGTAGTATCCTTTGCTCCTGATAGATCAACACCTTTACTATCTGCATCTGCAACATATTGTTGCATTCGAATATTTCTGTTGATAGTGGTACTTGCTACTTGATTCACTAGTTCAGTTCGAGCCATATCATCCATGTTTACTATTTGATTTGCCAACTCTTCCATGACTCTGTTTCTAGTTGAAGCACTCTTACCTTTGAAACTGATACCATTCATGGACTCTTTAACTATTGCTTTCACAGCTTCTTTATTCTTTAGAGCACCTTCTCGCAATGTTTTAGTATCCATAGATCCAAGTTGATTGATCAATAGATCAAACATCAAACTTGAAGTTTCATCATCTCCTATGTACTTCTTCACATTGGATCCAGCAAAATTTATTAATCCTGTATCAGCTCCTACATTATGGAAGTCTCTATGGATAGCTCCTTGAGTTCTGAAAGATCTTGATCTGTAGTCATATACTTTATCTGCACCACCTAGTGCAACTAGTATATCTCTTAGATATCCAGGAATAGCTTGTGTAAGAGCTTCCTTAGCAACAGTATCAAATGGAACAGCTTTAAGTTCCAGAGATGAACGACTAGTATCAGCTTGTTGTCTAGTTGCATCAATACCAAACATTCTTGCTACAGTACCTTTGAATCCAAAATCATATTTGTTTTCACCGAGTCTTATTAGAGACCCCATGATAACTTCGCCTATAGCTTCATCAAGTGCTTTAGCTGACTTTTCAATATTGGGAGCAAATTTCTTCATTCCCATTCCAAGACCCATCTTAATTAGACTCTGGGGATCTAAAAATGCTTGAGGTCCCATTTCCATTACCAATGGTATCATGGACCCTAGCATCCCTAACTCAGAATTCATTATGTTTCCTTTGACCATCTTCTTATATTCAGAGAAATTAAATTTACCAGTTCCAACGTTATGTTCAGTATCTTTAGCTAGATTGGTCTCAATAAGAGTAGCTGTATTCTTCGTTAACACTTCCAGTATTTTACTAAGAGTTTCATTTGCTGTATCAAATCCGGAAGATATAACAGCTGTCTGTCTATCCACTGCTGTCAATAGATTAGCAGTAGCAGACAACTGAGCTTCAACCATCTTATGAGAAGTTTCTACTACAGTCTTAGAAATCTGATTGGCATTCTTTCCCAATTCAGTAATTTGAGCTTGAGCTATATCTTCAGAAGAAGCATCGGTAGCTGTATCAAATTCTAAAGATGAATCAAGATCTCCACTATCATCCAACTCGTCTTCTTTTTGTAAAAACCATCTTGAAAGAGTTCTGAATCCCATCTGAAGTCTTAACTGTCTCATCTTCGGTAATAATGCACTAGTGGTATTAGTAAATGTAGATTGGAACTCTTGTAGTGATCTTCTGGCTCCAGATATTGTAGAAGTTGTTATTGGCATAACTTCATTGATATACTGACCAGAAGCTCCAGTAATATATTCAGCAGTCTTCTTGAGAAATTCTCCAGCTATACTTTTTTGTCTAGTATTAATAGTAGCACTCATCTATGGTCTCACCTACCTTCCGTGTATACATTGTCATCTTTAATTAAATTGTGGATCATATACTATAAAAACAAATAATTATAAAAAAGATTAGGTGGGACTCAGTCCCACCTAATCTATCAACCTCCTAACGGTCTTAGTACTTGTCTCTAATAACATCATCTCAAATCCCTCCTATGGATTTATTTGTATACTTTAGAATATGTATTTAAACTAGTAGGATATATGAATATAGAAAGAGGAGAGTTAACTCTCCTCTTTCTATATTAATCAAACTTACTGGTCCATATGAAAAACTCTATAGTACCGATTGATGTGAAGAGTCCCACTATCACAACTATAGTAATAGCCCAGGACATACGAATATTTATCTGTTCTAGTATTAAACTAAGAACGATTGGAAATATTAAAACTATTAGTGCATATATCAACAGTATTATCTTTCGTTTAACTGTCATTCTAGTAATGCCTGTATGTTTATTGGGAATTCTAAAAATCTCTTATTGTTTAAAGCCTCCAGTGATGTTGTATCCAACTTATCTACCATTTGAGATTTCACCTCTTCAATATCAGTATCACTCAGTAAACTATATTGAATATCTAGATCCGTACATTGAAATGCTGTCTTGATATCCTTTTGATACTTCTCTGGAAACAATTGTATTACAGAATCAATAGATTCAAAATCTTTCAATACAACTCCTCTATCAATTCCATCTTGTAGTAGATTCATAAACTTTCCATATCCGAATCCTTTAGCAGAACGAATGTTTCTGATCTTACTACCCTTGATGGATAATAAGAGTTTATAGTACAACTCAGAATTGAATATAGTAAGATCTAGTGGACTTTCATCTTTTACTATTGATTGTACTGCCCCATTAATTTCACTGACAACACTGAAGTGA
>Ga0123353_10008998_pt1 | contig 13720 bp, 10 predicted proteins | sample TergutLab28metaG_3_FD_92763 | JGI IMG/M metagenome (GOLD analysis project Ga0123353, IMG submission 92763) | Labiotermes labralis P3 segment gut microbial communities from Petit-Saut dam, French Guiana - Lab288 P3 | ecosystem: Host-associated > Arthropoda: Insects > Digestive system > Gut ... | reverse complement strand
GGATTGGTCACACATTAAGAAAAGAGGATGGAGAGATACCAAAGGCTGCCCTACTCTGGAACCCTCAGGGAAACAGGAAGAGAGGAAGACCGAGAAACAGCTGGAGAAGATCGGTAATCAAGGAAGCAGGTGGAAGCCGGAATGAACTAAGGTTCTTAGCAGCCGATAGACAGAAGTGGAAAGGACTCATAGACAACCTATGTTCCTAGAAGGAACGATGGACTTTATTATTATTATTATTAAAGGCGGCCAGTAGTGAATGTGTAATAAAGTATGACTACTTATTGGAAGTGTGAAGTACATTAAAGTAATTGAAGAAGAGTCTCATTCCATAAACCATGAAAGCAATGAACCTTACTTGCAAGGTTTGACCGAACTGAGAGTGATCTGTGTAATAGCATGAGAGATGGGAAAGCTGACTGCCAGCCTTGTGGTTCATCCAGTTTTGTGATCTGTGCAATAGCTTGAGAGTTGGGAAAGCTGACTGCCAGCCTTGTGGTTCATCCAGGTTTGTGATCTGTGCAATAGCATGAGAGTTGGGAAAGCTGACTGCCAGCCTTTTGGTTCATCCAGTTTTGTCAGAACCGACAACAGAAAGTTGCAACATGAATGCATTTTAGGGTACTATGAATTTAAAATCCCCCCATCGTGGGAACCATCCGAAATTTAAACCGTGCCATTATTGAAGTGTTCAAATGGCTGATCACAAAGAGTCAGATTTACAGCTGTCTGACACAAATGGAGTCAAACACAAAACTTTTGTAGTAAGTAAGATCTCATTTGTGCAAATAATCAATTTGTATTAAAGGGTCACTGGTGTGCACGTAGATATTATATTTCCTTTGTAGATTTTGTGCTAGGTTGGTGAGAGAATGTTTTACTTCTTTATTCCTTGCAATCTTTTGATTTTATGTTGTTATTGGGGTGATTTTTGGTAGGTGAAATGTGTGGGGGAGGAGGCTTCTGTTTGTCTGTAACTGGAGCTGAGTTAAGGATTCTATATTAGAAGCAGTTTGTAGATGAAAGGTGTGGCAGTCAAAAGACGAATGAGATTTATATATATATATGTATAAAGCACCCAAAGCCCAGTGTGTCTTTGCAATAAATTTTGATAAATGCTTTACTCAAAAATGGTCTGGTTGGACCAAAACATGTTGTAACAACCTCCATTTACTAATAAGAACTTCTGAATCGTGATCGACAGATTTTTTCTATGTATTTATTTTGTGCACTTTTCCTTGGTATATGTGAAACTCAAATTGAGTTCTATTTTTCTCCAAAGACCTCATTTTAAAAAATGATGTACTGTATATACTGATATGTAATTAAAAGATTTGATGTCCTCTTGGTGGTGACTGAGAAAAACTGTGACATGTAGTGTAAAGACAATTTATTATTTACTCATAGGAACCTAAACAGAACACCCCAACCCTGAAGACAGCATTCTTCATACTGTATTGAAATTTCTGACTCTAATTTTAAATATGTTTAATTGTAGTGTGTAAGTTTGTTAAACCTTTAGAGCCTAGTAGTTACTACATGTGCTGCAAGTTACTGCACACAGAAATTCTGCATCCTGCTCACATAATGCAGAATTTCTGTGTATTTTGTGTCTCAGGCACACTAATGACTATTTCTTTCTACAGAATCTGTCTCCAGTCCAGCAGTTTGTGTTATGTGGCTCATGGCCACATTGGTAAATTATGTGTACACTTTAAAAATTACATGGTAATACAGCTGCCTGTAGGTAGACTGAATGCACATGACCCCCCCCTCCCCCCCCACTTGGACACACAGCGTGACGTTGACAGAGGGTAGCAAGAGAGAAAAACAGCAGGTGGTCAAGTGGGATGACCTACCACCTTATCTCCACCTGCTTGGCTGATCTCTCAGCTTCCTCTAGTTTTGTTGTTCAATTAAAATTCATTCATCTTTAGTGGAAATATTTGTTCTGTGGAAGTGGTTGTTCCCGTTTATGTCGATGACTTTGTGACTGTTAACTCATTTACAGTTTTAGTTAATTGTAGTTAATGACTATAAAATTCATTCACCAACAAATGCACTCTTTATTAAACTTAACAAAGTTTTAAAATTTACATTAAAAATCACTTTGGCTTGCTCCTACATGTTTCGGTGTACGACCATGAAGAGGGAGCCTTCATTAGAGTCTAGCTAAAGTTATATTTAGGTTAAAATTTGGTAAAAAAAACTACGTCGTCGTATATTACGCGGTGGTGTGCAGCATGTCATAGGTATGGTGTGTGTACTGTTCGCTGTGGTGAGTGTGAGTCGTACTGTTTGCTGTGGTGAGTGTGAATCATACTGTTCGCTGTGTTGAGTGTGAGTGTGAGTTGTATTGTTCACTGTGTTGAGTGTGAGTGTGAGTCGTACTGTTTGCTGTGTTGAGTGTGAGTGTGAGTCATACTGTTTGCTGTGGTGAGTGTGAGTCGTACTGTTCGCTGTGTTGAGTGTGAGTTGTATTGTTCACTGTGTTGAGTGTGAGTCATACTGTTCGCTGTGTTCAGTGTGAGTCGTACTGTTCCCTGTGTTGAGTGCGAGTGTGTCGTACTGTTCACTATGTTCAGTGCAACTGTGAGTCATACTGTTCGCTGCGTTGAGTGTGAGTGTGAGTCGCACTCAACACAGTGAACAGTACACACACCATACCTATGACATGCTGCCACACCACAGCATAACATATAACGACGTAGTTTTTTACTGAATTTTAACCTAAATGTAACTTTAGCTCGTGACGTACTGCTGACCGCTGACCCCCTTCTAGTGCCGCGGTCAGGAAAGAGTAGAGCTATACCTCTACCCACCCTCTGGGCCACACCGGTCCTGTAACGGGATCACTTTACCTCTTTTATATCTCTAATGAAGGCTCCCTGATGATGTCATAGACCAAAACGTGTAGGAGCAAGTCAAAGTGATTTTTAATGTAAATTTTAAAACTTTGTTATGTTTAATAAAGAGTGCATTTGTTGGTGAATGAGTTTTTTAGATATCAAAATGCATGATACAATGATAAAAATTATAAAAGTTTAGTTAATGACATTTATGCTCACAGATGTGTTGAATATGGCTTCTAAATCGAGTATGAAAAGAAAAGTTTAAGATGTATACAGGACATTCCATGTGAGGTGGATGAACCTGTACGTCCATACTTGAATGAAGAATAGGACAGTTTGTTTGATATGCAGTGAGGCAGTATCAGCTGCAGGAGACTTTACAACGTTAAATGTGTGTCAGTGTTGGATAGACTGTTTAATTCACAAGAGAACCATGAAGTTGGACAAACTGTTTGATTCACAAGAGAACCATTAAGTTGGACAGACTCTTTAATTCACAAGAGAACCATTAAGTTGGACAGACTGTTTAATTCACAGCAGAACCGTTAAGTTGGACAGACTGTTTAATTCACAACAGAACCATTAAGTTGGACAGACTGTTTAACCATTAAGTTGGACAGACTGTTTAATTCACAAGAGAACCATTAAATCCCTGAAGGTTGAGAGCGTAAAAACAGTTGTCAAAGCTGTCAACTTAATTTTTTTTCAAAGGTCTGAATCACTTCGAATTTCAAGATTCTGTACACACCTTGAAGACGGAATTTAAATATATTGTTTATTGCTCTGAAGTCTGATGGCTGAGCAATGGAAAAAAGTTAAAAGGAGTGTTTAATCATAAAGAGGAAATATGGAAGGGAAAGCTAAAAGTAGTTCCTAAATTTAACAATAATGGGTGGATGTGTGAGTTTGCCTTCATGGTGGATATAACCATTCACTGGAATGGACTGGGGTCATTTGTTCATTTTTGTGTCTTTTTCAAAACTGATGCTATTTCCATTTTGTTCACAGTGTCACTTGATGTTCCGCATAATGTGACATGGATTAAAATAAACTGTCATCAAAAGGGTTATTACAGAGTTAACTACAATAAAGAAAACTGGGACAAACTGATTGAATTATTGAAGAATGACTTTACGGTAAGAACTGTGACGTAGCGTTAGTATACAGTGAAACCTGTCTGTGTAGCGCCATGTGTGACTGTGCTGTACCATAGGACACTAAGTGTGTCACAAATTTACAGAAAGTTTCTTTAAAATTACCTGCTTTTTTTGCTTTGAAGTGTTTATTGTTATGTCATGTACTTGTTATAATTGCAACAAATTATACACCATCATAGTGCACTTGAGATTGGTGTGATGCCATATTTGATATTATTCATACTTTAACATGATAAACAATAAAACTGTATCTCTGTAAAACAGCATTGTATTAACCTGATATTTGTGTACAGTGTTATTCTGCACAAGTTTAACAGATAACATTGCTCACCAATACAGCAAACCTTAATACAATCCGCTGTTCTACTCAGAGGCTGTTGCATTACTAATTATTTGTATGTCATGTTTATTTCCTGTGTAGTTTTCTTCTGCATGTTGTTGTCTTATATATATATATATATATATATATATATATATATATAGGCCCATTGCACACTACTGTATATATCAGACCCATACACAAGAAATACTTCATCAAACACAAAAGTGTACATCATCAACTTCAAAACATGACATGTTTTTAATATAATTTGAACTTATTTCATCTGTTTATAATCTATGTTATATTAAAATATTGCTGTAAACTTCCTGAGGATGGCCCACAGGGTGTCAAAATGTGTTGGAATTACAGCACTTTGTTTGAAAAAACTTTATATAATAATGTAGTGTATTTGTTGGTGTTTCCCTAAATTTTAGCAATTAGTGCATGGATATAAATACAACAAAATGCAGTGAATTCAGCAATTAAAAGACAACAAAAATTTCAGCAGATTTAAATACATGAAATGAGAACAGTGACAGGCAGGCATTCAGCACACAACAGCAAGCATAGATAGGCAGCTTGTCATCGAAGAAGACCATTCCTTTGGCTGTTGAGGGAGGATTTGAAAGGAGAATCTGAAAGTAAAATAATAGCAGCACAAGATCAGGCATTGCGGACAAAATATCTTGCAACAAAAATATTACAAACAGACACTGATAGCAAATGTGGACTGTGTGAACAGTTTGATGTGACAACAGAACACAGCATATCAGTTTGCACAATGCTGGAAAAAGAACAATGCATAAAAGAGACATGTTTAAGAGTGTGCTGAACTACTCTTTAACATATGCAGGAAATAGCTGTAAACTAGACAATGAAAACTAGTATGGGTGGGTATCACATTTAGTAGAAACAAGTTTCGAAGGTAAGGGAACAGTATTATTGAATCGGCAAGTGCAAACCAACAGAACCATCCCCAGCAATGAACTGGACATCACAGTCTGTGCTAATGAATAAAAGAACATCATGTCAATAGATGTTGCAATTTTGGCTGACATAAATGTAATCAATGAAGAGGGTGAGAAGATGGTAAAATGTAGACTGTACAATAGAAATACAGGGCATTTGGAATATAAAAACAAAGTGATACAGGTAATAATAGAAGCACTTTGAATCATTTTAGCATCATTTCGAAAATACCTGAGCAACATACGGAGAAATCATGAAATCAAGGAACTACAAATACCCACCCTACTGGGCACTGCACACCTACTTTGGAAAGTACTGATGCAAAAATACAAAACGTTCAACATGGGGAATAATTTTACACGTAGCATAGATTGTAAATAAATGGTAGCTGCAAACTGCAGGACCATATATTCTCAAAACATGATTTGTTTGTTTCAGGTGTATAATTGTAAATAAACTGCTTAAATTTGTTGTTGATGATGATGATGATGATGATGATAACAGTAAAATGGTGATGGTGGTGGTGGCGGCGGTGGTAGTGGCAGCGGCAGCAGCAGCAGTAACCGTGTACAGAAATATCCAGAGTCGTAAACCAGCAGCAGACCGTAACTGTACTGTTTGTGCTGGATGTAAAAGTGACAATTCTATCCATATTTCAGGCACTTGACATTGCAGATCGAGCACATCTGTTGGATGATGTCTTCAGTTTAGCAGAAGCTGGTCTTGTCAGCTACAACCTGGCAATGGACATGACCAGGTACCTTACCTCAGAAACAGAATACATCCCATGGAGTGTAGCATCGAGTAAATTCAAAAAATTTCACACAGTGATGATTTCATCACCATCATATGCAAAACTGAAGGTGAGAAGGAAACTTACTGTGCTGTTCAGCCTGCACGTAGCATCTACCAAACTTAACTGTGCTGTGTAGTCTGCATGTAGCATCTACCAAACTTATTGTGCTGTGCAGCCTGCATGTAGCATCTACCAAACTTACTGTGCTGTACAGCCTGCATGTAGCATCTACCAAACTTACTGTGCTGTACAGCCTGCATGTAGCATCTACCAAACTTACTGTGCTGTGTAGCCTGCACGTAGCATCTACCAAACTTACTGTGCTGTGCAGCCTGCACGTAGCATCTACCAAACTTAATGTTCTGTGCAGCCTGCATGTAGCATCTACCAAACTTACTGTGCTGTACAGCCTGCACGTAGCATACTGTGCTGTGTAACCTGCACGTAGCATCTACCAAACTTAACTGTGCTGTGTAGCCTGCATGTAGCATCTACTAAACTTACTGTGCTGTGTAGCCTGCACGTAGCATCTACCAAACTTAATGTACTGTGCAGCCTGCATGTAGCATCTACCAAACTTACTGTGCTGTGTAGCCTGCATGTAGCATCTACCATACTTACTGTGCTGTACAGCCTGCATGTAGCATCAACCAATCTTACTGTGCTGTGTTGCCGCATGTAGCATCTACCAAACTTACTGACAGAATAGTTTAGATGAACAGTGGATGTAACATTCCAGAGCTAACACTGTTGTGCTTCTGACTGTCAAGCTGCGAGACATGTGTTGAATGAAGCTTCTGATAACAAGGATGAGCTGTGCCAGTTCAAACACATGAAGGACTGAAGACCGTCTAAATAACATATAAGCTTAGTCCTTGCTTCACAGAAAACATTATTTATCCATTACAATGTCCAAACCAGTTATGTTACATAGGAACTGCTATTGTGAGAGTTCTATACAACACATCAAAACCTAATGGATACCAATTTCAGAGCTTCTGAATGTGCAATTCAGTGGTATATTAGTAACCACTAAGCTATAAATGTTAAGGCTTGAACATTACAGAATAGGAGTTTGTTCACACATTTCAATTATGTGTTTTGTACAGTTCTGACCATTAACAGTAATTATTCCCCTAAACAATATTAAATGGTTGGTTCTGGGAGAAGCAGCATTTATGAAGTTGTTCGTGGGGCTGAAACCAACATTGGCTTTTAGTTTTTCCTTGATGTGGCTGATTACCTAAGAACAATTTAATGACTGTTTGCTGTGAAAGCTGGAAATCTTGTATGTAAACAGTGTGTTTTCTGGAGGGTGGGAACTGAATATTTTAATGCTGTGTGGATGAAATGCATGCTGGGAGGGGTTAAACATTAATCTTACACAACTGATGTTTCCACATTGTGCAGCTTTGTATTAGCCACCAACAGACCTCTGTCATGTCACTGGTTGCTTGTGTGTCTGGCCTTAACTATGGAGGCAGTAAATGTATGCCTTACACTGAACAGTTGTGTGAGACAGGAAAGATTCATAATTAAAATCTGTGATGAGGGCTGCTTTCAGTAAAAGTGTGCATGTGTATGTTGTAGTGTTATGGAACATTAAAATAGTTTGATTAACAAAAGGTGTATTGTTAATGTTGTTAATGACTGTTTGACTTTTGGATCACTTTGTATTGTATATTTATGAGGTCACTTTGTTTGTGTGTTAGTCAGGGCTCTCTGTATTGTGTATTGTCAGATCACTTCGAATTTAATTTACAAGATCCATTTGTCTTGTACACTCTGTCCAACAAAAATCAAGCAGCCGGAAATTTTGCAAGTCCCGCTTCAGAAGCAATGTAATGTACAGTTGCCATCATAATTTGAGTCCTTTGGAGTTTCCTTATATTTGTGCATATGTTGCATTCTCACAAACACAGAATTAAACTGTGCTGTTACACATATATTATTTAATTATATAGCCAATGTTATGTGTGCTGCTTTGGCAAGGCAAAGAATGTGAGTAATGCAGATATTTCCATTATGTTTCTGCAGTTTTTTGTTTGCTGGCATTCTGATTTAAAGGGTTCATGTTCAAATGTGAGTTAGACCAGGCATGTCAAACTTGTTGGTGTTTGTGGGCTGTAGTGAGCCAAGAGATCTGATAGCCACATAATTTTAAAAATGTGCGGAAAGGAATGATTCTTGTGTGGTTCAAGAATGTGTATCACTACAGGCCGATGTTGAACTCATTGACTGTCCACCGTGATCACCTGGTATGAGGCACATCGAGAATATGTGGCGTGAGGTGAAGAGGACTTGACTAGTCCTCCCTCTCAGAAATAGTGATGCCCTTTGGACCATTATATCTGATGCTTGGGATGAAGTTGCTTCATCTCAGCATTTTCTGCAATCACTGGTTCATCTTGGCATTTTCTGCAATCACTGGTTGAGTCCATGGCAAGAAAAATGCAATCAATGGTTGAAGCATAGGTGTTGTGGGCTTCTTATCATGGAGGTCACTTCCTGGAAACAGCCTGCTTAAAGGCTAACATATTAATTCCCATTTTGTTTATGTAAGCGATATACTTTGAGAAACAGAATGCCTGTAACTCGTGCATGTTTTGCAAATAATTTGTTTGTGTACAGCAGGCATGTCAAAGTGGTGGCATGGGGGCTGCATGCATCCCATTTCATTTATTTTGGTAGCCCACAAAATTTGCGAAACTACAGTTTATAGACAGAAACATTGGATTAGTTAAGCTCATAAAATCAATTATCACATTATTGCACTAATTTTATATTTTTATGTAACTTTATGATGGCGGTGTTTCTCGGCTGAGAAACAAGGTAGTGAACAGTGGTGGTTGTGTGATGTAAAATTTATTGGTCAGTGTGTTTTGTGGTGTTTAAAGTGGACTGTATTTTAACAAGTAAATTTTGCATCACACTGTCATTGCTACTGAGTCCTTGTCTGTCAGCCAAGCAGCGAGTATAGATACTCATCGTTGTGTGGCAAAGTATAGTTTAAAGTAATCAACATAAGGCTTCCATCACGTTGTTGTTGTTGTTGTCGTCGTCGTCACTATCTTAGTTGTTTTTTTTTGTTGTTGCTGGTATGACCAATCAGCCATCATCATTGTAGACAGTAAAAACATTTAAGAATGCACATTTTTTAAATGTTCTATTGGCTACAAGAAAGTTGTACAGAAGACTGAATTGTGACCTTGTGCGGCTGCTAAAATTAAGCCTAAATCGGTTGCAACGGTACTTCAATCCCCCCAACAGCACCATCTCACCGAATTCAGTTTCTGTGGAGCATGGTGAGGGTAGAACCACCCTCAAACCTGGTGCCTCTCAAGCACATGTGTCGTACACTGTCTGTTTATTTTTAAAATTGTGTGGTTCAACATCAGATCTGTTGGCTCATCAACAAGTTTGACATGCCTGGTGTAACTTCACGTTCAAACACGGTCCCTTTCAATCAGAATGCCAGTAAACAAAAACTGTGAACACACCAGAAATCTCTGTGTCACTCACATTTCTAGCTATGTCAGTGCAGCACAGATAAGTTTTGAAACATGTAATGAAATAACAGATGTGTAATTGCACAGTTTAATGTAGTGTTTGTGAGAACACAACTTGTACAACGACAAAAAAATGCCAATACTGGGACTCAAACCAATATATTTGGTCTCTGAATAATACTAGTATTGTGCCGTAACATACTTGCCTGTTAGTGAATACCGGTAATGGTGTGCACTGTTCATAATGTCACATCTTTTCAGCAGAACCAGCTGGCCACATGCCTAGGAAAATTAATGAATGTTAATTGATGTTCTAACTTCAAATTATGCAGATGCTTTGGTATCTTTGGTTAATATATGTGTGGCGACAGTGCTTATGTGGAATGGAACAGAGAGAAATGCCATGAATGTACAAATAGACGGAGACTGTGAACAGTTCAGATTATAATTACATTACAGTACATTATGTTGCTTGCAGAGTGGGGCTTAGCAAAATTTCAGGCTGTTTGATTTTTCTTGGACTGAGTGAATATATATATTTATGAGCTTTCTGGTATGCTTACTGCTGATGTCATGTAAAGTGCGAATTGAGATGAGTGTGGACTGTGTGAACATTTCGTATTGCTATGTCAGATCTTGCTGAGGACGAAATGTATGTGTGCTTTTTTGATATATGTTGGTATTGCTTGAGGGTGAGATGTCTTGCTGTGTATGGGCTGACCTTAGGCATGGAATTTTTGGGTCAAAATTCTGAACTTGAAAAGGCAGTGGCCCTAATTTCTGTTACATGAATCAGAAATGGAAGTGAAACAAGTCTGAATATGAAATTGGATGTCATTAACAGTAACTGATTTCTGAATGTCAGGTAATTAAGGAAATTGTTAAAAATTGCAGTACAGTCTATGTGACATGATCTAGTTCTTGTAAATTGCAGTGCAGTGTATGTGACATGATCTACTTCTTGCAAATTGCAGTACATGTGTGTGTGACATGATCTAGTTCTTGCAAATTGCAGTACAGTGCATGTGACGTGATCTAGTTCTTGCAAATTGCAGTACAGTGTGTGTGACATGATCTGGTTCTTGCAAATTGCAGTACAATGTGTGTGACATGATCTAGTTCTTGCAAATTGCAGTACAGTGTGTGTGACATGATCTAGTTCTTGCAAATTTCGGTACAGTGTATGTGACATGATCTAGTTCTTGCAAATTGCAGTACAGTGTATGTGACGTGATCTAGTTCTTGAAACTTGCAGTATAGTGTGTGTGACATGATCTAGTTCTTGCAAATTGTAATACAGTGTATGTGACATGATGTAATTCTTGCAAAATGCAGTACAGTGTATGTGACATGATCTGGTTCTTGCAAATTGCAGTACAGTGTGTGCGACATGATCCAGTTCTTGCAAATTGCAGTACAGTGTGTGTGACATGATACAGTTGCAAATTGCAGTACAGTGTGTGTAACATGATCTAGTTTTTGCAAATTGTAGTAAAGTGCATGTGACATGATCTAGTTCTTGCAAATTGCAGAGCAGTGTATTTGACATGATATAGTTCTTGCAAATTGCAGTACAGTGTGTGTGACATGATCTACTTCTTGCAAATTGCAGTACAGTGTGTGTGACATGATCTAGTTTTTGCAAATTGCAGTACAGTGTACGTGACATGATGAAGTTCTCGAAACTTGCAGTATAGTGTGTGACATGATCTAGTTCTTGCAAATTGCAGTACAGTGTATGTGACATGATGTAGTTCTTGCACATTGCAGTTCAGTGTATGTTACATGATCTAGTTCTTGAAACTTGCAGTATAATGTGTGACATGATCTAGTTCTTGCAAATTGCAGTACAGTGTGTGTGACATGATCTAGTTCTTGCAAATTGCAGTACAGTGTATGTGACATGATCTTGTTCTTGCACATTGCAGTACAGTGTATGTTACATGATCTAATTCTTGCAACTTGCAGTATAGTGTGTGCGACATGATCTAGTTCTTGCAAATTGTAATACAGTGTGTGTGAAATTATCTAGTTCTTGCAAATTGCAGTACAGTGTGTGTGAAATGATCTAGTTCTTGCAAATTGTGGTACAGTGTATGTGACATGATCTAGTTCTTGCAAATTGCAGTACAGTGTGTGTGACATGATCTAGTTCCTACAAATTTCAGTACAGTGTGTGTGACATGATCTAGTTCTTGCACATTGCAGTACAGTGTGTGTGACATGATCTAGTTCTTGCAAATTGCAGTACAGTGTATGTGACATGATCTAGTTCTTGCAAATTGCAGTACAGTGTATGTGACATGATCTAGTTCTTGAAACTTGCAGTATAATGTGTGACATGATCTAGTTCTTGCAAATTGCAATACAGTGTAAGTGACATGATCTGGTTCTTGCAAATTGCAGTACAGTGTGTGTGACATGATGTAGTTCTTGCAAATTGTAGTACGGTGTATGTGAAATGATGTAGTTCTTGCAAATTGCAATACAGTGTGTGTGACATGATGTAGTTATTGCAAATTGCAGTACAGTGTTTGTGACATGATCTAATTCTTGAAACTTGCAGTATAGTGTGTGACATGATCTAGTTCTTGCAAATTGCAGTACACTCTTTGTGACATGATCTATTTCTTGCAAATTGCAATACAGTGTGTGTGACATGATGTAGTTCTTGCAAATTGTAGTATGGTGTATGTGACATGATGTAGTTCTTGCAAATTGCAGTACAGTGTGTGTGACATGATCTAGTTCTTGCAATTTTCAGTACAGTGTGTGTGACATGATCTAGTTCTTGCAAATTGCAGTACAGTGTGTGTGACATGATCTAGTTCTTGCAAATTGCAATACAGTGTGTGTGACATGATGTAGTTCTTGCAAATTGCAGTACAGTGTGTGTGACATGATGTAGTTCTTGCAAATTTTATTACAGTGTGTGTGACATGATCTACTTCTTGCAAATTGCAGTACAGTGTGTGTGACATGATCTGGTTCTTGCAAATTGCAGTACATTGTGTGTGACATGATCTAGTTCTTGCAAATTGAAGTACAGTGTGTGTGACATGATCTAGTTCTTGCAAATTGTAATACAGTGTATGTGACATGATGTAGTTCTTGCAAAATGCAGTACAGTGTATGTGACGTTATCTAGTTCTTGCGAATTGCAGTACAGTATATGTGACGTGATCTGGTTCTTGCAAATTGCAGTACAGTGTGTGCGACATGATCCAGTTCTTGCAAATTGCAGTACACTGTGTGTGACATGATCTGGTTCTTGCAAATTGCAGTACAGTGTGTGTGACATGATCTAGTTCTTGCAAATTGCAGTACCGTGTATGTGACATGATCTAGTTCTTGGAAATTGCAATACAGTTTGTGTGACATGATCTAGTTCTTGCCAATTGCAGTACAGTGTGTGTGACATGATATAGTTCTTGCAAATTCTTAATGAATTTGCACCTGTCCATTTTTTGTCACCGTGAATGGCTCTTTAATTTTCTCATACTTGTAACTTGGTACTGTATATTCTGTTACAGAAATATGTCCAGTCTTTGATGTCAGATGTTTGCAAGAGGGTTACCATGACTGTGTCAGAAGATGACTCACATGTACAGCGGTAGGTATAAGTAGTGTGAAAGAAATGCTGTAAAAACTACAAAATCTATAGTAGGTGTTTGCGGTAGTTGACTGGATAATATGAAACATCTTTTAAAATTTGAATTTTCATAAATAATTGACGTTTTTTATTTTGTGTATTATCACCACTAGTAAAAAATTATCTCTGGTCATCCTTATGAGGACAGGTAATTATGAGCATAATGCACGGTATGTACAACGTTAAGATAACAGTAGCCAGTGCGTATTTGGTTATTCTGTTACACATTTCTAATTATTCATAGGACAGTCCAGTAAATAGTCGTTAATGTATTCCACAGGCTTTGATATGTGTCGCAGCTATTGTCAAAACGTAATTTTGTGTCTATTCAGACATAATACTTAAGTTGAAAAACACAGTGAGTATTAACAGAAGTAATTGTATAGAATATTTACACACACACACACACACACACACACACACACACACACACACACACACAAATACTTCCCTCTTTATAAAT
>Ga0123353_10008995_pt1 | contig 13720 bp, 8 predicted proteins | sample TergutLab28metaG_3_FD_92763 | JGI IMG/M metagenome (GOLD analysis project Ga0123353, IMG submission 92763) | Labiotermes labralis P3 segment gut microbial communities from Petit-Saut dam, French Guiana - Lab288 P3 | ecosystem: Host-associated > Arthropoda: Insects > Digestive system > Gut ... | reverse complement strand
CACCCATCTACGCCTAGGTCTCCCCAGTGGTCTCTTTCCCTCCGGTTTCCCCACCAAGACCCTCTACACCCCCCTCTCCTCACACATACGCGCTACATGCCCTGCCCATCTCATTCTTCTCGATTTTATCACCCGCACAATATTGGGTGAGGAGTTTTCGTTGAATACACCATTCAAAATATTTCATACTTCTAATAACAAAAACCAAATATGGTATATGTTTTTGAATTTAAATCTCTATTGCATTGTTTTGTTCTGCTGAGGTATGTTTGATGTTACCATCCCCCCCTCCCCGTAGCTTGATACCCGTAGTGGGCCTAGGCCTCCTCATTGTTGAGGCTTCGAAACCACACACTCAAACGCACCACACTTGATAGGACTTCTTCGGACGAGAGATGGGCTCGTCGCAGAGACATATACCGGACGATACAACACTCTTAAGGGAAAGACATCCATCCCCCCGACGGGATTCGAACCCGCAACCCAGCCGTAGGCCTACGCCTTAGACGGCGTAGCCACTGGGATCGGCTACCTTACCGTCCAGTGACAGCAGACATTTATGAGCCTTCGGTCAGTGTCAGTTTATATGCAACAATTCTTGGACACCTATCTGGGTCACATTCTACAATTGGTATAATGTCAGTCAAAGGGTCGTATGAAATGAAATGGCAGGTCGCATGTTTGAGACCCTAGGTTTAATCATTTGAGGCTTTGTTCAGCGTGTCTGAGACAACTGAAGAACAAAGAAGCCTATAGTCGTGTGTGAACATCATTATTGTATATTATTGGAAACCATGTTGAACGTATAACAGAGAAAGACAGAGAGAGGAAAAGGGAAGAAGGAAAAATGAAGGAAGGACGAAACAAAGTTGTGGAGATATGAACGAAAGAATATGAAAGTACTGTTAAAGTTCGTGCAATTAATTAGAAACCTGAAAATCAGCTCAGTGCTGAAGGTGGGTTAGCACGAGTATTGGTGCGCTGTGGAGGGGATGAGATGCTCACTGTCCACAGACAAGGAGATGATCCCCGCTAGAAATGCGAAAGACGAGCATGCGCGTGACAGTGGTTAATGACGAGTTGCTATACTACCTCTCCTGAAAACATTCGCGCAGTGCATTCGTTCACTGCATGCCGTTCGAAATGCTTGATGTTTTCAGCCTATGTAAAATAATAGAGCAGTGTGTCGCTTCTACTAATAGCAGTCCACCGCACCGCGCCAGACACGCCCGTCGCCCCGCAGGAGTGTTAGTAAGCATCGTGGAGATGGTTCACATTTTAAAAAAGTTGCTTTGCCTAACGAAACAAGAAGCTGATAAGGGGTCCCGGCCGGTCTGCGATGTGTACTATCTTCTGTCATAGGAATCGTGGGTTTGAACCCGTATTTATGTTGTGCATTTCATATATAGAGACATGACAACAGACTGAACCTTCGTCCAAGAAGTGCCACCAGATGACTATCAACAATTATCGTAAACCTGGATAACGTGAGGTCCTGGTCTGCACTGCTCAGTTGCGACACAACAAAGTCGCTTGTATCTGAACAATCACTGTGTCCTAAGTGCATTCAAGCCAACTATTATTACCACAAACTACTGCCGGAACACTTCTTTTAAAAATGACAGTTTTGCCTTATTATTTGTCTTCCAGATTTCACTGCCAAAATACCACTAGTCATTCCTTTGTCCCCTCATGTGCCATCAATATAAGGACAGCTGCATTTTCAACTCATGTGGTTAATCGCCGTTTTCTAGCCACAGAGGCCCGGTTTCGATACCAGGACAGTCTTCGAGGAATTTATAGCGATCAAAATGAAATTGGTACAGGTTTTATTCTTGCAGTGCGGTTTATTATTGTTAGATATCACTCCACGTTCTTTCATATTCTTTCATACGTCATCCTGGGGATGGACAATAGGCCCATTAAAGGCTACAGTTCAAGACACATAGTGTCACCCCACCCCAAATATTAAAACCGTCCTGACGTGATTTCATAGGCGTGTGCCTGTTACCAATTTATAATAAGAACATAGTCTATCTGTGTTAGCTTTATGTATGCTAAATTAATGTTTCGGTAGATAGGAATGCACGTGGGTGTTCAGATTTAACACGGTCCATCTTTCTGTACAGTGTACACTCTGTAATCACCGTTACAGTATTTTAGTCTGCCTCGCACAGTAAAAATTCCCCACTGTACTGTCTATGTATTTATTTATTTACTTCTTTGATTGTTTAATTTTGTACATCGAGATCTTTCATTCAGTAAGCTAAAGTGATTGGTTGATACGCAACGAAACACAGAATGCACATCCATAGCAGGGCACTCTTCGCAACATAATATTACACAACACGGCATGCTGCCACAATACCCAACTGGTACAGCGAAATTAATGTGACTTTATATAGTGTGACTTTAGCAAGGACGATATGGCTCCCTGATGATGGTCCTAGGACCGAAACATGTCGGAGCGTTTTTAATGTTTTAATGTGTAAATTTTATCAATTTTATATATGTGGAGTAGTTGGTATAATAATTGAGTAAGTAATAGAGTTAGATGCTAATTATGCTTGGTATCAATGCAGCTGTTGATCCATTACTAACAGAGCCATATTAACAGTGTTTTGAAAACTAGTTATGTATACTGATATGACAGTTGAATGTGGTAGAACAACATATGTCAGTACAGTCATTGTATCGATATCGCAGTTATTTTTCAGTGTATTCCCTTTTGGGCTAGTAAAACTGAAAATGACGAGATTCTTGTGTTGGGTTTTTGTATGACTGTGTGTCACTTGAGCCGGTGACTTAGCGTATTATTCATCGAAGGTCATCACATTAACAAGTTATTTTGGGTAGAAGATAAAATCTTTAATTTTGCCACTCCGACTGGGACAGAACGTATCGCACCGTAACCGGACAGTCTAATTTCCACGCGCGCGCATACACACACAAACAAACGCACGCACACAAACGCGCACGCACGCACACAATATACCAAACTCTCTTCTCCTTCCAAAATGCAGCCCACACCTGGAAATAACTGCACCGTGCGAATGTACGGAAGTCCAGAAAATTTACTGCAACTGATATATAAATGTAAAAACGGTAAATACCAGGACAAGTGAACTCTACTCAAGACTTCCATTCGCCTTAATGTCTGTTATCCTAACAATAAAAAGTTAGCTCTGTATTGATATAAATATTCATTCTGTGCGATTCGAAACTCATTTCAGTATTGGTAACTGTTTTGGAAAGAAATTTTGTTGCGATAACACTAGGTGATGGGGTCGGACCGGGATAGCCCAGTCGGTATAACAACTCGCTACGGGCTGGAAGTACCGGGGATCGAATCCCGGTGGCGGCAAGATTTTCCGCACCCCTCAAGGCCCAACCTTCTGTACAATGGGTACCGGGTCTTTCCCGGTGGTACATCGGCCGGAGCTTGGCGCTGACCATCCACCTCATCTAGCTCCGAAGTTGAAGAAAGAGTAGAGCTATACCACTGCTCCCCCTCTGGGCCTTCATGACCTATTTTATGGTGAACTTTACCTTTCACTTGGTGATGGGGCCAACAGTGAAGGCTACGAATGCACCGAATACAATTAGCAGTTATTTTTTGTCGTCTGTATTACTGCATTTGGTGACTGATCAGTCGTTACGCAACATGCAGCGCAGAAATGTATCAGTCAGTAAGACTCATGTTTACGAGATTGTGATTGCAGTAAATGTGTTACTGTGTCATACCGGTTGGTCTAGCACATTCAAGACGCTGAGAAGTTCCATACTGGTTGCCCTGGAAATGAATCCGGGCCTTTGTAGTCGGACATAATGTAATAGAGGCTCCACGCAATGCACTGCAAAGTGTCCTTACGTGTTCCTATCACGTGCATGAACCGGCACGGAACTGAAGACGCAGCTACCGTGACAGAAATCACTTCCGGTTTCGAGTATGTCTCTTTAGCAATTTCCGTGTTGTTTGCGTCTTCCTTCTTCCACTAATTGCTGCTGCTGCCGCTTCCTTTCCCTCCACCCCTCTAACTGTGTGTGTGTTAGACTGAGCGTTTGTTTCTGCTTCGCAAAGTGTTTCCACAAGACATTGTCAGTATTTATAATTCACATGCGTAATAAGAGGATACAGGACTCTCAGACGGCTACGTTCTATTAATAGCAGTGAATATTCTTGTTGTCTAAGATAATAATTCTATAAGGATATAGCAGTCATAACACAACTGTATTATCAGGTTTATATAACTTATCAACTACATGTTTCGGCCAATGGTGCTGTGGCCATCATCAGGTTGGAATTTATCAGAGAAGCTATAGAGATATGATGATGGCCACAACAGCATTGACCGAAACATGTAGTTGATAAGTTATATACACCTGATAATACAGTTGTGTTATGACTGCTATATCCTTATAGAATTATTACCTTAGATTCTAACAGACACAACGGGGATGACGCTCCTTGAAGTTGATAATTCTTGTTGTCTCCTCACCTGATATTATTCGGGTGATCAAATCAAGAAGAATGATATGGGCGGGGCATGTAGAACGTACGGGGGAGGTGAGGTGCATGCAGAGTTTTGATGGGGACCTAGAAGTAGATGGCAGTATCATATCAAAATGGATCTTCAAGAAGTTGGATTGTATTGAACTGGCACGGGATAGGAACAGGTGGTGGGCTGTTGTGAATGCGGTAATGGACCTTCATGTTCCATAAAATACGGGGGAATTACTTAGCTAGCTGAGGAACTGGTAGCTTTTCAGGAAGGACTCTGCTCCAAGCAGTTAATTATGTGCGTGCTGCTATACCAGTAACAAACGCCGTCTGTAGTTGGGCACACAGCCAACCTGTAATTCAACTTTAGTAGAAAATAGATTTTTTTTTTCACAGTTCAACATATCCCTGTCTGTGGTTCTAGAATTATCTCCCTGAATGTGATTCTTGGGATTGAGAGACAGAAGATAACAGTTTAATCTAAATCAGTGTGATAAGGACTCTTTGTAATGAGATGTTATGAATTTCTTGCATGTAATTCAGTTGTTACAACGTTCGCTGCGGCACGTCTTGCTTTAACTGTAGCCACAGCTTTGAATATGCTTACCATTTAACTGTTGTAATGACGTCATTTTGTATTATTTCAATATGAGTTCAATCTGCAGTTCTAGATACATGCACCCTATAATTCATCTGTTACCATCTTTATCGTTGCACCATCCATCTTGTAGTTTATTTAAGTAACACACCAACAAATGCACATATATAGTCTTTAATAATCTAAAATTCACATTAGAACACTTAAAACGCTCCTACATATTTCGATCATACGATCATCCTCAGGGGGCATACTTTGTTCCTTGCTAAACTTACAGTTTAAAACACTCAGTGATTTACTTCGTTATATTAATTTGGTGCTGTGGCAGCATGTCCTGTGTTTTGTGTGAGTCGCACGCTGTTCAATTGATAATGATCGTATGATCGAAACATGTTGGAGCGTTTTAAGTGTTTAATGTAAATTTTAGATTATTAAAGACTATATATGTGCATTTGTTGGTGTGTTACTTAAATCAGCTGTTACCATTTACACTTGTGTATATACGGGGTAGGAGGAGCTACAGTTTCCGATATTCTTTCGTATAAATCTTACAGTAACGTAGCTTTTGTGCGTATTTGGCCGATATTAGCTCATTTGCAGTGCTGGGGTCCATCAACCTGCAATCCAGCTGTTACCACTTATGCTGCAACATATTTTGGGCAACTGTGAACTATGGCTTCTGGCTCTTTTCCTTTTGACTACTGTAGTGATGTTACTTTTGAGGCACATGCCTAGACTTTGGCCACTACGTACTCCCATTCCCATCTAAGGAAGTGTAACAGATTGAGATCGGGTGAACGGTGAGGACAAAACATTTGTTTACCTTTATCCTTCACGTGTACGGAAAATGGGCTTTAGTTGTTGCCGCATAATTTTTACCGGAATACTTGAGTACTCAATCGTGCCGGAATACAGTAGTGTAGCCGTTTCCAAGCGTCTTCACACGTTCGTTGGCAGATAAGTGTTTATGCTTCCGCCTTCCGTGAGATGGCAGAGCTGCAGTGTGGCCGTAACCCCAGTTACAGTTCACTGCTGTCTGTCTTCCATGCAGCCAGTCAGAGAGGTGTAATATCCCTGTTGCACTGTTTGTAGTTAAGTTGTCCACATGACATCAAAGAACGATGTGACCACTTGTCAGTTTGTGAACCACCTGAGAGTGAGGCTAGTTACGAGACGAAAATTGCGTCTTCCTGTCTCTCAGCAGAATTGTCTGTAACCTTCTCTATAACGTCCGTCAAGCGTAATGGTTTCCATCTTACGTTAACCATCCGAAGTCCCTGTTTTTAATTTTGCCTATTCATTGTGCGGGCTAGAACACCAAATTCGACAGTACTTCCCCCTAGTAAACACGATATGCAAATTTGAAGCCTATGGAAGTGACAATCGAGCTTCTGGTGGAGTTCTTTCGAAACGATAAACCGAGAAGAAAGAAATGGACGCTTTAATTTGCAGGTAGTTTTGTTCTCGATGTATCTTATAGTATCCAAGTAGTATGTGAATTTCAAACTACCGGCTTTCCTTCACGACAGCTCTGCGCTTTGCTGTTCTGTAAATGCTTTTGTTACAGCAGTCTGTGCTCCATCAGCCAACACATCGTTTCCTCGTGAAGAGTTTTCCCCCCTAAGTAAGAGAGAAAAAAAGAGGGAGGTTCGAACATGTGATATATATAGTGTGTGCGCAGTAGCGCCTCCAATGCGCATCTGGGCGCAGAAGGAATTCAAGGACGCGTGTTCATACTGCCGACATGTTGCAGTCAGTAGACTTTGTGAGCAAGATTTTGAAAGGTCTTCGTAAAACTGCAGCATTAGCTTCTGTGTGGAGGCAGTATTTCAGATTCTAAATTTACTAATTACATAATTACACGTTAAGTGATAAAACTTCGATAGTTTCCAACGTACATAGGTAGCTATAATAATAAGTTATTGTTGTAACTTTATTATGTTGTTGCTGCTGTGGTTGTCTCTTGTCACAGGCATTTCTTCCCGGTACTTCTCTTGAACCAGCGGTGATCCCCACCGCTCACGCTTCAAGCTTCACACTGCAGTACTTTCCGTATTGTGTGTGATGTTCCAAGTATAGCTGTCTTTTGTAGCGAATTTATAGAACGTTTTCCTGGTACAGCTTCCAGATTTATCTTTCAAACCTTCTGTTGCCATTCCAGTGGCTCCATTTATTACCGGTATGATCATACATTTCATCTTCCACATTCTTTGTACCTCTGTACATAAACTCTTGTATTTTAGATTCTTTTCTGCTTAATTTTGGCTTAGCATTTCCGTCCGCTGCTATTGCCACTTTTATCAGTATGCATGTATCTTGCTGTGTGCCATAATTTCTCTGTCTGTATTTACCCCTTGACTCCATAGCACTGTCACATCTTCGTGTTGACATACTGGATTGGGTATGTGTGTGGTGTGTGTGTGTGTGTGTGTGCCATTTGGATGTTGTTTCAATGTCTAATGCTTTGTTATTATTATCAGTATTATTGTTGTATCACTGGCAGCGGTGGCGTTGGCGGCGTTAGGGGGTGGCGCAAATTTCTTGAAATGTCCGGTGACCATCACGAATTAAAATATATGCATAACTACATAAACGTCTGTTTGGGTTAGAGGACAAAACGAGAATAAATTCATATGAAAGAGTAACGAAGAAGAGCAGTGTTCCTTTGACGAACATTGGTGTGTGGGAGCAGATTTTATGACGATGGCTTGGCAGGCGGAATGTTGGATATTAACCGCTTACCTGTTCATTGAAGGTTATTCGATGAAGACAGAGTTTTAAAAACATTTTAATTGAATCTTTAGCCAGTATTATACTAACCTCGTGTAATATTTATGTAAGGTCGCAGTCTTCTGGAGCAGCCTATGCGACGTACTGGTGCTTTTGAGCCACAGGACATCTGTTTCTGAACTTAAGTGGTGTCGGCCACCCACACTAACAGGATGTCAACTTTATACATAAACATTACGGTAATTTCAAACGAGGAGGATCGCGAACTGTTTGACCCAGTTCCTTCTATGGTCTTTAACCACTCCTAGCTTTTTCTAGAATGTTATGACTTCTGGTATGAAGTAATGTGTAAAATTTCCATGCTAACGGATCTGCTGCAGGAAGCGCAAAAAAAAAAAACGTTAAGAACATATCATATGTGTAATTTCTTTTAAAAATTTCTTTCATGTCATTTGATTAATTGTACATCATGTAACCATAAGGTTCGCCATCTCCGTTGTATTCATAATTAAACTAGATTGGAGTGTATGTACTTGTCTAACCCAACTTTATTTGATGGTAGATATATATATATATATATATATAATTTACTACATAAAGAACAACTACATGTTTCGGCCCTTGACAATGGCCATCCTCAGGTTGAGAAATGAAAAAAACTTAGTAAGCAGCTATACTCGACTTATGTGGGTTGTATACGGTGGGGAGGTGAGAGGTGAAGTGGGCACGAGATCTTGCATGTGTTGTGTAGGATGGGTGGTGTGGGTACATGGGTTCTGCTATTATATGCTATGTCTAGGTAATATGGTTAGATCTGCAATATCATCTTATGTTTGTAGAGATTATATGTACATATACACTTAACTTATACAGTGTGCAATCTTATATAAATATAGTTTCAATAGTTACAGTGGGTTCATTGATCTAATATTATATACATACACACCAATCCAGTACATCATGTACAATTTAATTCTACGGGGTCTTTATTTTTATCGTTACACCGACAATGGCAGTTTTATCGTACAGTAAGCCTGCGTCCGCGTCATGTGACAGCTACGGTGTTCAGGACAACGATGAAAGAAATACATTATGTATCGCAGGCTTGTTTCCTCTTATATTTATTTCTACCCATATGGCCGACTGTGGTTTTAAGGAATAGCCGATATATGTTGCGTTTTAGGACAATAAAGGCTGTTGTTTGAAAATATGATTTGCAATTAACCGTCCTTCGATTTATTCAAATTCCGTAGTTTCTTTACAGATTTTCACGTATGCAATACATCCCTTTTCGGTGGTTAATGTTTCTAAATCCCTTATCGGAACACAGTTGGTTATAATGAGTGTCGATAATGTACTGCGGTTTGAAGTAAGAAATTAAAATCGTAGAATTGAAGCCAACAGAATCTTGCGGTCTATCAGGGAACATCAGTTCCAAAATAACCGATTTGTTTATTATTTCATAGCAGAGAGGTGCAGCAAGCCAAGTTCCAAGTAGAGCCAGCACTTGCCCAAAACAGACACAGAAGCGGCGCAGCGGTCTGTGACTCGTTAGCGAACGACGGGAACAGTGTGCTTGTACTTGAACAGAATTTGACTTTTTACAGCTGGGCCAGAAGTTACAGAACTGTGACATGTGAACTACAGTTTATACAGAATTTTGGCAATTCGAATTTAAATACGTAATACACAAAGCAAGTTGCAAGTTACCAAGTACTGTACATTTTTAGGCTTATTTGCAAAACTGAGAAAAGCTACTGTTAGCTTCGTCATGTTAGTCTGTATCTGTCCGTCCGTCCGCGCGGAACAACAAGGGCCCCATTAGGTGGATTTTCATGAAATTTAATTTTTTAGTATTTTCGCGAAAATCTGTCGAAAAAATTCAAGATTCATTAAAATCTGACATTAATAAGAGGTACTTTACGCGAAGGCCAATATACATTTTTGATGATATCTCGCTCGTTTCTTCTTACAATGCGAAATGTTTCAGACAGAATTTATAGATAAAATCAAATCACACATTTTATGTTCAGTAACTTTTTCCGACAATCTTTTCGTTTATGAGGTAATGCAAAAAAAAAAATTGTAGGGCCGAACAGGCCACAGATGACAATACCGCGCATGCCCATTGCATGCTGGATACCTACGGCTACAGACCCACCCACACACACACACACACACACACACACACATAATATGTAATACTTATTGCTTTCCCACTGCAACAATGGTTGCCAGAACGCACCTTGATGTTACGTTATACATACATTGCCTGTATTGTTCACTGTTCCTCTTACGCCTATCAGTCGGACACGATCTTTTTGACTGTTGAAGAATAAAAAACCAACTAGATGCCACTTATTATTTTATTCTACTTCTTATAGGCTCAACATGTTTCGGGCACTATTATGCCCATCATCAGGAGCTCGCAACTATGATGTTGATTACCACATTGGTCGTTTCGTTCTTGGTTTGCTGTAAGTTGGAGGTTAGGTGCGGTTAGGCTGGAGTGGTGTCCGGTCTGCAGCCTGGACACCACTCCAGCCTAAACTCCAACCTCCATAGTAGTGCCCGAAACATGTTGAGCCTATAAGAAGTACAATAAAATAATAAGTGGCATCTAGTTGGTTTTTATTCTTCAGTTATCACAATGATGCGCTGTCCAGCAAACATCAAATTCTTTTTGACTGTGTCTGCATTTCGACGTCCATCCAGCCCGCCATTCAGCTGTTTGTATAAATTGCCTTCCTTAACCGCTACTGTAACCTTTAACCGTTGCAGTGACGTCACTGGTGAGGAGGACATTTTGTCCGTTACATAACTCGTAAAAAGAAATACACTGTACTGGAAGTACACAATACTCCTTACCGGTTTTATTTCTGTGAACAAAAAGAGACATTTGTAACTGCGAAATTTGAGGCTGTTACGGCGGCGACCGGGAATATTGTTTTGTTGTTGGATGTGACGCAGTGTGTCAAGGTGCGTCACTGAAGGACGTGCTGCCTCCACCTGCAGCGGTGTGTGCTCCGATAGGACGGTATCACATTCCAGCCCACAGTAGTCACTTTGTATCAGTTTGTGTTGGTGCTTGCACACCACACATTCATCTGCTGGGTATTTGAAGTGGACAAAACTCAGATTTCGGACTGCAGTTCCTTGAACTTGTGCACTGAAAATTGTACGCCTACATTTGAGCACTAACTGTTGTGTCGTATCAGATTTGTTGAATGTCAGATTCGAAATCTGTGCGTTTCTTTATGGAAAAGTGTTATAAGAACAAAAGAATACAGGTTGCTACCTTAATATTCATCAGTAATGTATGTATGTATGAATGAATGTATGTATGTATGTATGTGTTTATGTATGTATGTATGTGTTTATGTATGTATGTATGTATGTGTGTATGTATGTATGTATGTATGTTTGTATGTGTTTATGTATGTATGTATGTATGTGTTTATGTATGTATGTATGTATGTATGTGTGTGTGTGTATGTATGTATGTGTTTATGTATGTATGTATGTATGTGTTTATGTATGTATGTATGTGTGTGTGTATGTGTATGTATGTATGTATGCATGTATATATATATTTTTTATATTTGTAGTTCCGTGCATGGTAATTCTAGGTTGAAGAAACCCAACAAGAAGGAACAGTATGCAGATATTTACTTGCTGCTAAATTACTCTACATGTTTCGGGCGTCCATCGCGCCCATCATCAGGAGTACATAAAACTGTACTATCTGGGGAGCAAGCTTCTTCAAACGTGACCACGTGTGGTCACGTTTGAAGAAGTCTGTGTATTTATCTAGTCTAATCTATCTGTCTAATCTATCTCATCTGTCTAATCTGTCTAATTTGTCTAATCTGTCTAGTCTATCTAATCTATCTATATATCTATATCTATCTATCTGTCTGTCCGTTTCTGCGTCCATCCTCCCACCCTCCCATCCACCCATTCAGTTCAAAGATGTCAGTTATGTTGGCGAATTTATTTCGTTTTACGTCCACATGGGCAGTGAAAGACCGTAACCCCAACAAGTGATGTTTGTTTGACTGCTTCTCAGTTTGTAATCAAATAAGCAGCTTAGAGCGAAGCGAAGATGCAGCGTAAAGAACGCACGGCTCAACTGAGCGGTCCCAGTGATTTGGAGATGGACAGTTTTTATCGTACGCAGCTGATGGTTCTCTGATCCGTCCTTGGGCTGCTCGGGGAACAGCACACATGAATGGCAATAGCCAAGCAAGTCAGGGAGGAATCAAACAATAGAAGAGCAATAGCCGCACGCCTCCTCGGGCTACAACATTGTCTCCAACCCGCGCACTATAACCTTATTAGCGACATGTCGTGGCCTCCCTCAGTATCAGCGTTGGCTGTTTCTCGCAAAACCAGAGCCGTGTTTCCAAGCAAACGAACTTCCACGAACGTTGCTAGTTCATCATTATGCGGCTATATCCATCCTGCTTTTGCTTTTACCCTCTGATGTGTAACCAGTTCTGGACTCCACACCCTGTTCTCAGACTCCGGTACAGTGTCTTAGCGTTGAATATACCGTGCATCATGCTCCTACCACATTTTACCGACCAACACTCACGCATCGCACTATGTATACTAGATCACACATTAATTAGAGTTCCAACGCGTTTCGTTGTTCATTGACACCATCTCCAACGAACCCTGTTTATCTGTACGTTCTCTGAAACACGTCACATGATTACAAGCAGTTGTTTACCGCACGTTATAAAATTGCTCTTTTTGACGCAATGAACAACTTTTGATTATCATAAAAAACCTCTTCGCTGATGTGTATGTCTATTAAAATAGTTACAAAAAATTTAAACCAATTTTCACACGGATTGCGCCACTTTGAATGTAATTAAATCGTCCTCACTAATGTGTATGTTTAGTAAAATAGTCAATAGTTTAAACCGCAAACGTACCACGTTTTTAACATCATAGACTTTTTCAGCTGTGTAGATGTGCTTTAAAACGGTTATTATGTTAAAAAAAAATTTAAAACACTAAAATCCTGTAGAACAGTGTTTGTCAACCGCCGGACCGCGGCCTGGTCCCGTGCCCTGGCATCAGTTATACTGGGCCGCGAGAGATTCTCCTGGAATTGATAACTAATTTCAATTTAATTTTATATTTGTCAACATGCCACACCGTACACATTAGTGTACTAATACTCTTTATGATTATGCCATAATTAATTATTAGTACTTGTGTTAGTTTAATGTATGAACTTGGAAAAAAAAAATTGGAAAGGTACTGACGAGTAAATTTGTTGGATCCGGGCCCTCGTCTTATGAAAAAAGAATTTACCGGTCCGCGGTCTCACAAAGGTTGAGAAACACTGCTGTAGAATATCAGGCGCATGTGGAATGTGGGCTTGACGGCATCTGTTTTGATAACGTCCTTTGGTACCTGGGAAATCATGTACATCGAATGGACTGCACTATATTCGCGATGACTCACATTGATCCACCTTCCTCCATGGTTTGCATAGATATGCATATAAAACATAAATTCGGGAAAACTTTTGACACCTTGCGCTGTTAAATGTTTCAGTCAAATAAAGATAACGTTGCCTAGTCCTGGTCTGAGGATTCACAGTTTTGGAATAAATTATGTTTGGAAACAGGTTAGAGGCTCTTAACCATAAAATGATGATAACTGTCACTGCGACGACCATAACAAATATAATAATAGGTATACTTACTTACTTACTTACTTACTTACTCACTTACTCCATGGTGCAGAGTCCTTCTTGAAAAGCTAACTGGTTTGCAGCTAGTCAAGAAATTCCCCGCATTTCACGGAACCCGAAGGTTCATTACCGCACTCACAAGGGTCCGCCACCTGTCTCTATCCTGGGCCAGCCCAAT
>Ga0123353_10008993_pt1 | contig 13723 bp, 8 predicted proteins | sample TergutLab28metaG_3_FD_92763 | JGI IMG/M metagenome (GOLD analysis project Ga0123353, IMG submission 92763) | Labiotermes labralis P3 segment gut microbial communities from Petit-Saut dam, French Guiana - Lab288 P3 | ecosystem: Host-associated > Arthropoda: Insects > Digestive system > Gut ... | reverse complement strand
GTTTGTTTACGACACCGGTCGCGATATGATGAAAAAAGGAATTGTGCCCTGCGGCAACATGCTCCCCGAAGTGGCTTTCATTAAATTAGGATGGGCGCTGGGGCAAACGCATGACTTTGAAGAAGTAAAAAATCTGATGCTCACTCCGATTAATGATGATATTACGGAGCGCGAGCCTTACAATGGCTATTTGGTATATCAAGGCGGGGTGCCGGAGGTGGAGGAGTTTGTGAGGAAGGTGCGGAAATAGATTAGTTAGTGGCAGTTTCGTTAATCACATTGGTCACTTTTCCCAATCGGTGCTCTAATTCACATAATCTTAAAATTCTCACTTTGTTGCAAGTACTTTAAATTCGTTATATGTTACAATTTTTGTACGATTGTGAGACTGAAGTTCTAATAAATCCTTGTCCCCACTTAAAATATAATCGGCTTGCACAGTGTCTGCTAATGATAGCAGATATAAATCCTTTCTATCTCGAACTGGAGAATCAGCCGTTTTATTGATAACAGCATAGTTACAGTATTTCTCAATAAGTTTAAAAGTATCAATGACATCCTTGTCGCCAACATATTTTCTGATTCTTGGTTTTGAAGATGTATCCTCTATTTCTTTTAATAGTTCTGCACAAACAAAGACGGATATATGAGAATTTGTTAGCAAGGAACTCAAAACCGCCAACCGTTTCCCTATAATGAATGATATCCAAAGGTTTGTGTCAATAATTATTTTCATTTGGCGTATCTTACTGCTCTTACTTCTTCCAAAATATCCTCATCTGTTAAATCAACATTTTGAGGACGAGAAGCAATATATTGATGTAATAAATCATTTTTATCTTCTATCATCCAACCCATTTTTTTTGCAAATTGTTGAAAAAATCTAATATCTGTTTGTGGCATTTTTACAAAAATTTCTTTGTTTACAATGTTTCTTTTTAATGTTGATGTTGCCATATCCTTATATTTTATATCTGTTGGCAAAAATACACTAAATAGTCGAATAATTTATTTCCTTTGCGACACACTGTCCAAAATTGCTGCTAACGGTTTGATTGCCGAACAATTTATACTGCAGCAATTGGCAAAACATACGTTGTTTTATTGGACAGGCGGACAAATACTCGTGCGAAAAATGTGTAAAATGAATATACAGCATATCAGGAAGTGGCTAAGAATGGAATTGATTGACGTAATGGCAACTTACTTCAACGACACCCTAACCCCAACATACCCCATAATCCCCGAAATTGGCATATAAATAACCGAAGCATCAAAATATTCCCCAAAAGGTTGGTCGTCGGCAACAATCGGATTTTCTTGTCTGTAATTCAGCAGGTTTTCGCCGCCAACGTAAAGCTCCCACAAACGGAATTTCTTGGTAACTTGCGCATTCATCATTACCCAACCCGGAGATTTGCCGTTTTTGTTCACCGTGGGACGATATTTTTCGGGATTGTCGCTCATATCGGGCACTCGCATAGGCGAATTGTACTGGAGCGTAACATTGAATTTCCATTTGTCGTAAGGCAACGAATAGTTTAAGTTCAACAATGCTTTATGCGGACTCATCAATGTTTTTTGCTGCAATTTTTCGGCGGTGGTCAATCGTACATCATTAAAACGATATGCTAACGTAATCTCAAAACGCTTTAAGGGCAGCAAAATAAACTCCGCTTGCGCCGCGTGAGAATAAGAGAGATTTCCGGTTCCGTTAAATTCACCGTTTAAATTATAAATCACCACTTCATGCGGATTGCGGTCTAAATCTATAATCGTTTGATTTATAAAATGCGTGTAATAGTAATCCACACTAAACGAGGATTTTCCGCCCGGCATCATAAAGCTTTGCACTAAACTTATGCCGGTGTTCCATGCTTCCTCAGGTACTAAGGGTTCCGCCATAACGAATTGACGATTACTTACTAACAGGGATAGGTTTTCGATAATGGGATTAGCGGTGCGGTAGCCCTTTCCGGCAGAAACACGAATGGAGGTTTCATGCGTAACTTGCCATTTCAAATGCAAACGCGGCGTCCAAAACAGTTGGCTGTAATTAAAATTGTAATCCACTCTGATGCCCGGCATGATGATAAATTTTTCCGCAATACTGTAAGCATATTCGGCAAAAAGCCCTGGTGTTGCTTCAGTTCTTTTATTATGATGATAAACCTCCCTTGGATTCCATAAGCTGCTCAGTTCTTCACTCAGTTGATCTACCTGAAAACTTGCCCCTACGCCAATTCTATGATTTTTCGCAGCTCCAAATTTACCGGTGTAAATTACATTGGCATAACCGCTTAGTTGCTCCGCCTCATAAAAACGTATTCCAAATTGCGATTCATTATGTTGGTAATTAAACGATAAAATAGTCCCCACACTTTGAAATTCACCGCCATCAATCATAAATCCGTTCTTAGTAATTACGTCCAATTTATGTGTTTTGATGCGCAATCCCCAAATGGAATCGGCAAACAGTTCGCCAATATTTGTTTTAGGGTTAAAACTCATCATTCCGCCAATTCTGTCCTCAAAAAGATAGCCGATCATTGTTCTGCCCTCAAATTTTTCGGGAACCATATAGTCCAAACGATACATGCCGTTAAATTGGTAATTGAGCGGCACATCCATAAAACCATCTTTGTTATGGTCTATTCTGGCAAATTGTCCTTCGCCGTGCAGTAGAAACAAACTGGAAACCAATCCTTTTTTATCCATATTAAAGCGCGTGTTCAAATTCAACTCGCCTTTTCCCATGCTGCTGGCGTAAGCGTTTAGAAACAGTTTTTCGCTGTTAGTTTCCGGTTTTTTGAAATCCAATTGAATTTGCCCTGTAATTCCCTCAAAACCATTGGTTACCGAGGCTGTTCCTTTAGAAATGCTAATGGCGTCCATCCACGAGCCGGGCACGTAGCCCAAGCCGAACTGATTGGCTAACAATCGAATATAAGGTGTGTTTTCTAACAAAATTTGCGTGTAAATTCCCGCCAGACCTAACATCGAAATTTGCTTGGCGCCGCTCACCGCATCAGTGTATTCCACATCTACCGCAATGGTACTTTCGAAACTTTCGGACAGATTACAACAGGCTGCTCGTCGCAAACCTTCTGTCGTAATTATCTGTGTGAAAATCGGTTTTATGGAGATAAAAGAACCTTCCCGCGCCACAACATTTACCGCATCTAAGGTGCGCGTCGAAGTCAATACAATATTCAATTCTTTTTGATTTTTTTTCACCGTTATTGTATCATCTTGATATGAAGCGTATCTCACAATCAACACATCGGTGGTAGATACTTTGTCAAGCGTAAACTTTCCTTCCCTGTCGGAAACGGTGCCTACCGATGAGTTAAGCCATTGCAAAATAGCTCCGGGCAGTGGGTTTTCCGCGCCATCTTCCGAAAATTCGGTAACGCGACCGGTGAGTTGTTGGGCGGAGCAGGGGAGGAGGGAGAAAAGGAGAAAGGAGAAGAGGAGAGAAGGTATGCGGTTTGAGGTATATGGTTTGTGGTTTATGGTTTTATTTTCTGATTTTTTCATCTGAATGTAATTTTATTAATTGTTGTATGTTAGTGTTTAAAATATTACATTTCCTCCGCTGGCGGGGGATTAAGGGGGTGGATGGTGCACTATAGAAGTACAGAAGCCACAAAGAGTACAGAGTCTAAAAATAGAAAACTCGTTGAGAAGTGAAATTCACGAAATTAACCCCCACTAATTTTAATAATGGCGGAATGGGATGTAGAAAAAGAGGTGTTATTACTTCAAAAACCATATGTATCGAAACAGATGAAAATAAAGTAGTTTCCACTACAGGAAATGAAGAATGAGTTGATTCACTTTTAATAAACTCACCCTCTATTTTGATAAATATCTTGGTTTCATGGCAATGATTGTGCTCATTTTTTGCATGATGATGTTTCGTGCAACATTCATGCAATGTGATTACAATACCCGATGAGAGTATAAAGAAAAATGCGCTAAAAAGAATGATAAATAGATTGCAAAGTTTCTTTTTCATTTGAAATGACTTATGAATAAACAAGCGCGCAAAAATAGCATTTTTTCAGCTCATCTCGAAAAAAGATGTACTTTTGCGCGCTTTTAAAAAAAACGATACATCACTTTAAATTAATTTATTATGACCAAAAAAGTAACAAGTAGCCAGCAGGCTATTGAATTGGAAGACAAGTATGGAGCGCACAATTATCACCCGCTTCCCGCAGTACTTGCAAAAGGCGAAGGTCCCTTTATGTGGGACGTAGAAGGAAACAAATATTACGATTTTCTTGCTGCATACTCCGCCGTAAATCAAGGACATTGCCATCCGAAAATCGTTGAGGCAATGTGTGAACAAGCGCGTACACTTACCCTGACATCTCGCGCATTTTATAACGATATATTAGGCGTTTTTGAAAAATATATCACCGAGTACTTCGGATACGATAAAGTACTTATGATGAACTCCGGCGCTGAAGCTGATGAAACAGCCATTAAATTGTGCCGCAAATGGGCTTACAAAGTAAAAGGGGTTCCCGAAAATCAAGCGAAAATTATTTGCTGCGAAAACAATTTCCACGGAAGAACGGTTACCATCGTTTCTATGTCCAACGATCCTGATTCTTACGGTGATTACGGTCCTTTTACCCCAGGATTTATTCGTATTCCTTACAACGATTTGGATGCTTTGGCAGAAGCATTAAAAGATCCGCACGTGGCAGGATTTCTACTTGAGCCTATTCAAGGAGAAGCCGGTGTGTTTGTTCCCGATGAAGGTTATTTGAAAAAAGCATACGATCTTTGTAAAGCAAAGAACGTGTTGTTTATTGCCGACGAAATACAAAGCGGTATCGCACGTACCGGTAAAATGTTAGCTTGCGACCACGAAGATGTACGTCCCGACTTGCTCCTTTTGGGAAAAGCTCTGTCTGGCGGTGCATACCCGGTTTCCGCAGTTTTGGCTGATGACCATATCATGCTCACCATCAAACCGGGCGAGCACGGTTCTACTTACGGCGGAAATCCCGTAGCTTGTAAAGTAGCTATGGCTGCCTTGGAGGTAGTGAAAGAAGAAAAATTAGTTGAAAAATCAGAATATTTGGGTAAAATATTCCGTGAAGAGATGCGCTCTGTTAAAAGCGATATGATTGAGTTGGTGCGCGGAAAAGGTTTGATGAATGCCATTATCATTCGCCCCCATAATGGAAAAACAGCGTGGGACGTTTGCTTGAAAATGAAAGAGTTAGGCGTTCTTGCAAAACCTACACACGGACACATCATCCGTTTTACTCCTCCATTGGTAATTACTGAAGAGCAACTTCGCGAAGCGATTGAACTAATTAAAAAAGCGATATTGTCGTTTGAATAAATGATAAATAATTTAAGATTTAAAGATTTAAAGATTTAAGAATTTAAAGTTCTCGATAGCGAATTTTTCTCCTTAAATCTTTAAATCTTTAAATTTTAAATCTTTAAATTTTAAATCTTTAATGGACTCCTTTGAAAATTCCGAATTAGTAGATGATTTTATCAACAGCGTTGATAACAACACTTCCCAATATTTCGATTCTATGGAAATGGAAATGATTATTGAGGAACTGATGCGTGGATTTGATTTTCAATACCTCGAACTGGCTATTGAGCGTGCAATAACGCAATTTCCGAACGAGTCTCAATTCCGCATTTATCGTGCAAAAAAATATATCCTTGAATTTCAAATGGAAATGGCAGAAAAAGAATTGGAAGAGATTGAACGTACTTTTCCGCCTTCTGCCGATCTTTATATTGAAAAGGTGTTCTTGTCGAACATGACCAACAAAAAATCGAACCAAACAATAAAATGGTTGAATAAAGCCTTAGCATTGGAGCCTAACGATCCGGATATTCATTTCTTAATGGGACATGAATATGTCAGAAAAAATGACATTCTTACCGCTATTAAGCACGTAAGTCTTGCCTTGCAAAGCGACCCCGTGTTCGGAGACAATCTGTTTACCTATTCTTATCTTTTTGAAGAATTAGACAAGCCGGTGGAAGCCGTTGAGTTTTTTACCATACTCACCGAAGAATTTCCTTTGATGGGTGCCGCTTGGTTCGGATTGGGATTTACGTTGAGTTGGAGTAATAAATTTGAAGAAGCGATTGATGCTTACAACTTTGCCCTAACGTGCGACGGAGATATTGCCGCTGCACATTTTAATATGGCAAACGCCTATTTTGAGTTGAAAAATTATGATGAAGCACTGAATCATTATTTTGAATCCTACAATATTGATAAAGAAGATTTTCAAGCACTTACAAGTATTGGAGATTGTTATGCCATTCAAAAATGGTTTGAAGAATCATTGGAATATTATTACAAAGCCTTAGAACAAAATCCTACGCACAACGAAGCAGTTTTGGGTATCGTGAATGCGCTGAATGAGTTAGGAAAAATTGATGAAGCCCGCGCTTTTGTTATCCATGCTTTTGAAAAAGACCCTCAAAACATAGAACTCTTATTTACTGTAGCTACTTTTTTCGATTCGGAAAAAGATGCTGCTTTCATCTATAAATTAACAGAATTAACACTAAATCATTTAGATAATAGCGATCATTTTTTCTTTTTCGTTACGCAGTTTTGTATTTACAACAAGATGTGTGATGTTGGAGTTTACATATTAGAAGAGTTCTTATACAGTAAATATGTGCCGGAAGAAGTACGTGCCAAGATGTTCTATTACTTGGCAGCACTCTCTTTTTTAGATGAAAAAACTACGGAAGGAAGCAACTATCTAAGTGACGCACTATTAATGAACTATGATTGGCACAAAAGTTTCATAGAATTTTCTCCAGAACTGAAAGCCCACCCTGAAGTACTAAGATTAATCGAACTATATCGTTAAACGTCTCCCCCGCCGGCGGGGGCAGGGGGAAAATCTTTAAATCTTTAAATCTATATGCCCCCTTTTTTTTCAAACAAACCCTATTGGCTTCAATTTTGTTACTTGCTTCTATTAGTTGTAGGAGGTGCAACCATTTTTTCTTCTTTCGCTTTATTGGTGGGAATGTTTAGTGGAATGGAGGCCGGCTCGCGATGGTATTTATATGTGGTGCAATCCATAAGTTCAGTTGGAACATTCCTTGCCCCTGCCTTGCTCTTTTCCTATTGCGCCACAAAAAAATGGTTTTCCTATAGCCAAGCCGATATAATCGCATCACCGCCATTAGTAGGCTATGTGTTGATTTTATCACTATTCATTTTACCTGTAGTTGCTGGTCTGGGCTATTTTAATGAGCAAATCTCACTTCCCGAATCTATGCAACACATCGAAACGTGGATGCGAAATATGGAAGATGCCAGCAAAATAGCCTTGCAAACATTAACAGCTAATTCAACGATCCCTATATTGTTGCTAAATATTGTGGTAATGGCATTATTCCCGGCTCTATTTGAAGAGTTTCTATTTCGGGGCACGATACAACCGTTTTTCTCTAAATGGTTTTACAATAAACATATAGCCATTATAGTTACCGCCTTTATTTTCAGTGCCATTCATTTTCAATTTTACGGATTTATTCCACGCATTTTTTTGGGCATCTATTTGGGATATTTGTTAGTATGGAGCCAATCGCTATGGTTGCCCATCATCGCTCATTTTATGCACAATGCTGTCAGCCTTATTTTCGATTATGGTGCACAACGTCGGGGTATTGATTTGGAAGCGATAGACCCTATGCAAATTAAGGAATTTTATCCTGCGGTTTTATTTTGTGTGTTTTTTGTAATAGTGGGGACATATTATTTGTGGAAGAACAGGAAGAGATTGGAGTAATGATTGACGAAATAAGATGGTCCACCAGCAACGTCTCTACAATTTTTGGCAATAAGTTGGAAGATTTATTTATAGTTATATCTTTGCCAACCCAAAACCAAACAATGCAAAAAATAATCCCCATTCTGTTTCTCGGACTGATGCACCTTGCTGCTTTTTCACAAGATACTACTGCCTATAAAAAATGGGGCTACAAAGGCTATTCGGGCGGAATGTTCGTGCATTTGGGGTACGTGCAAAGCCGGCATTTTACAGTTTCTGATTTGCAAGGCAATGAAATAGAGGAACAAATAAAAGGCGCAACTTTCGGTCTCGGAGGAAAGATGAGCATTTACCTCAATCGTTATTTTCGTGTGGGCAGCGAAGGATATTTTACCTCTTGTAAATACGGTGCTTATAAAAACAGTTGTAGAATAGGGTGGGGGGGGGCTACCTTCGATTTGCTTTATCCTGTAAAAAAATGGGTGCCGTTTGCAGGGATTACGATAGGAGGCGGCAGTGCCACACATTTTATTTTTATAGAAGAACAACAAAATAATCACGAGGCAGCACCGATCGTGCATTTCACGAAACCGCTTTATATTATCAACCCTGCCATTGGCGTGGAGTTTTTTACATCAAGTAGAATAAGTCTTTTATTTAAAATGGATTACATATTAAACGTTTATAAAACAGATCCTTCTTACCCACAAGGCGTGCGGTTTTATCTCGGGGTGCATTTTAGTAATAAAAAGTAACATTAGTACCATGAAACAGTTGTTTTTCTTCATTCAAATTATCGTTTTAACCTGCATACAATATTTATATGCACAAACCAAAGCTGATACTATTCATGTGTCGCATTATGATATTAATTTGGAAATCAGAAACTTTGCGCAGCAAGAGATCAAAGGCTATACCGATATAAGTATTGTGGCAAAAATAGCGCCTCTTTCAAGCATAAATCTTCATTTTTTAGCATTAACTGTTGATTCGGTAAAAAAAGAGGATAATTTGATTGATTTTTTTCACCAAGGACAAAATTTAAACATCATTTTACCTTTTTCGTCGGTTAATGATACAGCAATTATTCGGGTGTATTATCAAGGAAGACCGGTAAGAGATCCGCAATGGGGCGGTTTTTATTTCACCTCCGATTTTGCGTACAATATGGGGGTCGGAATGGGAAGCCGTCCACATTCTTTTGGTCGCGTTTGGTTTCCCTGTATTGACGAGTTTACCGACAAGTCCACCTATACATTTAATATTACTACCGATTTGGATAAAAAAGCGATTTGCGGCGGCATGTTAGTGGATTCTGTGAATTTAGGCGATGCTATGCGTTGGAAATGGGAACTTACCGATCCTATTTCCACTTATTTAGCTTCGGTGGCGGTAGGCAATTATCAAGTATATAGAGATACAGTGCGTAGCATTTCAGGAAACATGCTACCTATAGAAATTTATGCTACACCCGATGTTATGCCGAGAGTGCCCGGGTCGTTTGTAAATTTAAAAATGTTTATCCATACTTTTGAACAACGCTGGGGCGCTTGTCGTTGGCAGCGTGTAGGTTATGTTGTCGTGCCTTTTAACTCGGGCGCTATGGAGCATGCCACAAATATTGCCTATCCTCGCTCTTCCGTTACAGGAACCACTGCTAACCAAAGCCTCATATCACATGAATTGGCGCATTCATGGTTTGGCAACCTTATTACCTGCTCCACTTCGCAAAATATGTGGATTAACGAAGGTTTTGCAAGATATGGAGAATATTTGTGCGATGAAATATTAGACCCTTCATTACAAACCTACAAAACAGGAATTAGAAGCCTGCACATGAGGGTTTTAAGAAGGGCGCATATTGAAGATGGCGGCTATTATGCTTTGGATAACGTACCTCCAAATGTAACGTATGGAACCACTACTTACGATAAAGGCGGCTTGGTTGCTTACACTTTACGCCATTATATGGGCGATGAGTTGTACTTTTCTTCAATAAAGCAATTTTTGTATGAAAATAAGTATGGAAATGTAGATTCTGAAGAGTTTTTCGACAAATTATCGCAAATTTCCGGTATCAATTTGCATGATTTCTTTTTGGGCTGGGTGCACCAACCCGGCTTTTTAAATTTTAACATAGATTCTATAAAATCAAAAGCAGGAAGTAACAATGTATATAATATTGCATTCAAACAAAGATTACATCATGCCCATCATTTTGCAAATAAGAATAGGGTAGATGTGGAATTTGTTTCCGTATCCGGTGAAAGGTATTTGGTAGAAAGGATACAGTTTTCCGGAGAACATGAAATAGTGGAAGTGCAACTTCCATTTGAGCCTGTTTTTTGGGCAATTGACCCGAATTTTAAAATGGGCGACTTCTGTTATGATTATACACAATCAATTAATAATATGGGAACTACAACTATATCAGATGCTTACTTTAGAACTGAAATTACTCAAGTTACCGATGAATCCATACTTAGAATAGAATACAATCCGTTTGCTCCAACGCCACCTAAAAACGATCGCCCCAATATCTTTAAAATATCCGACAAATATTTTTGGCGTGTAGGATTTTTGAAATATAACACCATGCAAGCCCGCTACGCTTTTACTTTCGATCATGGAACTATTAACGACTTGCTGCAAGGAGGATATTCAGTAAACGACTTAGTTTTGTTATATAGAAAAGATGCTGCACATGATTGGAAAACGCTGCCCGCTACAGTTACAGGAAACATTTCCTCGGGCAGGCTTACTATTGACTTCATATTGCCCGGCGAATATACGCTTGGTATTGGCTATTATGTGGGTGTTAAGGAATGGGAGAATGAGGTGCTCGTTTATCCTAATCCAGCCACGGGAGAATTACGAATTACGAACTGCGAATTGCGAGTTGAAAGTGTTGAAATTTACGATATTACAGGAAAAATGATGGATAATCCTCACTTCGTTCGGAATGATGCCATTCCTAATGGAGCGCAGCGAAATGAGGGATGGCATGCTATAAATATTGTCCATTTATCTCCCGGAATTTACCACTTAAAAATTACTTTTACAAATAAAAAATCAATAATAAAGAAATTCGTTAAAATATGATTACGAATAGCGAGTGGTATTGGGCAATAACATTACCCCTCCCTTCCATGACAATTCTTATACTTCTTCCCACTCCCGCAAGGGCAAGGCTCATTCCTCCCCACTTTTTTCTCTACACGCACCGGCGCACTGCCTTTGCCGCCTATTACCGGTCTTCCGCCAATTTCGCTCCTTCCGGTTTGCAAATTACGGGTTTCCGATTGCGGTAGTTGCGCCTCGCGAACTTGCGAGTGTTGTTCTACCGGCAACCCCCCTTTGTTCAAGAAAGAGATAATCTCTTCATTAATCCTCTCTAACAATTTGTCGAAAAGACTGAAAGATTCTAATTTGTAGATTAATAATGGGTCTTTTTGCTCGTAAGAAGCGTTTTGCACCGACTGTTTTAAGTCGTCCATTTCGCGCAAATGCTCTTTCCATGCGTTGTCAATTACGGCTAATGTAATGCCTTTTTCGATAGAAAGCCCTATTTCGCGTCCTTCGGTTTCAAAACATTTTTTTAGCGGGGCGACTACGTTGAGTGTTTTTACGCCGTCGGTAATCGGAATGGCGATGTTGGCAAAGCGTTCACCGTTTTCCAAATAAACGCGCTCAATTACTGGAAATGCTTGTTTGCAAAGGATTTGTTGTCTGATTTTGTAGTTTTCGAATACTTTGTCATACAACCCGTTAACCAATTTATCGGTTCTGTCGCTAAAAAATTGCTCTTGTGTAAAGGGCACTTCGCAGCCAAAAGTGGTAATCACATCTTGTTCAAACCCTTCGTAATCTTTTGATTCATAATTTCGTTCAACTACTTTTACACAAACATCGTAAAACATGTCGGAAATATCAATGGCCAATCGGTCTCCAAAAAGTGCATTTTTTCTTTTACGGTAAATCGTTGTGCGCTGTTTGTTCATCACGTCATCATACTCCAACAAACGTTTACGAATGCCGAAGTTGTTTTCTTCCACCTTCTTCTGGGCTCGTTCAATAGATTTGGAAATCATACTGTGTTGAATCACTTCACCGTCTTTTAGCCCAATTCTGTCCATGATTTTTGAAATACGCTCAGAGCCGAACAAGCGCATCAGGTCATCTTCTAACGAAACAAAGAATTGCGAGCTACCCGGGTCTCCCTGACGACCGGAACGACCACGCAACTGCCTGTCCACACGGCGCGAATCGTGTCTTTCCGTACCGACAATGGCCAATCCGCCTTTCTCTTTAATGCCGGGTCCCAGCTTAATGTCAGTACCACGACCGGCCATGTTGGTAGAAATCGTTACCGTTCCGGTTTGACCGGCTTCCGCCACGATATCTGCCTCTTTTTTATGCAGTTTTGCATTTAATATATTGTGTTTAATTTTTCGGGCAGATAAAATCTTGGAAAGCAACTCGGAAATTTCTACAGAGGTGGTACCTACCAAAACGGGGCGCCCCTCGTCATTTAAACGTAAGATCTCGTCTACTACTGCGGTGTATTTTTCGCGCTTTGTTTTGTAAACCAAATCATTACAATCTAAACGCGCAATTGGTCTATTGGTGGGAATTGTTACCACATCTAACTTGTAGATATTCCAAAACTCACCGGCTTCTGTTTCTGCAGTACCGGTCATCCCCGCAAGTTTCTTATACATACGGAAATAATTTTGCAGCGTAATGGTAGCGTAGGTTTGGGTGGCTGCTTCAATTTTAACATTCTCTTTTGCCTCAATCGCTTGGTGCAATCCGTCCGAATAACGGCGCCCTTCCATAATACGTCCCGTTTGCTCATCTACAATCTTAACTTTGTTATCAATAATCACATACTCCACATCTTTTTCAAACATGGTGTATGCTTTCAGCAATTGATGAATAGTGTGGATGCGCTCGGAAGCGATGGAAAAATTACGGTAAATTTCGTTTTTGATTTTTATTTTTTCCAGCGGATCAATATGTTGCTTTTCAAGTTCGGCAATTTCGGCACCCACATCGGGAATTACATACAATTTGGCTTCTTCGGCGCTCCGTGAAACCAAGTCAATCCCCTTTTCCTGAATGTCCACCGTATTTTGTTTTTCTTCAATCACAAAATAGAGTTCCTGGTCAATCACCGGCATGTTTCTATTTTGTTGTTGCATGTAAAACGCTTCGGTGCGCAACAACAACTGCTTCATTCCCTGTTCGCTCAAAAATTTGATAAGTGCTTTGCTTTTCGGCAAACCACGATGCGCGCGAAGCAGCAAAATGGCGGCTTCCTCTTCCGGTTTAGGATCGGGATTTTGCGCCAACAGTTGTTTTGCCTTAGCCAATACTTCATTGACCAATATTTTTTGTGCATTATACAAACGCTCAATCATAGGTTTGTAGATGTCAAATTCTTGTTGATCGCCGCGCGGAGTCGGTCCGGAAATGATTAACGGCGTTCGCGCATCGTCAATTAAAACGGAGTCCACCTCATCCACAATCGCGTAATTGTGAGGACGCTGTACGAGTTCTCCAATATTTCGCGCCATGTTGTCGCGCAAATAGTCGAAACCAAATTCGTTGTTGGTTCCGTAAGTAATATCTGCCAGATAGGCTTGGCGGCGCTCTTCGGAGTTCGGCTCGTGTTTGTCAATACAATCCACAGTGAGTCCGTGAAATTCGTACAAAAGCCCCATCCATTCGGAGTCACGTTTTGCCAAATAGTCGTTTACGGTAACCACGTGTACGCCTTTGCCCGGCAGCGCGTTTAAGTAAACGGCTAAGGTTGCCACCAATGTTTTACCCTCACCTGTACCCATCTCTGCAATTTTTCCCTGATGGAGCACCGTTCCTCCAATAATTTGCACATCGTAGTGACACATATCCCATTTTATCAT
>Ga0123353_10008992_pt1 | contig 13723 bp, 7 predicted proteins | sample TergutLab28metaG_3_FD_92763 | JGI IMG/M metagenome (GOLD analysis project Ga0123353, IMG submission 92763) | Labiotermes labralis P3 segment gut microbial communities from Petit-Saut dam, French Guiana - Lab288 P3 | ecosystem: Host-associated > Arthropoda: Insects > Digestive system > Gut ... | reverse complement strand
TTTAAAAAAAAAAAATGCGCAAAAACAAAACCCCCCTTTTTTGTTTTTAAAACCCCCCCCCCCCCCCCCCGAAAATCGTGTCCTTTATGAGATAGTGTGGAAAAATATGGCAGAGCCGGGCAGGTCACAGGTGACGATGTAGTACGGTGTGTGGGCTTTGCATGCTGAATAATTAAGGCTACCGACACACACTCGTAATGAGCAATAGACTACTTTTTGCTTTTTCATGGCAACGTCGGTTACACAGACGCGCCTCAATGCTACGTTATACGTAAATTGCCTCTCTCTCTCTCTCTGTCTCTCTTTATATTCCGCTTCAAATAATTTACAAAGCGTCGAAATTCAGACATTTGTCAAGGAAATAAGCATAAACGTAAAGTAACTTTCACTTCGTGTAGTTTTGTTTGCATATCAAGACAACACTGAATACTTAAAACTCATACTTTGAAAGTCACTTTCCCAACTAGCCCACATTTAGAGACAGTTCTCACAATTCGTTGTTACAACATTCGCCGTCGAACACCTAACGAACTTGTCGAATAGCTGAGAAATAAATATTTTTTATTTTTTATTTTTTGTTGTAACAAACTAATGCATAAGTATAGTTATATAAGCTTGAGGCGAAATATCTTAATTTTATAAATGTATTATCAACAGCTGCGGGCCAGGTAGCTCAGTCGGTATAGCGACTGACTAAGGGCTGGACGGTCCGGGATCGAATCCAGGTGGGGAAGAGATTTTCCGCCCGTCCAGCCCGGCCCTGGGGCCCACCCAGCCTCCTGTAAAATGGGTACCGGGTCTTTCCCGGGGGTAAAGTGCGGTCTGGGCCTGCTGCTGACCACTCACCCCTTTCTAGTGCCGCGGTCATGGAAGAGTAGAGCTATACCTCTATCCACCCTCTGGGCCACACCGGACCTGTAACGGGATTACATTACCTTTACCTGTATTATCAACAGCTGCAAGTTGAAGAACGTGTGTAACTTAGCAAGGTATTGGCTGTAAACTGTCTGATGATGACAAGAAGTGTCGAAACACGTAGGACTGTAGATTACACAAAGAGACTCTTGTGATATATACTTTTATTAAATAATTGTGCATTAGTTGGTTATAGTAAAAAATAATAAAAGATGCACCTGGTACACGCATTAAAGCGGTGAGCAATAACTTGTTTCTCAAACGCCCAGTATCGTGCATGTATTGAGTTACTAATTTTCTTACATTATATTGTGTTGTAGGCGGTGCTTCGTGTTTATTATTTCATAATTGCATTACCTAACGACACTATTTCGTTTGTACGTGTTCACGTAACGTTAATGAGATGAGAAGATGATCATGAAAAGGATTAATTACAAATATATTAGGAGGCAGCGTGGCTGACTGGAAGTCGATACTTCGTATCAACCAGGGTGGGTGGTCAAAACACCTACTTCTATACTTCTCAGAACAGGTGTCAGGTTGTGCCTATATTCAAACCCATTACTTATCGAAAAAACAGGCCTCAGCTGTTACTATGCCGGCACCCTGCCCGGTCAGAGCCTTTTTGCCTTTTGCATGTGTCTTAGTTTAGCCAGTCATCTCTAAATAGCATGTAAATGGACGACATGCATACCGTCAGATCTGATTGGACAGGAGACGTGCACAGGAATATGATCTTCGCATGCCCCGACAGCAATTAAATAACTTTATTACTTATTATTTTTAACTTTGGTTTTTGTCTTTGTTTTGATCATTATGGCTGTATTTCTTTTGTTAGCAGTGCATTAAAAGGATACCGAAGGTCTGTCTAATTACGAAACAACAATGTTGGTCTAAGTAAATCAGTTGAAAAAATATATATGTTTTCCATCGTCTCTTGACACAAAAGTTTGCGAAGGGAAATTAATTTTTTAAAGTAATGAACATTACTTGGTTGAGAATACGTGTATTAAGGAGTTTTCTGCAGATTATTAATTTCATATAGGGTGTACCTATATTTTTATTACGGCCCAAACTTCACAAACTAGCCAACAAACACTCGTTCCCATTCTAACCTTTACATGGGCATCTCTGTCTAGATGAGTTTCGAGTTCGATGTGAGGAAAAACAAGCCCTAGCCTATGACTGAAGTCAGGGCTGAGAGGTCTACAGCATTCACGTGGCAGCAGAATGTAATATGAAAGTTAGGAGTCCGGAATATCTAGTGCGGTATACACAAACCGACAGAAAAATTTGGACCCTGAAAAAAAAGAGAGGGATCTCTCGTAAAGGGATGAAACATGTTGTCATTCTTGTCTCCATTCTCACTGCCGTCAGCTGTTCGTAAAACCGACGGGTTAAAATCAGCGCATTTCTGTGGCAGGCAAAGGCGGTTCGACATGTGAACCATAGAGACTGAGAGGACGGACTTGAAATCCCAGGAAACAAGTCGATGCAAATCCATCGCCTACAAATACGTACAACAGAATCTGGCGTTCCGTAGAGGCTCGACTTACGTTTTATTTTATCGAAGTGACCGACTCAATTGCTGAAGGAACTGTAGTTCATGCTGACGACGACTGTAGACATTAGTAAATTCGGTAAGAAAATCTAAATTGCTGATTTTATATTATACCTTTTCCGTGAAGGTATATTATATTCACAAAGGATCAAATCCAAATTTGACGTTAATAGGGCCGTGCATCGTAATATTATTTCTATAGTAAAACCAACCAGATGCACCAGTGTATCAAATTTATTTATTTTAGAATGACACTGTACATGTTTCGCACGGTCTTTCCGTCCATTATCGGGAGTTCAAGTCCGTACATACAGCAACAGGTATATGTCAAACAAATACTGCTGTATGTACGGACTTGAACTCCCGATGATGGACGCAAAGACCGTGCGAAACATGTACAGTGTCATTATAAAATAAATAAATAAATAAATTTGATACACTGGTGCATCTAGTTGATTTTACTATGGAAATAAGATCAAATCCAACATGTTGCACAATACTCCTTTTTCATTTGTAGTTAGATCTCCAAAATGCTTCTGCCAGATTTATTGGCCAACTTCAGGGTGTCACATGCAGCAGTGTTTCAAGTTAGTATTATCTCATGTGGTTACAACTGTTGTGTTGACAGTTATTAAAATTATAAAAAATAGAGTTGCAGTTAAAATACAGTTGGGGTATAATTAAAATATAATTGCTTACAGTGCAAAATTAAATACAGTATAAAATTATATTCTGCGCCCAAACATCTCTGTTCTCGGTTCTTTCGTCTTGTGTATTATTATTATTTCACATTCACACATCCAAAAACTTACTATGTCACAGCGCGTGTTACTGACGGCTGAGTGGGCTACCTTGTTACGAGAAGTTATCCGACAGGAAGTGACTACTAAACAATGCTTGTCAGAGAAAGTAAGTATCCTACATTATTTCGTACATCTCTGTCAGGTCCTACGTACTTGGCCTAATGTTGTATTTTTATCACAGCCATAGACGATGTCTCTACATTCAAGAGACAAGATAAGTAAAGTGGAATTCTGTCTTGCATGCAGGTAAGTTACCGCGAAAACGTGTGCAGAGTAGGAAGCTTGAGCAAACTGTCAGCTTGATGCTGCGTTCGCGCGAGTTGCCCGTTGAATTGGGCACGGCTGCTTGGTTCAAGGTACTCTGACTGTAGCGTTAAAAATGACAAATATCAACACAACCACCGGTATAGGCCCCCTACCGCTCAGTTTGCGGCCTAGCTATCACTTGCACAATTGAAATATTAGACGAAGTAGGTTGCAAAGGTCAGGGGCGTGATGATATCGCACTTGGTGATTTGTTCGCTAGAGGGATGTGCAGCTGCTGTGTGAGCAGCGAACCAACCGTGCCAGGGCCGATGCAAATGAGCAAAGTGCGCCACAGTGAAATTAATGGGAGCTCGTTAAGTGACAGCGCGTGCGTGGAGGGAAGCCTCCTTTAAAGTCTTGTCTCACTCCCCACGTCCTTTCCACAGGTCCCTGTTTTTCCAGTCTTTAGTCATCTCATTATCTTCTCGTTGGAATACTGTGACCAGGATAAAGTCTAATAGAATCTGAACTAGCATTCTGTTGCAGACAGTGATATGCTAAAATGTGATGTGTTCGCAGAGGAATCTGCTGACAATAGAGGTAGCAGCCCCCTCTGAAACCTCGACATACATATATAGCAGAATATGAGGTATATTTCTTCTATAAAATAGAAAGGCTTTTTCAATTGATTTAGACGAACACAGAACTAAAGCCTGCCACAAGAAGTGAGCTGAGTACCCCCAAGAATTTGTATCGTTCAAAATAGTGAAACGTGTTTAGACGATTGGAAAAGTTTGGATAAAAGCATAAAAGAGGTATTATAAAAAGTGAAGTATTCTGCGGTACAAAACTGTAAGGGAAGAATACAGGTTAAAATCATTTGAAAATAAAACCGGTGTCGGATCCGCGCATAAAGTTAAAAAGGCAAGCAAAATCCTAAGTCCTGTACGTTACAATTAGAAAACGACTACTCTATCGGATGGCACAGACTTGACGGATCCTGTTGCGTGACACAACTAATTTCAGCGAAGGACGGATCTGATTTCCTGCTAAGAGCTAAGAATAGTTTTTCCAGTTCCATAATATCCATTCGCATCTTGTAAGGTCACAAGCGTCGCTCGGCAGCAAATAAACCCACATGAAATGCATTTATTCTGGCTCAAGGCAACCGATAAAACTTCTAACGTAAACACGCCTTAAGGAGAACATACATTAAATCAAAACGTGTAGCAGTGTAACAGCTGCACTCAGTCTTAACCGTGGCAGTAGATGGCGGTGAATGGTCAGCATGACGCCCAATCTGTTCTATCCCTGGGAAAGAACGCCCAAAACACATTAAAGGGGAAGATGAGCCGGTCTGAAGGTTTTGAGGAAGATAAAAAACCCTCTCGCCTCTGCCAGCAATCGAATACCGGATGGTCAGCCTGTAGCCTTGTAATTATACCGACTACGCTATCCCTGCTCCTGAAATCCTAATTACGCGTGGTAATAATGATGACGATATTATTATTATTATTATTATCGTCATCATTATTATCATCATCATCAGCAGCAGCAGCAGCAGCAGCAGAAACTCAATGACAGAAAAATTTTATTACTGTAAAATTATAAACTTCAAATTTAAATACGGCAAACAAGGAAAAAATACAAAATTTCAATACAGATTCTGTAATAATTAATCCAAAATCGGATTTAATTATCGTGTCAACGCACTTAAAATGTATTATAAAATACCGGATAAAATACAGAATACAAAACAAATGAACAAATTGCAAAGGAGTTAAAATAACACAAATTTTGGACAAATTACTTTTATACAAGAGAAGCTGGATATAACATATAGAATGCCTCGAAATATATTGCCCAGGGTAATGAAACACTACTCCCCAACTGGCAGAAGGAATCATGGTAGACCTTTGAAGAGACTTATGGATAGGTGAGACCGGAACGGGTCAACAAGCAGCCCAACTCCGTGAAAGATATATGATGATGATAATGATGATAAAAACCGGAGAATAAATCTCAATTCAACTTAAAATTCTCAAAATACGAAGGCGGTTGTAACACAAAATTCAGCTCGTAAAGGATATTCCCTGAGAAACTGTTGCGTGATTAAGTGCGACATTTGAGCTTCTCACAGCGGTGGTGATGACGATTCACGTTTTCTGGGATATGACGACGTGTCGACTGGCAGACAACTGCCAGGGTCTAGCATTTCAAGAAGAGTCTTATTGGGCAGCTTAACCCTGAAGATTGTAACTTTACTAGTCAACACGGCGTAATATCCGAAAAAAAACTTGAATATTCGAGTCATTATTTGTTCACCAATTTCCCGTTCGATACTGAAACCGATGGTTCACAAGCGTCACCACAGACGTTCTCTGTCTTGAAAATTGTGCCAGATGAGATTCCCACATTCCACTTCCCTAATATTTGTTTCGCCTTCCCAAAAAGTCTCTTCTAACTGTTTACTCCACTAAAATGCTTAAAGATAAAAGTAATGTCCCATTGCTTAATTAACAGTCCGAATGAGGACACATTTCGGGCTGGGGGTGAAGTTGTAGGCATTCTTTACTTCAGCACTAAATAGAGCATTGCTATCGGCTCTCACTCGGTAACTGATTTCTCCGACGTTCATACACGGGTGGTATTCACACCCTGCCCGTAGGAATTGGCCAAAATTGAGTTCCTACCGTACCTAACACTGAATACGACGGGTGTACATCTATATTTCCACCGGTCGTTGGTTCAAGTCTTACATCGCTCTTTTTGGATTCAACCAATTTAACAATACTGAATGCAGATCACAAATTCGGGATATCGTCTTGTGTTTCCTGTCACGTCACCTCTAACAGTACCAAACATTTCCAGCGAAGAGATTTTTTTTTCCAGAGATGAGAAGATCTAGTTCTATTCACGGTCAGAGTTCACGCCTACGATATACGGGTAAACCGTGTTCCTTAAATTATATATGTATTTTTTTTTTGTTTTCAAGGAAGAAGGTTCGATGATACAGGAAAGACATAAGGAAAATGTGACACAAAATTCAATTGGATTACTTTCCGACATTTTAAATGTATGTGTTTCTAGTCCGCGCTGTAGAGAACAGTGAACATATTGAACATTTTGCAAATTCAGAAGACAAAGTACTGGAAGGATGAACTGTTACTGTAGGAGCAAAAGTACATTCTAGGACGAAACACATGACCGAACTGTAACTTACAACCTGTCAACAACATGACATTCTAACTAGGCATATAAATCCAGTCGATATATCGACTTTACGTATGCTAGAAGCCTGAATTTTGGATGGAGAGAGAGAGAGAGAGAGAGAGAGAATGGTATGTGTGTGTGTGAATTTACCCTGTGTCGAGTGTGTTATTGGACAGAGAGAAGGAAGGAAAATCCGAACCCCGGAACAGCTCCCTCCTCTGAACATTCTCATGTGAAAGATGTTCCTTATATACTTTAACCTTTCGCAAGTGGGAATCGATACAGAATGCATTTCCTTTGTACTTGAACAGTGGAAAGACACAAGCGAACACTGTGACTCCGAACTGAAGCACAATAAATGAAATCTGGGAGTTCTTCAAGAGTACTTCGAAACAGCTTCTTTTTGATAATGATAAAAGACTGTTAAATAAATCTGCGGTTTTCAAAACGAGATTCCTTCGTGTAAATAATGATAATTATAATGATAAAATAGATAGGGCGGCGACGACTACAAACACAACAACAACAACAACAATACCAACAACAACAATAACAACAACAACTACAACGACGACGACAATTAGGCCTGTTGAAATACTTTGTTTCTATTGCAACTTTGTTGGGGTCAATTAATCGTTTTGTTGGCGTTAGAAACTTCATCTTCCTTATTCATAATTTACAATCATTTTTGGGTTTATTTCTTTCCACTATCTCAACTTGTTTCATCATCTGAACTCATAATATTATAATGTAATTCCTCTCCAATATTTTCAATCCTCTTTCGATACCCGAACATAAAGTCCTACTATTTTTTTTTTGGAAAACGCTTCTAAGAGGATTCCAAACTTCCTATTGTTTTCCGTAACATACGTATGAAAGAACAGGCAGACAGTGTTAAAACTGTCGTCTTCTGGAATGTTACGCCGTGTAGTTTGGCATTTAATTTCACAAAATGCCACGGTTTTAACACACCACCACAGCGTGCACGATTTCTGACTGGTTTACAGCAGAAAAGTGATTTAAGCAAACGGATCAGCAAGAAAATAACGCTCATGGCACACGTGACTCATTATGGCTAAGGATCCGCTATTTTAACTGATAATTTCGTGGTTTCTTCAGCAATTCCGGTAAAACAGAGTAGGTCACTACCGCTGCCTCTTCTCTGATTACTGACATTCGCAATCGTTCCTACAAAATTCATTCCACGCTACGCAATTTCATCGCTCGAAACAGCGTCATGTAATAACGTTGTATCGAGCGAGGAAATTAAAGAAAGAATAGCAGCAGGAAATAGGGCATTCCATGTTCACAAAAAAAAACTATTTTCTTCAAAATTAATAATCCGAAACGTCGAACTACAACTTTAAAAGACGTTAATTTGCCCAACAGTAACACTATCATCACTTATTCATTATCGGCGGTTTCGACGTTTAGTCTATGAAATATGACGTGTTAACCTCCACCTATACAGAAGGTATTGATACGTTCATAAATGAAGACCTGTTTTTCCAAAGTCGGTATCATAAAACAGTCATATAAATAACGGTGCTCTGTGTTGCCACAGCAGTCTGCAAATCACGGAGTGCTCAGGGTCTGCTCTTCTTCTAGCAGTCAGTGATTTATACCGCACGTTATGGTTGGCATGGCAACCTGAAACAGTGAGGCGCTCGACGCAGCAGGAGCTGGGTAGATTCCATGTTCAGCATTCACGTCACAGAAATCTCTACGTTCAAAGAGTCACTAACTGATAAACACAAATATTTTATTTGATACAGACTATAAATTCTTAAGCCGCAGCATTATAAGGGACTCATTTCGGTAAGGGCAGTTGGATAGACAGTGTTTTACTTAATGACACTGTTCTAAGTACAGACACTCCCTCGACTTGCGTAACAATTACGTTCCAAATGATCCGGTGCAAACGAATTTTGCGCAGGTCGAAACTGAATATACTAATGGTTAATTATACATGGAGCCCAGTTGAAATCCGAAATCCAGTTCACTGGAACCTAGAGCGGCCACAATAGAACCGCCTGTGTTATCGCCAAGCAGTATTCTTCTGCCAGGTTTATCTCAATTCGCTTTAATTTCCTCATGGAAAATTAAAAAAAAAAGTGTTTTTAAATTTGTTTACATTTTAAAACTGCTTATTTCTGGAACAGCGTAACTTGAAATTGCATAAGACGTAGAGTGCCTTTACAAAGGTTATGTATTACTGAATTACGTTATGGGACAACAGGTTTGGTTAATCTGAAAGGACCGAGGAGGGGAAGGTCCATCGCCGAATTCGAGTTACTATCCCGAGCATCGCATGAAGATACTGAGGAAAACCAAGATGACGCGTCCGGGATGAGATTGTAACTTGGCATATCTGGAATCAAATATAAAAGGTGGCCGCTTCAGAGAACTTTCAATGTACTTCGCTGTGGGAAAGGCGAGAAGATTAATTAGCTACAACAAGACATTATATTACGTACATTTGCACGTTGTGGGCGTAGTTTCGCACCTACGAGGACTCCAGAGCACAAGTATTCGCCTGCAATATTATGGATTGTATTTTGATAGCAGGAATCTTAAATGGACTTCTCTTTTAACGCAAGAGTCGTGAAGACACTGTACCAATAGACAGCCGTATTTACAACGTTACTAGCCACTTCCCTGTCGTATGAAGACAGGCCACAATATTCACGCGCTACTCCACCGGGGCACAATAGCAACAGAAACATTTCTAACGTCACGTACAAAAGAGAATTTATAGTAACAGAGAGCGTGCTAAGATTTGACCGCAACAACGAAATGGGGTACGTGCCACGCCCAAACAAATCCCTATGGTAACCATGGTTACCGCTGTGTGACTCACTCACTGGATCTTTCACACAAGTGAAATAACGCCTATGCAGTTGTAGTCCCTCAGCACACTCTATGTTGGAGATGAACGCAGATATACATGATTGGATGTGCCGAAAACTCCCAAATATATATCAGACAGTTTGGGGACGACTGCGTGTCTCCGATACCAGCGATGAGGTCCAGAAGCTATTATTTCCAAAACCGTATTAGTATTTCTACAAATAAACTGGATTTCCTCTGATCATTCTGCTACGTCTCCACATTCATTCATCGTCTGAAGATTTCCACAAGACTGAGCGGTCTGCACGTTCATAACTTTCACCTCCTGAAGCTCGTTTATTATCGGACCGGCAGCATCCGCATTATGTGTACGGCCCACTTGAGGTCAGAGACGTCACATTCGTACGCCCTGGCCCTCGCTCACAAAATAATGTCACGGTACAAAGCCTGGAAACTAAAAAGAAAACAACGGAAAGCAAAGTCCATCAGGATAAACAAGATCAACTGGTGTTGTATTTCGCAAACGCAAGGTGATCCTTTATAACACACGGCCATATAGTCTCGGAACATTAAAACTAAAGCACATCAAATGTACAGACTGTAGCTGGTAAATACAGCACTTCATGTAACAGCTGAATAACCTGCATGTTCGTGTTCTATTCCTAATAAAACGCATAATAAATTTCTCTGCCACTCAACCATCTTAACTGCCATTTGCTAGTATGATTTTGTCAATAACCCATCACAATTAAGGTAAAGGGTATATACGATGCCTACGATGCGTAAAAATTTCAGCTGTGAAAGAGAAGTGTGAATGAATATTCCTAAACAAGACAAGGTGCAAATCAATGATCATTATACTAACCTGATTTCGAAAAAGATTAGCTTGTCTGTCTAGGTTTATATAATCCTCTGTCGAGAAGAATAATTTGCTGCCTGTCTGTGCAATGTAACTCTTAATCTCTATGATTCAAATAAACATTTAACTTAACAGATAGTTAAAATAACCCAGTCGTTCAAAGCATAAAAACCACAAAGATTCCACGCTCTTTGTCATTAGAACTTCTGCATTTAGCTCATGGATTGTATTTATGGGTTTCGTAGAATTAAAAAAATGCACAGCGATTAGTTAAATAAACATCATTTACTAATTTAGCCGTCCAGTGGACACGCAGTGTGTTGTCTGAGATGCGAGATCTCACTCTGTGTATGTGTGTGTGTATGTATGTATGTATGTATATATGTATGTACGTACGTAAGTATGTTTGTATGTATGTATGTATGTGTGTGTGTGTATGTATGTATGTACGTAAGTACGTACGTATGTATGTTTGTATATATTATGTTTGTATTATGTATGTATATATGTATGTATGTATGCATATAGATCATATTCATGTTTCTGGAAGTAACTTCGTTATATTCCCAAAGCAGTTCAACATGAACGACTGACAGCTGTGTGCAGTAACACATCTGTATGTAGTAAACAACAGCGGTATGTACTAACACAACATCTGTATGTAGTAACACAAACCACAGCTCTGAATGAAGACCACTACTCTTTTTCCGAACATTTTTCCACATTGTAGGTACACATTTAAAGAAAAAGAAAGAAAAGTAATTCGTCACTGCCAATGTGAAGAGAATAGAACATGTGAAGTGTGTTAACAATTCAGGTATTATGGGATATGACGTTCTATTTGTGTGTGTGTGTGTGTGCTTTTCCTCACCATCGACACAACATCACATCTCAGAAGAACTGAATCTTCAGAAAACCCCGCTTAATGGGAAGTCTTGTACTGAGGCACTTAGCTCGACAACAGTCGTTATTTGCAATAACATGCCTACGTGCAGAACATTAAACTCAGGGCGAGTAATGTTCGAAAAGTCACAAAAAAATGCAATTGAAAAGTATGTAGAAGCCACTGGTGTATACATGATCACTTTTGCTATTAATAAGTTTAGTCAATATTCTGTTACTACTAAAATTTGCAACTTTCGCACGGCGTAAGAGATCAAACCCCACACCCGTGCTACGTTTAACATCCATAAATACTCTCTGAAATTCAGAGCTGAGTAATTTTAAAAGGAAGCAGGAGACGGCAGGACTAGTAACCATGCCTACGAAATATTCCCCATTATTTCCCGTATTCTAATCCACATCATTTCTCTCTCTATTCTGACTCCACTTCGGTTGTTCTTTTCCCAGTTTTCCTCCCACTGTAACATCATAACCACGTTAGCAACTGGAAATTTCATCACGCCTCCCACCAAATGCTATGTAATTCTATATATGAACATATCATACAAAAAAAAAAGATACAGCTTTGAAATTTGCTGGGGGAGACAAATAATGCTAGTCCATTTCCTATTATTTGTTTCAAATAGCTGTGATTTGACTTTTAGCTCTGTAGCAGCCGTGAGGTTACTTACAATACAAGCTTTGTGCTTTGTGGAAAGAAAATTAATTGGAGATGGATGTTCGGATTCTCTGTGGATCGCACCGTGCAACAGGAGAAGTAATGGTACAGAGAGATGGGAACGTCTCATTAATGTGTAAAGTGTTAATGACATCAACTTCAGAATTTGACGATAATAAATTTTATTTGAATCAGCTCCCACTGATTTCAGTCTTTCCACTGACAGCTGATTATCAAGTTATGCCGAAATTACTGCACTAAAATTCCAGGTGGAAAATCTTCAACCTGTTTGTGCCTCAGAAATTTAATAAATTTTCAAAATTTTGGCAGTTACATGTTATAAAATAAAAAAAAAAATATATTGGTAAGTTTACGATTAAGTTTCTATACCAAAATAAGACCAAGAAAAAAAGGGGAAATATGCATATTGAAGGCAAAAAAAGCAAGAGCTTTACATTTGTTTGCGGAGACAAGAGAAATAGAAATTCGTAAATTAACTTTTCCTATATAACGGAGATAAGCACAGAATAAAGTAAGACTCAAGGCTTCTGGGATGTTACGCCGTGTCGACTGGTACAAGTGGTTCTCATAAGCATCCATATTTTAACCATTTGCTTTTCTAGGTCTTGGAATCCAAAATACCGGAACAGTAATGCATCTCCCTTCATAAGAGTTCTTAAATTTCTTAACATTTAAAGAACAATAGTCCCAACAAACACAAAACATTTTTTCTTGTTCAGCATGCTTTTTTCTCCATAACGTACGCATGATACTGTATTAAAACAAGACAGCTGTAATGGAAAGCATAAGGATTTGTGTTAATATTTCGCTCGAACTGCACAGCATGTATTAGATAGTGTAAACTTATTCAAAGCCAAACACAATATTTTCCACTAAACCAAGGAGCAGCACAGGCCCCCCCCCATGTATTTCAGCACTTCCAAGATCAAAATTACATGTTTACTTTCTGTTCCAATCTTCGTTCATTGTCTTTGAAGCCGTCAGCACCATATAGTTCAGGATTTTGTGGAGCGCAGGAACTATCTTGATGCCGCCTGTGGACTGAATCCCCGCAACAAAAGAGTGAAATTGAAAATTCTGATACTTTTCTCTTCAGAGCTCCCGATTTCCGGGAGACCACAGACTTTATTCCCAGATTCCAAGACTTCGCCCTCTTGTTCTTATGATAAGGGCAACAAGAATATGAACATGAATATACAGCATTTTTGGAATAATACGGACAGGTTAGAGCCTAAATAGTTGGAAGGAAAACAGTTCTAGCGCTTCTCTGCCCACCAAAATATTCTCATGTCCTGGCGCGAGGACTCAAACCGGGGCTGCTGCTGTCCAAGGCCCGTGACTAACCGTCCAAGGCACAGCATGGTCCTAAGACTGCAACTGGGAAACAATGTGACAGCGCTCCTTTGTGCAATGCTACCCGACATCCGAAAGAGAACAGTTTTTTTCTAAGTTCCCAGGGTTCTATATTTATCAATGACATCCGGCTGCCATACATAAAACGTAAAAGGGAGGTATAAACCGTCAAAAAAAGTCCCTCATGCCTCTCCGGCCACAATATTTACAGAAAATAAAGCCCCCCCCCCCCAAAAAAAAAGAGGTCCAAAAAAGACAAAAAAAAATTTCTTAAAACAAAAAACAAAACCTAAATAAGAAATTTATTAATTTTTATATTTACGAAAAAAGTACGTGGCCAA
>Ga0123353_10008990_pt1 | contig 13725 bp, 7 predicted proteins | sample TergutLab28metaG_3_FD_92763 | JGI IMG/M metagenome (GOLD analysis project Ga0123353, IMG submission 92763) | Labiotermes labralis P3 segment gut microbial communities from Petit-Saut dam, French Guiana - Lab288 P3 | ecosystem: Host-associated > Arthropoda: Insects > Digestive system > Gut ... | reverse complement strand
TTAAAAGATGAAATTAACACGCTCCAACGAACTCACGCAAATTTGATGAATGAATACAATAGCAGTTTTCGTCAATATGAGCGAGCCGTATCTTCGAGCAACACCAGCCAAGAACAATTTGCCGTGATGGCGAACAATATAAATAATTTAGTGGATAGAATAAATGTTTTGGTCGATCAAGTTAACACCAAAGTCGACCAGCATAATGCCTTGGTCGAACAATATAATTCGCTTGGGTTAAATTTGAAGGAGCTTTATGAAAAAATCAACAGCCAAACGCGGTAGTCGTTTTGTTTGTGGAAATTGTGGGACGGTTTTTGCGAAGTGGCTTGGGCAATGTTCAGAATGTAATGAGTGGGGAACGCTCGCCGAAGAAATTATCGCCGATAGCGCATCGCAAACCGCGGTTGCAAAATCTGTTTTGACAGGCAAAGTTCTTGATGCGGATAATTTTACGAAGATTGGATTAGAAGACGAAAAATCTAGAATTGAATCTGGCTTTAAAGACTTCGATTCGGTTCTTGGCGGAGGTTTTTTGCCAGGTGGCGTGGCGCTTTTGGCTGGTCAGCCTGGAATCGGAAAAAGCACCCTGCTCCTCCAAATTGCTGGCAATATTTCTGCGAGCAAAAATGTGCTTTATGTTTCTGGCGAGGAATCCGCAAGTCAAGTTCGTGCGAGAGCGATGCGGTTAAACTCGAAAGGTTTTAACGATGACAAATTTCATTTTGCGACTTCGACAAACGCCAACGATATCGCCACGACAATTTCAAGCCAAAAATACGGACTTGTTATTGTCGATTCGATTCAAACTTTGTCTTTGAATGAAATCACTTCTGCACCTGGCACAGTTTCGCAAGTTTCGAACTCTGGAAACGCAATTATTCGTTCTGCGAAATCTTCAAACACGGCTGTGATTATTGTTGGGCATGTTACAAAAGAAGGCTCTCTTGCTGGTCCGAAAATCTTGGAGCATTTGGTTGATGTCGTGCTTAATTTTGAAGGTGATCGTTATGGTGGATTTAAAACCGTGCGAGCTATAAAAAATCGTTTTGGTTCGACGACTGAAACTGCGATTTATGAGATGGCTGAAAAAGGTTTGAAAAGTGTTTTGAATCCAAGCGAGATTTTGCTTTCAGAAAGACTAAACACCGACGGTTCTGTTATTTTGGCGACGATGGACGGCACGCGCCCGATTTTGGTAGAAATCCAGGCTTTGGTTAATCCAACTTCTTTTGGTTATCCAAAACGAGCCACGAGCGGTTTTGATTTGAATCGACTTAATTTGTTGATCGCCGTTCTCGAAAGACGAACCAAACTAAAGCTAGCCGATAAAGATATTTTTATCAATGTTGTTGGTGGACTCAAAATTAGCGACGCTGCTGCTGACTTGGCTGTGGCAATGGCCGTTGCTTCGGCGTGTGCAAAACGCAAACTTGACGATGGGCTGGTGGTATTTGGCGAAATTGGGCTTGGTGGTGAAATTCGTTCAGTTGCTCTTGGCGATCGTCGAATTGCCGAAGCCAAAAAACTCGGCTTCAAAAATGCCATCGCCCCAAAATGGTTGAAACATGATTTTGTTTTGCCTGTTGCGGATATTCGCGAGGCGTTGATTAAATATACTAAAAATTAAATTTTCTTTGCACGATCCCCAATTTTTTGCAAAAACTTTTCTCGCTTTTTTGGGCTGGCATATTTGCCGACTGTGTTTCCGATTCGATCGATTTTTATTATTTTAAGACCTGAATAATTCAAAATTCTTTTCATGACTTTGATTTCGAGGTTACCCATAAATATTTGATAAAAGACAGGCCCAAGACTCGTGTAGACTAAATACACGGTTTTGCCTTTTAGGTGTTTTATGCTTCGGTATCCATCAACATTGAACGCGACTCCTGGTGTTAAAACTCGTTCGAACCAACCTTTAAGTAAACTTGGCACTGTTTCCCACCAAATTGGATAGAAGAAAATGATGTGATCTGCCCATTTCACGCACTCTTGCGAGTATTCGATTTCTTTGTCTGGCTTCATAAATTCTCGATATCCAAATCTTAAAACTGGATCAAATTTCATTTTTCCAAGATCAAGAGTTCGTATTTCGTGTTTCTTTTTGTCTAGATTATCGACATACTTTTTGAATAGCGCCGAAACATAACTTTTGCTGTCTGGGTGTCCATTAACGACTAGAATTTTCATAATTCAATTATACACTATTTGAAATTTATTTTTTGATTTTTTGCAATCAAAGTTTTTGTTTCTTGCCTTAATTCATTTTGAGCCATTTTTTCGATAATGAAATCATTTATTTTTTCGTCGATCAAACGACTGAGTGGACGAACACCACCGCTAAGATCTTCAATTTGTTCGTTCAAATAATCAACAATACTCGGTGCGAATTTGACGAATATTTTTTGTTCGGCAAGACGAGATGACAAATCGTTCAAAAGCTTCTTGATGATTTTCTTTTTGACTTCGGTTGAAAGCGGATTAAAAACGACAATATCATCAAAGCGATTCATCAGTTCTTTTTTCATAATTTTCTCTAAGGATTTTTTTGCATCGTCGCTCAAAGCTTTTGCTTTTACATTTTTATTTTGCGAATCGCCAAATCCAAGACTTGCTTTCCTATAAACTTTTTCACTACCAAGATTGCTCGTGAGAACGATCACGGCATTTCGAAATGAAACTTTGTTGCCTTTCGCATCAGACAAAAGTCCAGTGTCGAGGATTTGAAGAAGCAAATTATAAACGCTCGTATGCGCTTTTTCGATTTCGTCAAACAAAATAACAGAATGTGGATTTCGGCGAATTGCCTCGGTTAAATTTCCGCCGTCGTCATAACCAACATATCCAGCTGGCGCACCAACCAAACGAGCCATGCTTTCGCGATTTGTGAATTCGCTCATGTCAAAACGAATCAAATCGTTTTCGCTACCAGTGAAATTTCGTGCCAACTGTCGAGCAAGTTCGGTCTTTCCGACGCCAGTCGGACCCATGAAAATAAAAGATCCAAGAGGTTGGCTTTCTTCTTTTACTAAAAGTTTTCGCCTGAGAATTTTTGCGACTTTATCAATCGCTTCGTCCTGTCCGATAATTTCTCGTTTGATTATACGAACCATGCCATTGATATTTTGTGGCGAAAGACATTCGGCGTTTTTGATATTCGTTTGCGAAGCGATAGCTTGGCGGATGTGCGTGGCGTGAAGAACTCGCGAATTATTTTTCTTAGCAAGGCTCAGACTTTCGTCGAGCAAATCCAAAGTTTTGTCGGGATTGTGTCGGTTGCTAAAATATCGTCCAGCGAGATCGATCATGTTCGATAAAATTTCGTCGCTGATTTTAACTTTATGAAAAGCCTCATAGATTGGTTTTAGGCTCTGCAAAATTTTCAAGACCGCTTCTTTGTTTGGCTCTTCAACTTTGATGCTTTGAAAACGGCGAAGAAGTGCTTTGTCCTTTTCGATCGTTTTTCGGTATTCGTCAAAAGTAGTTGCACCAATAACTTTGATTTCGCCACGTGCCAAATATGGTTTCAATATGTTCGGCAAAACATTTCCGTCATTAGAGTTGTCGTTATAAAGCATGTGGAGCTCGTCGATAAACAAAATATAATCTGGGTTTTCGAGGAGCGTGTCGATAAGATCTTGAATTCGCTCTTCGATGTCGCCACGGAATCGAGTTCCAGCATTTAACGACGCAAGGTTTAAAGACAAAATTTTAACATTTGCGAGTGGCTTTGGGGCTTGTTCGGTTGCGATTTTGATAGCCAATGCTTCGACGATTGCAGTTTTTCCAACGCCAGCCTCGCCAAGCAAAACAGGATTTGATTTATTCTTGCGCATCAAAATCGTCATCAAGCGATCGAGTTCTGTCTCTCGCCCAAAGACTGGTTGCAAAAGCCCAAGACGAGCCATCTCTGTCAAATCGGTCGTAAAGCTTTCAAGAATTGGCGGCAGTCCGTCTTCAACCTCTTCTATTTTCTCTTCCTCAATTTCCTTTTGCTTATTCATTTCTTGAAAAGATTGTGGGGTCATCACAAAACCAAACGGCAACGCACTCGTAAAAAATTCCAGTTTTGGATGCGGTTTTTGTTTCTCTTCTATTGTTTTGGGTTCGTCCTGCTCCTCGGCAATCCGTTTAAGCATTTCGCTGAAACGACGCCTGTCGTCTTCGGGTAAATTTTTCAAGAAATTATAAAAAGAAGCTTTATCAAACATTATGTTTCCATTATACATTTTTACTGTTATTTTGTCAATTTAACCCAACAAAAATAATTTTGCATGCGAAAAGGCCACGAAATTCGTGACCTTTTTTGCAAATGACTATTTATCGTAATCCCGTTCTGCGAAGAACAAAGGGATGGTTTTTTCTTCTTCCAAAAGTTTTTTACGCCAAGTTTTCCATGCTTTGATTTCCTCGATAGAGTTTTCGCAACTAAAAACTGCTTCAACCGATGTGCTGACTTCAAAAGCCCAGTTTGCTTTTTCACAGTTTGATTCGTGTATTTTGTCAACAGACGCACACAAAACTGTGTCGTGCTCGCGCAAGCGCCACAAGGTTTCGGCAATTGCCAAGAGGAATTTTTGGGTTTTTTCCTTGTCCAGCCAATCTTGGTCGAAGTTGAGTATAGCTGTGCAGAGGAAGATTCCGTTCGTAGCAGGCAAATGCATACCACTTATTTCTCCGAGACGATTTACATTAATCTCAGGCGTTGTGCTTTTCAGTGTGTTGAGACTGCTCAGCTCGAAGGGTCTGAAAAACATTTCCGCATCTTGGTTGCTGTCGAAAACAGCCCCAGACGCTTTCCCAGAAGGACCTCTCCACGCTCCGTTGGAAAGATTTGAACTCAAAATGAGTTCGGTAGTACTGCTCGTGTTTTTGTAGTTCCGTCCTTTAATAGTCAAGGTTCCTTTATCAGCCTGTCCTTTATACATCCTGATTACCGCCAATAACACCGCTGTTTCTTCGATGGATAACTCAGGGAAATCCATAACGAGAGGGGTTACGAGGTTTAAGAATCCATGACCCATTGTTTACCTACCTTTCTGAATAAAAAAGCTTAGGGCAAACCCGTTTGATTTGCCCTAGCTACCAACTAGACTAGCGAGCAGTTAGGACAAATCAATATTTAGTCATTTTGTAAGTTGCAAATAGCCCATCGCATACGCGGGGGCTACCTACATGTATTATACACTAGCTAAAACTAAAAGTCAAGTTTTATGCTACTTTTTCTTTGAATTTCCTCGGCTCTTCTTTTCCAGCTTTAGTTTTTTCCTCACCTGTCTTTTGAGCTTGCGCAACTTTTTAGAATCCAAAAAATCAAACCACTCTGAATTTGGTCGGGTTTTCAGGATAAATTTGCGAATATTTGGTATCCATTTGTTGCGGATTTGTTTGCCAGCATAGTTAATATATTCTTCCGTGACATCGCTTTTAGCGCGAGTAATTTTTCGAAAAGCACTAAGCCGAACAGTGGATGTGATGAAATCGGTCAAAAAGATTGCTAGCAAGCCTACTCCAAACCAGATACCAAAATGACTGTCTAGAAGCTCTGTGAAGCCCCAAACTGGAATATTGATTAGGTAAACCAAGACAAGACCAAGAAGCCCCCAGACGATCGATGGAGCGAGAGCTACTCGTCCTTGGATATTAAACTTTCTGTCTGAATATGTCCAAAGTTGAAAACCGTAAAGCTTCTTCAATATGCCAGATATCAGCCATTCTAGAATAGTGCCGATTATAGACGAAGCCACAAAAACAGCTGGCCATTGATATGCATTTGGAAGGCTAAGAGACCCAACAAGGGGTGCTGACGCCAAAAGCATCAACACTGCCCCTGCACCATATATCGGACACCATGGGCCTAAAAGCAATCCACGAAAGACAAACTTTTTTGATTGGATTGAGCAGACAATCGTCTCAAATATCCACCCGATTATTGAATATATAACAAATACCGTAGTAAATTGGAATATACTAGTTAACATCCGTATCCATCAAAAGATCGTCTTTGTCGACGGCACCTTCTGGCGACTTATCAACGATCTCCACCTCTGGCTTGCTGTCAGTTTCTGTCATAAACTCTTCTTCAAACTCTTCGCCACGAACACCAGTTCCGACAGGAATTCGGCGACCGATGATGACATTTTCTTTGAGCCCGATAAGCTTGTCTTCTTTGCCTCGGATAGCTGCGTTGATAAGAACACGAGTCGTGTCTTGGAAAGATGCGGCAGACAGGAAGCTGTCAGAGTAGATCGAAACTTTGGTGATACCAAGCAATAGTTGGTTGTATGTCATAGCTTGTTTGCCAGAAGATACCAACTGTTCGTTTTCTTCTTCGGCAGCGGCACGAGATACGATTTCACCAGTTGAATACAAGCTGTCGCCTGGGTTGTCGATCTGAACTCGGCTAAACATTTGTCGGATGATGATCTCGAGGTGTTTCGCGTCGATTTCAGCACCCTGACCTGCGTAGATTCGGAGAATATTGTTCAAGATATATCGTTCTGTGTTTTTGATACCCTTGTAGACCATCAATTCTTGCAGGTTGAGAGATCCAGCAGTCAATCGATCACCAGCTTCAACTCGATCACCAGATTTGACAGTGATCTCAGCCAATTTAGAAAGTTCGATTTTCGCAGGAGCTTTTGCCTTGCCAACGACCATCAAAGCTGTTGGAGTTTTGCTATCAGTTGGGTCGTAATTTGCTACGCCGTCGTATGAAGCAACAATTGGTGGAAGTTCTGCATCTTCAGCCAAGATTTGGCCCTTCTTGATTTTCGCACCGTTCTTGATTTTAACTGTTCGGCCTTGCAAGTCAACTTTTTCTGCGGTTCCAGCTTCAGGTGTGATTTGGATAACGACATTGTCGCCGTCTTCCCACATTTCAACCAGACCAGTCATCGGAGCAACGATAGCTTGACCCTTTGGTTGGCGAGCTTCGAGGAGCTCTTCAACACGAGGCAAACCTTGTGCCACAGCACCAGATCCAGCCACACCAGAGGAGTGGAAGGTATCAAGTGTAAGCTGTGTACCTGGCTCACCAACAGACTGAGCAGCGATGACGCCAATTGGTTCGTCTGTGCTGATAACGCAACCAGTTGATAGGTCGACACCATAGCTCTTCTGTGGGATTCCACGGAGAGATTTGACTGTCAACGCAGATTTGATTCGGACATATGTAATTGATTCGTCAGCTTCAATTTTGTCAGCGATTTCACGAGTGATGAGCTCCCCAGCTTGGACATGACCCTTGACTTCTTCGGCAGCGAATCGTCCAGCTAGACGGTTTGAGAAATCAACCATTGTTTCTTCTGTTTCGCTTCGTTCGATTCGGAATCCGTTGTCGATAGCGTCTTCTTCAGTTGTAAAGACATCTTGTGCAACATCAACCAAACGACGAGTCAAGTAACCAGAGTCGGCAGTTTTGAGGGCTGTAGAGACAAGACCTTGTCGGGCGCCACGAGCTGCGACGAAAGATTCAAGAGTACTAAGACCTGATTTAAAGTTAGATCGGATTGGAAGCTCGATTTCTTGGTTATAGATGTCGACCATGATACCGATCATGGCACTAGCCAATTTGACATTTGAAATCGAACCACGAGCACCAGAGTTAACCATCAAGGCAATCGTGCTTCGGTCGCTTTCGGTCTTTGTCTTCAAGAAGTCAGAAATCTTACCGTCAATATCTCGCCAGTTTGCAACGACCAATTCATATCGTTCTTCGTCGCTGATCAAACCTTGTTGGAACTGCTGTTCGATAGCTTCTGATTTTGCGTCACCTTCTGCAACCAAATCGTCAACTTCTGGATAGTGGAGGTAGTCGTCTTTACTTGTCGAACATGTTGAAAGTGTTTCATATTTGAATGAAAGGTTTTTCAATTTGTCGGCAACACGAGTCGTTTTCTCTGCACCGTATTGGTTGAAGACATCTGCCAAAGTTTCTTTAAGAACCTTGCTACTTTGTGTTTCGTTAACAAATTTGAAATCTTTTGGCAAAGCTTCGTTGAAGTAAATTCGTCCAAGTGAAGTATCTCGTTTTTCGCCCTTATAATCGATCAAAATTGGAGTCTGAACTTTAATGTCGCCGTTGTCGAGAGCCATTTCAGCTTCGGCGATAGATGAAAAGCTCTTCTTCTTCTTCTTCTTCTCAAAATATTCTTCATTGTACATTTTAGTGTTGATGTGAGTCAAGTAGTAATTACCAAGCACGACATCCTGATAGATCGAAAGTACAGGCTCACCATCAGCAGGCTTCAAGAGGTTTCGTGTCGCACTCATCAGAGTTCGAGCTTCGTCTTGGGCAGCAGCTGAAAGTGGCAAGTGAACAGCCATCTGGTCACCGTCGTAGTCGGCGTTAAATCCGTTAGCAACGAGTGGGTGAAGCTGAATAGCTTTTGAGTCTGTCAAACGAGGTTTGAAAGCTTGGATAGAAAGTCGGTGAAGAGACGGAGCACGGTTGAGGAGCACGAACTTGTCTTCAATAACTTCGTCAAGTGCGTCCCAGATGATCGGGTCGCCAGCTTCGATTTTCTGTGTAGCTGTTCGGATTGTGTTTGCGTACTCGTTTTGGATCAACCAGCTAATAACGAAAGGCTTAAATAGTTCGAGTGCCATTTTTCGTGGAAGACCACATTGATCAATGTTCAAGTGTGGACCAACAACGATCACAGAACGACCAGAATAGTCAACTCGCTTACCAAGCAAGTTCTGACGGAATCGCCCTTGCTTACCTTTTAGGATATCAGATAGAGATTTCAATTTTCGTCGTGATTTGTTTGTAGCTTGGCGACCACTTCTTGCACTACTGTTGTCGATCAAAGCGTCAACAGATTCTTGCAAGATTCGCTTTTCGTTCCTAGTAATAACTTCTGGAGCTTTAAGGTCCAAGAGTTTTTTCAATCGGTTGTTTCGGTTGATGATTCGGCGATAAAGGTCGTTGATGTCGCTTGTTGCGAATCGTCCACCAGCCAAAGAAACCATTGGGCGAAGATCTGGTGGGATAACTGGAATCACAGTCATGATCAAGCTTACAGGCTTGATTTTTGCTCGCTCCATGCCTTCCAAAATCTTTAGTCGCTTAACGACTTTTTGTCGTTTCAATCCTTTAAGTTCGTCTTTTTCAGTCTTAAGTTCTTCAACTAATTGAGTTAGATCAATTTTGGCAAGCAATTTGTGAATTGCGCCAGCACCCATTTCAACAGAAATCAAATCAACATATTCTTCTGGAAGTTTTCGGTAAGCTACTTCGTCGATCAAAGAGCATGAATTAAAGTTTGTCAAAATGTTCTTGCGATAGATGAAATCTTTATCAAGCTCGTCAAGTTCGTGAGCTTGGTCTTCGGCCAATTTCTTGACATCTGCGTCTTCTTTGTTGCTTTCAGCTTCATAACGAGCCTTGATAGCCACGCGAGCAGCTGTGTTCGTATTTGTAATGTCTTCGATGTACTGATCCCGTTTTGTTGTGTCAACATCAAGAATTACATAACTTGCGTAGTAAATAACTTTTTCAAGTTGCTTAACTGTCATATTCAATAAAGTACCAAGAGCTGACGGTGTGCCACGCATAAACCATGAGTGTGCCACTGGCACAGCCAAAGTAATGTGACCCATTCGTTCTCGTCGAGCTAATGCTTTTGTTACTAGGTTGCCATTTCGGTCAAGTGCAGCTTCTCGGCTTCGGACACCTTTAAATCGGCTGTCGTGTGGGTTGATGTCTTTTACTGGACCAAAGATCCTTTCACAGAACAAACCATCTCGTTCTGGTTTTTGGGTTCGGTAGTTGATAGTTTCAGCCTTCAAGACTTCACCATAACTCCATCCCATGATGTCTGCATCACTAGCGACCGACAATCTTAGCGTGTCAAAATCGTTAGCACCAATCTGATTTTTTGGATAATATGCCATCTTAGAGTTCCTCCTCTTCGCTATATTCGTTTTCGTCAAAATCCTCCACGATTTCTACTGTCTCTTCGCCACCTAGGTCTTCAGTTCCTTCGCTTTCGGTTTCAATTTCGTTATCTTCAACAGCTTCTTCAAAGTTTTCTTCTGGATTTTCATCTACAGCGTTTTCTAGGTTGTCAAAAGTTTCTTTGATTTCGCTTTCGATTTCGTCAGCTCGTTGTCGTTTTTGGTTTGGCTCTGCAAGTGAGTTGTATTCGCCAACTTCCAGGACTTCGCCGTCTGCCAACATCTGAATATTCAAGCCAAGACCTCGAAGTTCACGAGTCAAGACATTAAATCCTTCTGGGAGTTTTGGACCAACAATTGGTTCGTTCTTGATGATAGATTCATAAGCCTTTGATCGTCCTACGACATCGTCGGACTTGATTGTTAGCATTTCTTGGAGAATCGCACTTGCACCATAAGCTTCAAGTGCCCACACTTCCATTTCTCCGAATCGCTGACCACCGTTTTGTGCTTTACCACCTAGTGGCTGTTGCGTGACCATTGTGTATGGACCAGTTGATCGAGCGTGGATCTTGTCGCTAACCATGTGGTGGAGTTTTTGCATGTACATCATGCCGATTGCAGTTTTATAGTGGAATGGTTCGCCAGTTTGACCGTCGAACAGCTGAACTTTACCATCTCGTGGGAGGCCAGCTTTTTCTAGTTCGTCGCTAATCAATTCGCTATCTGGGCCATCAAATGCTGGGATTGCGGCTTTGTAGCCAAGTTTATCAGCAGCCATACCAAGTGGAACTTCAAACAACTGTCCGAGGTTCATACGGCTTGGAACACCCATCGGGTTCAAAAGAACATCGATTGGAGTTCCGTCTTCCATATATGGCATGTCTTCAGCTGAAACAATTCGCGAAACAACACCTTTGTTTCCGTAGCGACCAGCGAGCTTATCGCCGATTTCAATCTTGCGAGTTTCTGCAATAAAGATCTGAACTTGTTGCAATACATCTGATTTCAACGCTGCATCTTTTTTGTCGAAGACACGAACGCCAATAACTTTACCACTGTTTACGCCGTGAGCTCGGATAGAAGTATCTCGAACATCTTTCGCTTTGTCGCCGAAGATGGCTCGAAGCAATCGCTCTTCGCTTGAAAGTTCTTGTTCGCCCTTTGGAGTAATTCGTCCAACCAAAACATCGCCGTCTTTGATTTCGCTACCAATTTGCGCGATACCGTCTTCGTCGAGGTGTCGGAGTGTGTATTCTGGAACATTTGGAATATCACGAGTAACTTGTTCTGGGCCAAGCTTTGTTTCACGAATGTCGACAATATAATCTTTAATATTGATGCTTGTCAAAGTGTCTTCACGGAGCAATCGATCTGAAACGACGATCGCGTCGTCCATGTTGAAACCGTGCCAAGGCATAAATGCTACAAGCAGGTTTCGTCCAAGGCTCATTTCGCCGTCTTTTACGGATGCACCGTCAACCAAGACATCGCCCTTTTTGACCTTTTGACCAGCTGTCGCAACAACTTTTTGGTTGATGCATCGGTCATCATTGTTCTTTGTAAAGTGGATCAATGGGTATTTGACAGTTTTCTTGCCGTATTTTACATGAACTTCATTTGCGTCTGCTTTTACGACTTCACCGTCTTCTTCTGCAAGGATAACTTGTGAAGTGTTTCGGGCGACATCTTTTTCAATACCTGTTCCAACCAATGGTTGTTCAGTAGTAATCAACGGCACAGCTTGCTTCTGCATAGAAGAACCTGTCAAAGCACGGTCGATACGGTTGTGTTCAACGAACGGAATCATTGCTGCCGAAGCACCAAGAATCTGTTTGTGTGAAATGTCTATATATTCAACCATCTTGCTTTCGACTCGAGCTGGCTTTAATTGTTCACGAGCAGATGTATATTTGTTTGCAAATTTTCCGTCAGCTGTCAAGGTCGAGCTAGCGTTGGCAATAACTGTAGTTTGCTCTTGGTCAGCTGATAGATAAACAATTTCGTCTGTGATTTTGCCCTTTTCAACCTTATAATACGGAGCTTCGATAAATCCGTATTCGTTGATTCGAGCATATGTTGCCAAGTTCAAAACGAGACCAACATTTCCACCTTCAGGTGTTTCAACAGTACAAATTCGGCCGTAGTGAGTTGGGTGAGTGTCACGAACTTCGAGACCTGCTCGTTCTCGTGTCAAACCACCTGGACCCATTGATGAAAGGCGTCGCTTGTGAGAAAGTTCTGCGAGTGGGTTTGTTTCATCCATCAACTGAGAAAGCTGTGATCCAGTAAAGAATTCACGCATTGCCATGACGATCGGGCGAGTATTTAAAAGCGCTGCAGGTGTTGCAGATTCAATGTCAACAATACCCATTCGGTCAACAACATTTCGTTGGAGTCGTGCCATACCGATTCGGAATTGTCGAGCCAAAAGTTCGCCAACTAATCGTACTCGGCGGTTTGCCAAGCTGTCGATATCATCAACTGGACCTTGTTCAGCATTCAATTTGATAACTTCTTGGACGATCTTTACGAAATCTTCTTTTTGAAGAGTTCGGTAATCAACTGTATTTGGAGTTTCTAGACCAAGTCGTTGGTTGATTTTGTAGCGACCAACTTTTCCGTAGTCGTATCGGCGAGCGTCGAAGAATAGTCGTTCGATAGCTGTTTTTGCATCAGATACGCTAGCTTGTTCGCCAGGTCGGATGTTTTGGAAGACTGCCACAATCGCTTCGGCAGCTGATTTTGTTTTGTCTTGGTTTAATGTTGAATCAATAAAGCGAGCTGAGTTTTCGTCGCCACCAAGAGCGTCTCTGATTTCTGTATCTGTTCCAAAGCCAATAGCTCGCATGAAAGCTGTTACTGGGAAACGCTTCTTGCGGTCAACTTTGATATAAATTGCATCGTTTGCACCTGTTTCAAGTTCAATCCAGCTACCACGAGTTGGAATAACTTTTGCAGTATAAAGATTTCGTCCGTTGTTTTCATCAGCACCGAAGAATACACCAGATGATCGAACCAACTGGCTAACTACAACTCGTTCTGTTCCGTTGATAATGAATGTCGCACGATCTGTCATCCAGGGGAAATAACCAAAGAAAACTTCTTGTTTTTTGGTTTCACCTGTGACTTTGTTGCTAAGTTCGCACTCAACATAAAGTGGAGCTTCGTAGTTTCCGAGTCGTTTTTTAGCTTCGGCGTCATCTGCTAGTGGCTCACGAAATTCGTATTTGCCAAAAGAAAGCGACAATTTAGCGCCAGTAGTGTCAGAGATTGGGCTAAATTCGCTCAAAATTGTTGAAACATCTTCTGTGACGAATTCGGACCAAGATCGTCGTTGGTGTTCCAATAGATCTGTTATTGGCGGTTCCTTAAACTCCGTGAAATATTTTCGCTCTGCTGTTTGTTTTGGGTTGGTTTTTGTGTTTTTTGCAGTAGTTTTTGCATCTTTTTTCCCAGCAACCATTCATGCCCCTTTCACTATTAGTTTATGATCCGTTAAGAAAACTGACAAAACCCCCGCCGAGCGATTCTGATCACAAATCGCCGTCGTTTAAACACGCATTATAAATTAGTTTTTAGGGTGGTCCACATCTTATCCTGTTGATTGTATCACACATTGTTTTTAATTGCAACAAAATATGGGAGTTTTTTAGGCAAACCGAAATCCCCCATTTCTGGGGGATTCTGTATAGAAAGTTTAGCATACTTAGAGGTGTCCCCCATCCCACCCAGGCTGGTTACCTGGCGGTTGCGGTGAGGGGAACGGATTAATTATGGGTGCATCAGACACCCACCTTGCAGTGACGGTTGTGTTCG
>Ga0123353_10008988_pt1 | contig 13725 bp, 12 predicted proteins | sample TergutLab28metaG_3_FD_92763 | JGI IMG/M metagenome (GOLD analysis project Ga0123353, IMG submission 92763) | Labiotermes labralis P3 segment gut microbial communities from Petit-Saut dam, French Guiana - Lab288 P3 | ecosystem: Host-associated > Arthropoda: Insects > Digestive system > Gut ... | reverse complement strand
TTTCCTCAGCAATGATAATATCCTGTTTTTCGAAACCGTCACGGACGCCGGTTACCTGATACGAGAACTCAACGTCCTTGAATTCGGAAAAATCTGACGGTTTCATTGCGACCACGATTCTTTAAAACATACAATGATATTAAAACACAATACTACTTACCAAACAACCGAAATTTACTACTTGAGAGGTATTGCCAAGATTACTGCCTGAAAATGCTAATGCTGAAAAAAACTTTATTTAAATAATAACACCACTTTTAAATAAAAACAAGATTTTTTAATTTTTTTAACGGCGGCGAGCGGCGGGCTGGCAATACAATTTTACAGCATAGCGATTGTTACTTATTAAATTAAAAAAGGGCCGCCTCATTTTGAGCCAACCCTTTTTGCTGGAGTTTTACAATCCAGTATTTACACTATCACCTGCATCCGCCCTCAGGACACTGCGCCGGTACAAACGTAGATTGACCATTGTCCCTGTTTCTGTAAAATGAGGCGGCTTGATCTTTTGGGATCTCGTTAGCCCCGGCGCTCCAAAAATCGGTGATGCCGCTGCTGCCGTTAGCCATTTTCGTGAAACTCCTGAAGTCGCCGCGTTCATACCCCATAAATGAGTTGTGCATGAAATTTCCGCCCGATGTTACAACGTACAGATAATCGGTCACATACTCATAAGGGTCGCCGTCTCTGCATACTCGGTTGGCTCCAAAGCCTGTACAAACCTCCTGGCCGATCCCGCTTTTTGTTATGCGCAGAAATGTGTTGTTGACTGTAAACCAAGTGCCGTTGGCAAGTATCCCGCCGCTTACGACGAACCGGAATTCATCGAGGTCTACGTCTTTTCTGTAGTGATGCGCGCTGGTCCGGTTGATTTGGAGCCATCCGGAGTCCGGCCCGTCCAAAAGCCGTTCGTCCTGCTGCCTGATAGACTGCGGCATATTGACCATGTCTACCATCTTATACAGAGTCTCAAAGTCGGGCTGTGAGCGGGCTAACTCTTCACCCCTCATCAGGTTGGCTATTGCGGGTTTGGCAACGTTGGGCGCCTCCTCTTTTACTATTCTTCCCGCTCCGCCCATCCCGTCGGTAATAAACGAACCGTCTTTATCGTTAAGAAAGATATACGCGTATCTTGTGATAGATGGAGTTAGACCAAACCCGCCCTGGCCCGGAGTCGGAACAAACACGAAGCTGATGTTGTTTGAAGTGAACCACTGACCGTTGGTTACGGTTTCGCGCCCGCCCCAGCTGCTTGTTGAGGTCGCGGTGCCGTCCGCCCAAATTCTAAAACTGGTACCGCCCGAACCGCCGGCCGGACTCGTTGTCGCCCATCTCGCGTCGCTGCCTGTAACCCAGCGCAGGTCGCGGTAAGAGTTCACCGGCTCCGCGCCCATAGTTGGAGCATAGAGCTGGCAGGGATGAATATAGAGCGGAGGCAAATCTGTATCTGCCGAAAGTACTAAACGCAGTGTGGGGCCTACGCCTTCTATTGAACGGATGAGGCGCCCCGTTATGTTATCGCCGACATTCTGCGCGTTGCGCCGCGTTTTCTGATTGTGCGAGCCGCTGCCAAGTCCTACCGGGTCTGTCCCGCCCATAATCGTAGCGCTCCAAGTGTTGTACGCCCACTCTTCGGTAGTGCCGAATGTCAAACTGTCGCGATGATGTTTCCCCGCGTACTCAAACTCCGCCTCGGTCATCATACGGTAATTTCTGCCTGTCAACTGGCTTAACCGGCAGGCGAACTCATGGGCGTCGTACCACGTTCCGCTTGTGGCGCTGCCGGTAGTCGTACCCATCACGGCGCGCCACAGAGCCTGCGTTACTGTGGTTCTTGCTATAAAATAGGAGCTGACCGTCACACCCTCCACCGGAGCGGCGTCCTCTGGACATCTGGTAACACTGCCCGGCACGCAGCCCATGGTAAATGTACCGCCAGGGATATATACCATGTGAAAAACGCCGACAGAATCACCGTTTATTCTAACTGTTTGGGTAAAACTGGCAGACGTTGTCTGCACGACCGGAGTCAGTGTAAACTCCTGCAGCGGATTATCTCCCGCCGTCGGCGTCCACTTGCGCGACTGAGTGATATGCCCGTCTGCGCTGACGGTTATAGTCCACTCACCGTAATCAGGTTCGGCGGCCGCCATGCTATTTATTGACAGGGGACTCGCCGTACCGCTAATAAACGCGATATTGATATTCAGTCTGCCGCCGCTGTGGGTTATTCTGCTTGAAAAAGAGCTGCCGTTTATCCCCTTAACAGAAAGCAGATAAACACCCGCGGGAATATTAGAACGCGATATGCTGTTTGCCGCGTTAGACGCAGATATTTTGCTGTTCAATATTCGTCTGCCGTTTACCGAATGCAGAGAGATTGCCGCATTCTGATACTGCTGAGGCTGTAAGCTGAGAGTAACATTACCGCGGCTCTTGCTTAACCATGCCCCGCTGCCCGCTCTATTCTGCGCCCGGTGTAGTACCGATGCCGGAGCCAGTACCTCTTCGGGCTGCGGCCGGCTGACTAACTTAATGCCGAACGGCCTTTGAGTGTTTGCCGTCACGGAGCCTTCATCTCCCGTACCCTGTCCGACAGCAGGGGGGTCTATCTTTACACTGGCGGATGTGTTTACAACAACCGGAACCTGCGCGTCTACCTCCTGTGCGGAGGGGTTTACCGCAAAAGCAAACACAAGAATCAACGCGTTAAGCGCCGCAATCGGTTTTGTCATCACTTTCAGTAACTGTCGTTTTGATTTTGTAATACTCATTACATCTCCTTTATGGGTGATGCTGCTTGTGGGATTTTTATATATATGACTATGATAATTCTAAGTTTGCGGTCTTGGAGACAGTATTAATTATTATATATTATTACGGGATAACCGCGCAATAAAAAAATTAAATAAATTTATTGGCGGGGGCCAACAGAAACGGCGCGGCGCAAACTCGTATATGTCAACGCAAAAATGCAACTCCGTTCCCCAAAAAAGAAAAAAAACGTTGATTAAGAAAAAAAGTTGTTGTTTTTTCTCGGGGGGATACCTATATTGTACGCTGTACTTTCTCCCGGAGCTAAAGGGCGCTGTGCGCCGCAAGGTTTCGGGATGCCGGTTTTTCATCACAAAAAGAGACCTGTTGTGAATAAAGCGATCCTCCCCATTGCTGAAGAGGGAAGTCTTGCTCTCTACCTTAAAGAGATAAGCAAGCTCCAGCCGCTGCCTTCAGAGCGTGAAGCGGAACTTGCCGCTAAAATTAAAGACGGCTGCCGTAAATCTCTTGATATTTTAGTTAAGGCGAATCTGCGTTTTGTCGTTAGTGTTGCGAGAAACTATCAGAATCAGGGGTTATCACTCAGCGATCTGATAAACGAAGGCAACATGGGGCTTGTAAAAGCCGCGCGGCGCTTCGACGAGAAGAAAAATTTCCGTTTCATATCGTACGCGGTATGGTGGATCAGACAAGCGATTCTGCAGGCGCTTGCGGAACAGTCCCGAATCATGCGGCTGCCGCTCAACCGTGCCGGGGCTATCCACAAGATAAATAAAACGCAGATAGAGCTTGAGCAGCGCTATAACCGCACTCCCGATATCAGCGAGATCGCACGCGAACTCTCAATGTCCGAGGCGGCTGTACAGGAGACTATTTCTATCTCCAATAACTATGTCTCTTTAGACGCACCGGTAAAAGACAACAGCGGCTCTTCGCTAATAGATTTTATCGGAAGCTCTCAGGGCGCCAGCGGAGCCGATGATAATGTTCAAAATATGTCGGTGCACGAGGAGATCAGACAGCTCCTTGATACGCTGACCGATAGAGAACGTGAGATTATTAAATTATATTTTGGTATAGATAACGACGCCGCCTACACTCTTGATGAGATAGGACGCAAATTTAAAATCACGCGCGAACGTGTGAGACAAATAAAGTCAAAAGCTCTAAACAGGCTCAAAAGCGCTAAAGATGTTTTTACTATACGGTCTATCGATTAGTTTTAAATATGATCATCGATACGCGGATTTATCAGCGGGTTTATATTATTTTTGATTGATGATATGATTTATTTACTAAAGGTGGTCAATACGATGATAATTAAAAAAATAACTTTTTTTTCGACAGCTGCTTGCTGTGCGTTTTTGATTGGCGCCTGCGCTCCAAAAAAAGTTCTTGTAGATTTCAATAATGTCCCCGATACTCACCATTGTCAATTCATGAAAGAGATCTGCAAAGAGGCGGAAGAGTTTAACCGCCGATTTCAATCCATGAGCGCCGAAGAGAAGGAAGATGCTAAAACTATCAACAACGCTTATGTTCAGCAGTGCGCCGACGCTCAGGAGATGTGTAAACGCAGCGCGAAACAATAATAAGATGTTACCATCGTAATCCGAATTCTTGAATTTTCCGCGTGTTTAAGACACGCCCGCACCGTCTTCGGTGCGTCTGTACAGCCCAGGGTTTTAACCCCGGAGAGGGTGTATGATCAAAATATTTAAGATAATTTTCGCGGTGTCAGTCTGCGTTTTTTTCGCCGTCTCCTGTGCGCCCAATATGGCGCGTATCCGTCAAGACGAGCCGTCTGTTGATAAAGATCAAACAATAAAAAAAGATGCCGCCGAAGAGTCAGCGGAAAAAATTCCCGAAGAGGCTCAGGATTCAACGTCGTTTGGAGAAATTTTTGGCGATGAGACGGCAGAGGAAAAACTTACCGAAGAAGAGATCACACCAAAAGAGCTTGAGCCCGTTTTTGGCGGAAGACTCAGAATGTATGTTGACCGGGGATTTTTAGATGAGACGGTATCACAGCTTGTTTGGCTGAGTCCTTTTAGTGAATCGATCGGCGAAAAAGCACTGTTTGCGGTGACAGACTCCACTAACAGGCGAATTGAGTTAAAGTTAACGGACAGATTTGTCCGCGGGAATGGTCAAAGAGTAACGGCGCTTGACTTTGTAGAGCACTGGTCGCAGCTATTGAAAGCGCATCCCGCGCAGGGGCTGGCGCTGTTTCGTAATATTCAGGGAGCGCAGGCGTATATAGACGGCAAAGATCCGCTTATGAGAGGATTTAGAGCGCATGACGAGCAGACTATAAGAATGCGCACCGACAAAGCGGATCCGCAAATTTTCGCGCGCCTTAACTCGCCCAAACTCATACCCGGCTCTTTAATGCTTGGTCCTTATTACCCTGCCGCCGTTAAAGAGAAAGAGGTAAAAATTCTCCCCAATAAACACACTGTTTCAGCTCCTGTATTTTTGCAGGAGTGGGATATTAGTCTTGGCGGTGATTCCGATATAATGCAATCGTTTTCGCTTGGGATGTACGAAGCGATGATTATTTGGTCACAGCCTGATTTGGAAAGAGTCAGAACGCAATTAGGCGATAAGGTAACGCTTAGTAAACTTTCATCAGACCGTTACTTTTTGTCATGCGCAATTGAAAATGAGCAGATCCGCCGTATCATACGAAGCAGAGTAAACGCCGCTGATCTTCTGAAAAATAGCGTTAAAGCAGAGGGCGAAGAGATTTACAGCGTAACCGTTTTAAACGAGAATACCCAAAAGCCGGCGCCAATTGCCGCAGTCGCATCTATTGCGCTTATAACTCCGGTAAGAATCGCATACCGCATTGATGATCCTGTATCAAAAATCATAGCGGAAAGATTGTCCGAAGATCTTAACGCAAACGGATTACAAACCGAACTTCACGGCGGCAATGCTTTGGAGTACGAGACAATGCTTCTGAAAAAAGAGTACGACTGCGCGGTAGGCTGGGTTCCGCAAACTGTAGTTGATAACGTAACCGAGCAGCTTCATTTGGCAACCATGTGGTTTTCTGATGATACAGATTCGCAGGCACGAATCCGTGACAGCAGAGAGATTCCTCTGTTTTCGGTAGACAGTTATCTTCTTTTGAGGGATGATGTGAGACTTCACGGCGGAAAGCTGACCGGTATTTGGACTGAAAGAAATTAGGCGGCCTCTAAAAACGTAGTTCGGGCACAGTGCAGTATGCGATAACATCGTGATAAGCGCAAGTCGGAGCGTACTGTACGGAGTTTTTAGAGGTCGCCTAATTAAGTAAAAAATTCATCTATTACGCTATTATATTCCGATAAGGAAGCGCTGAGCATAATTTTCCTGCTCAGCTTGCCGCTTTTATCAAGCCCCCCGCCAAGATATCCCCACATCTCTTTCATTTTGCCAAGCACATTAGTCAAGGGAAGAGCGCCGCTGTTTATATCAAGCAGTTCATCTAAAAATTTACGCAGGATTACGGCAGATTCGGATGAATCAGTATTTTCGCCTTTAAGTATTGCGAGAAGATTTGGATTTATAATAACGCCTCTGCCAATCATCCATCTGTCAATTGCGGGAAAACGGTTTTTGAGATAATTAAAATAATCTAATGACCGAATATCTCCATTGTATACTACCGTGTGACGGCACATATCAAAATATTTATGAAAACTATGAAGATCTACACTGCCTTCGTAGGCTTGAATACCCGTGCGGGGATGGATTATTATCTCTTTTATTGGATAGTTGTTAAATACGGGGATCAGCGCTTCGAGATCATCTTTATTTTCAAATCCCAGCCGTACTTTTATTGACAGTTCAATCGGGAGTTTAGGCATTGTGTCATCAAGAAATTTTTCTATTATGTATTTATGAGGAAGAAGACCGCTGCCCCGTTTTTTACGTGTGATGAGCGGAGCTGGACAGCCAAGATTCCAGTTTACAGTTGAAAAACCAAAGTCTGCGAATCTGCGGGTCAATAATAAAAATCCGCCGCTATCGGAACCGATAATTTGCGGGATGACTCTGCCGGTATCGTTATTTTGCGGCAAGGTGTCTTTAAAATAACAATCGGCAACGCGGGTTCCTCTTACTGTAGAGACAAACGGCGTTACTATATAATCGAATTTGCCGAAATACTTTTCGTAAACGGAGCGGAAAACATGATCGGTCACCCCGCGCAGGGGAGCTAAATAAAATTGATGATTCATAAAGATACTGCTTTCCTGCACGCGTTTACACTGCACCGCACGCAACTGCACGCAGGGCCGCGGGGTTGCTCAGCGGCACAGTGTAAACTCGTGCAGGGAACTTATTTTTCAGTACCGCCACCTTATACCAAATTCTATAAGCTGATCTTTGCTGAACAGCGGCATCATCTTTTTTTCACCTTTGTAATTTTCTGATTTAAAATACTCGCTTGAATCATACATGGGCATGCCGCGGCCGGGTTCGTAATTATAGTTTATAAAGAAACCAAGAGTATGTTTGAAGCTGTAAAGATCGGCGCTCAGTTCAAAGGCGCCCGACCAGTAGTTAGTACCGGCGGTGCCGCGAAAGAGGGCGAGATTGTGATGAGCCCCAAGTATCCAGTGACTGCTTTTGAAAAATGAGTACCCCGTTCCAAGAGAAAAATTATTGGCAAAGGGGTGTCCGCCGTTAATAATTGTTTTATCTACATTGCCAAACTCGCGGATAAAATAGCCGGCTCTGAACTGCCATCTCAAACGATCAAAAAATTCCCATACGCTAGCTTCAAGAAGATATTCTCTTTGCAGTTGAAACCGGTAATTGTCAGATGAAATTTGAAGATAGATCTCATTCCAGTAGGGAGTATCACGCTCCTTGCGGTCTACCTGATGAAAACAGGTGTGATCAAGTCCCGATTGATAAAATAATCCTCCGCGGCGATATTCAAAAAAAGGTCTCAGCGTATAATACGTATCCCTTGGACTAAAGAGAATTGACGCGTTTTGTCTCCCCATCCCTATATAGGTACTGTAATACATCCCCCAAAAAACAATTTCATCATACGAAACAAACATCGCTTCAAATTCCGTTTTGCCCGAAACAAGAAATGCCTCTTTGAACTCTTCGTTTTTGTAGTTGCTGTACGTGCGCGCATCCTGCTGGAAATAGTATTCGGGCAGCAGGTCAATTTTGCTTAGTATTGTTTTAAGGTTAGATTCCGGTTTATCCGCTAAAACAGTAATACACAGAGCCGGAATTATCAGACTTAAAAATGGTAAACGGATAATACGATTAATATTAAATTTTGCAGATGTGATCAATTGGCACTGCCTTTTTTAAAGTATAGAATAAAAATATATCAGGGTGTAGTCAAATTTCATTTGTTACGTCTCGTTCAATCCTAAAATCAATCTCAGCACCATATTAGCCTGATGCCCTGCGCAAATTTGAACTCTGGGAGACATCAGTCCATTACCCACAGACGCAGCGCTTGCTCTGTCGCCGCAAGTGTAGAGCCGTCCAAAATTCAGCTCTGTTTTTATATCGTTGGAGCTTCCAAAACCAGCCATACCGGATGCGGCAACAATTTTTACATCGGGAAAGTTTGAAAGCAGTGCTGATACAAGCATCGCTTTTGTCTCAGGATTATCAAGCGCTTCACAAACGATATTGTACCCATTAAACAGATCGCAGGCATTTTTTTCGGTAATGTATGCGTCAATCGTTTTAATGCTGATAAAGCAGTTAATATCTTCAAGCTGACGTTTCAGCGCGTCAGTTTTTTTGGATCCGAGATGTGAGATGCAATAACTTTGTCTGTTAAGATTGCTTGGCTCTACGATATCATGATCTACAAGCAGTAATTCTCCAACTCCCAGCCGGCCAAGCGCTATGGCGATATGCGAACCCAAACCGCCAAGACCCGCGACAGCAACTTTTGCGCGTTTGACTTTCTCATGCACTTGCGGAGTATGGCGGCCGGCCATCATGCTTTCAAGTTCATCGCGGTTCGGCATGACTCCTTTTTTAATTACGCAGAGAGTATCGCCCTCTTTTAACGCACTGTTTTCAGAGAGTTGATAACCGTTTAAAATGATAAGATTGCCATCGCCTTTGAGTTCAAAGGCAGATTTACATGGTGTATTAATAATTTTGCCATTTAAGGTAATTTGCATTTAACCGCCGCCAAAAGTAATTTTTTTAATAATATACCGGTACACGGCACGAGCTTACACTGCACCGCACGCAGGGCCGTGAGGCTGCTTAGCGGCAGAGTGTGAACTCGTGCCGTGATTCGATATACGATAATATACAAAAATAATAGGGTGCTTCGCTATTCTGAAGACCCCTTTATTTTCATTTTTTGTATGCTTTAATTTATCGAATGCTGTTGGAATGACTTATATTAATATTATCTTAATAATGAAACATAATCATCATACATAATAAGGAGGTACTTGTGCATTTTAAATTATTGCTTGCGGCTTTTAGTGTTTTCGCTGTTATGATGCTTTCAGGATGCGGTGATCAGAGCGGTAAACCTGTTGTTGAGGTGATTGAGGACACCCACCCTAACGGAAATAAAAGAACTGTCATCCACTATCAGGGCAGACGTGATAATGTTGTACGCCGATCATTTTTCGGACCCGAAGGCAATATTATGTCCGACCAGCACTTCAAAAACGGCAAACCCAACGGCGAGCGTACCGTATACTTCCCCGACGGCACTTTAAATCAGCAGACTTTCTTTCAGGACAGCTTAAGACACGGTACCGACAAATCGTGGTTTCAGGGCGGTCAGCTCAGAAGCGAAGGGCAATTTTCGGAAGGGGCGCCTGTTGGAAGAGCTGTTAGCTACTTTGAAGATGGAAAGATAGCGCTTGAGGTCTCTTACGTAGATGGAAAGAAGCATGGCGAGGAGACGGAATATTTCTCTAACGGCAACAAAAAGCGGGTGAGAAATTTCGTTAACGGCAGTATGGATGGGATGGAACAGATATTTCATGAAAACGGCAAGATCAAATCGGAACATCTGTACACTATGGGCACCCTTAACGGCGCGTTCACTTTCTACGATGCGAATACCGGCAGAAAAGTTGAAGACGGCACATACGTAAATGGTCAGTACCACGGCAAAAGAGCGATGTATGACGCAAGATCGGGCAGAAAAAAGTCGGAAGCTACTTATGAAAACGGCGTTAGAACATTTGGTGAGTTTTTCTAATGCTCATTGCTGCGATATTAATTATCATCTGCCTGAGTTTCGTAATTTACAAATTAAGAGCTGCTGCTGCCCTGCGCAGCAGCGCTCTTCAAAAGCTAAAACAGGAGCTCGAAAATACAAAGCCGATGCGTGATTTAGGTGAATCCGCCGCCGCTTTTTCTCACGATATAAAAAATCAGATGTCTGCTATTTCCGGCTACGCGACACTTCTCACAAGATCAAAAACTATTGATGACCAAAACCGCAAAATGGCTGAGGAGATTTTACAGGCCGCAATAAGGATACAAGAGTCAAGCATCAGCGCTCTTGATGCGGCAAGGGCAAAAGCTAAGGGGTTAAACAGTACTGGTACTGCCGAATCCGCCGCTTCCCCGCAGAGTTTCTGAGATTGTTTCGTTTTCGCTGAACACAACTTCTTCAATCACCCGCGCCGGTACTAATTGAGCTATGCGTTCGCCTCTGCGTACTGTAAATGGATCTTTGCCGTGGTTGATTAAAATTACTTTCACTTCGCCGCGGTAATCTGAATCTACAGTGCCGGGGGTGTTAAGTACGGTGACGCCGTGTTTTAAGGCGAGACCGCTTCGGGGACGGACTTGAATCTCAATTCCAAGCGGAATCTCAAAACAAAAGCCTGTGGGGATAAGGGCGCGTTCTCCGGGGGCGATAATTTCGTCCTCTTCAACAGCGGCGCACACATCGCAGCCGCTTGACCCTTCGGTCATGCGCTTTGGTAAGGGGAGGCCCCCGCCATGCGGGAGCCTCTTTACTATGATCTCTGCAAACTCTGCCATATTACGATTATAACATCGCTTTGCGGCTAAGTTTCACTTTACCGAATTTGTCAAAGCCTATAAGTTTTACCTTTAGCTTATCGCCTACTTTAAGGATGTCATCCACCTTCGCTACTCTTTCGTTTGCGAGTTCGGAGATGTGAATGAGGCCGTCCTTACCGGGCAGGTACTCAGCGAACGCGCCGAAGTCAACGATTGTTTTAACTGTCGCTTCGTAGATCGCGTTGAGTTCAGGCTCCGCAACAATTCCCTTAATGGTGCGTATCGCGGCGTCGCGTGATTCGCGGTTTGAGGCGGCAACCTGCACTGTACCGTCATCTTCAATAGAGATAGTTGTGCCTGTTGTCTCCTGAATCTCGCGGATAACTTTTCCGCCCGGACCGATAACTTCGCGGATCTTCTCTTTATCGATAGTTATCGTGCTGATTCTTGGAGCGTAGTCAGACATGTCTTTGCGTGAAGCGGGAATCGCTTCATTCATTATGTCAATTATCTTCAATCTTGCGTCTCTCGCTTTAGCAAGAGCGTCTTTCATAATTTCGGGAGTGATACCGGCTAATTTGATATCCATCTGTATAGCGGTAATACCGTCTTTTGTACCGGCCACCTTAAAATCCATATCGCCTACATGGTCTTCGGTGCCAAGGATATCTGTAAGAATCGCAACTCTGTCACCCTCTTTTATAAGACCCATAGCAACACCCGCTACGTGGCTTTTGAGAGGAACACCGGCCGCCATAAGTGAAAGCGATGAACAGCAAACTGTAGCCATTGATGAGCTGCCGTTTGATTCCAAAATTTCAGACACTACGCGTATTGTATAAGGAAAGCTCTTCTCGCTTGGTAAAACAGGAGCGATAGAACGCTCGGCCAAATTACCGTGACCGATCTCGCGGCGGCTTACAGACGACACGCGCTTGCATTCGTTTACCGAGTAAGGCGGGAAGTTGTAGTGAAGCATGTACGTCTTATCGCCCTTGCCCTGAAGAGTATCAATGTGCTGAACGTCAAGCTTAGTGCCGAGCGTTGCAACGCTTAGCGACTGAGTTTCACCGCGGGTAAAGAGTGCGCTTCCGTGCGCTCTTGGCAATATGTCAAGATCACAGGTGATCTTGCGTATCTCGTCAAGACCTCTTCCGCCGATACGGATAGACGTCTCGATAATTGTTTTGCGGATATCATCACTTTCAATATCGGTAAAAATAGACGCGATAGCCTTTGCGCTGTCCGGGAATCTCTCGGCAAGAGCCGCTGTGATCTCGTCACGCAGTTTTCTAACAGCCGCGTAGCGTTCAGGCTTTACGCCGATAAAACTTGCGTCGTGCAGTTTACCGGCGGCGAGTTCCTTAACTGCCGCGGCGAGTTCTTCGTTGACTTGGGGAACTGTATATTCGACAGCTTGTTTGCCGTTTGTGCTCATGAGCTGCTTTTGGATAGCAACTAAATTTTTGATCTCCGTATGCGCCAAAAGAATCGCTTCTACAAACAGATCCTCAGGAAGCTCGTTTGCTCCCCCCTCAACCATCATGATTGAGTCTTCGGTGCCGGCAACTATGAGATCAAGATCGCTCGCTTCGGTCTCGGCAATCGTCGGGAAAACTTTGAGCTTGCCGTCTGCCATGCCTACGCGCACCGCGGCGACAGGATTTTTAAACGGCATATCTGAAAGACAGAGCGCGGTTGAAGCGGCTGTAACAGCCAAAACATCGGCGTCGTATTTGTCATCGGCTGAGATCACGGTACAGATGATTTGAACCTCTCTTCTGTAACCATCGGGGAAGAGCGGCCGTATCGGGCGGTCAACCACGCGGGCCGATAAAATTTCCTTTTCGCTCGGACGGCCTTCACGCTTGATGTATCCGCCGGGAATTTTTCCAGCGGCGTAAGACTTCTCAATGTATTCTACAGAGAGCGGAAAAAAATCCGACTCCGCCGATTCATTTCCGCTGCAGGCGGTAACAAGAACCATTGAATCTCCAAGACGCACAATCGCCGACCCGTTAGCCTGCTTTGCCATCCTGCCGGTTTCGATAGAAACCTTTAAACCGTTTACTTCGGTTTCAACTGTTGCAAATGCCATTTTTTAGTTATCCTGTCTCTAAGCCGCAATTTACTTGCGAATGTTAAGTTTCTTAATAAGCGTTCTGTAGCGTTCGATATCTGTGCGGCTGAGATAGTCAAGCAGCGAACGGCGCTGTCCGACGAGCTTCAGAAGACCATGACGCGTATGATTGTCTTTTGGGTTCTTCTTGGCATGCTCAGTAAGATAGTTGATACGGTCTGTGAGAAGCGCTACCTGCACATCGGTGTTACCGCTGTCGTTCTCATTTGCGCCGTAAGTTTTTGTGAGTTCCGCTTTACGTTCCTTTGTCAAGGCCATCTTTTTACATCTCCTGTGAAAAATATGTTTTAATAATGTTTGTATCAATTTTTATCTGATCTGCAAGCGCTTTCTCATTTGGAAACGCAATATCAGACCTTATGAACCGGTGCAGCCATAAGTTAGCCGCTTCTCCCACAGCCGGTTCTCTGTTACAGTATCCAAGCGCGTGAAACTCGAAATGAACCTCGCGCCCTGTAAAAGTCGGGCAGTCTCCAAAGTAAAGCGCGCCCCTGGTTTTTTTACCGTCTGTCTCAATCTCCGCCGCGTAAACGCCAACCGGAGGGATTACCTTTTGTAACCCGGGCTTTTTAAAATTGAAAGTCGGATATCCTATCTGAGTACCGATTTTCAAGCCTTTTTCGCGCTCAACCGTTATTAGATATGGATGTCCGAGCATCGCGACAGCATCCTGTACGCGCCCCTCATGTATCAATTTTCTGACCTGCGTGGATGAAATTACCGTCTTATCGAAAGTTTCCAAAACCGCAGTAAACATATTAATATGGTATTTGGCAGCCTCAGAGTGTAGATTTTTCTTTCCAAACGCCCTGTTTTTA
>Ga0123353_10008987_pt1 | contig 13726 bp, 12 predicted proteins | sample TergutLab28metaG_3_FD_92763 | JGI IMG/M metagenome (GOLD analysis project Ga0123353, IMG submission 92763) | Labiotermes labralis P3 segment gut microbial communities from Petit-Saut dam, French Guiana - Lab288 P3 | ecosystem: Host-associated > Arthropoda: Insects > Digestive system > Gut ... | reverse complement strand
GGCGTCGCGATCAGGATGTCCACGCCGCGCCGCAGGGCGTTGGTCTGCGGCGTTTGCGGCACCCCGCCGAATATCACGCAGGAGTTCAGCCCCAGCCGCGCGCCGTACGCCACGAAGTTTTCGTAGATTTGCAGCGCCAGCTCCCGCGTCGGCGTCAGGATCAGCGCGCGGATCGGCCGCGGGCCGCCCCGCCCCTCGGCGGGCCTGCCGGCCAATCGCTGCAGGATGGGCAGCGCGAAGGCCGCGGTTTTGCCGGTGCCGGTCTGGGCACAGCCCAGCACGTCCCGCCCTTTCAGCACGAGGGGAATGGTTTGTTGCTGGATCGGCGTGGGTCTTTCGTATCCGGATTTCCGCACCGCCGCCAGCAGCGGCGCGATCAGATGCATCTGTTCAAACGTCATAGCATAGTCCTTCATTTATACTTTATTGAGGCCGGTATACTTTATTGAGGCCGGGCGCGGCGCTTTGGCCGCCGCACAAAGAGTATACCACATTCAGCCAATGGGCAGGGACGCACGATAACATATTGACATTTCTCGATTTGAGGTGTATACTCAAAACATATCGAATAAAGTGGATATGAGGTGATGCCGTGGGGAGCAAGTATACCGATAGCGCGCGCATATTTAAGGCTTTCTGCGACGAGAAAAGGCTGATGGTGCTCCAAATGCTTCGCGATGGTGAAAAATGCGCCTGCGTGCTCCAGGAAAAGCTGGAAATACCGCAACCCACCCTTTCCCACCACATGAAAATCCTCGTGCAGAGCGGCATCGTGACGGCGCGCAAGGAGGGGAAATGGACGCATTACGCCATCAGCGCGGCAGGCGCCGAAACGGCCGTAAAACACCTGCGGGCGCTCACCGCGGCCGTGGCGAACGAAACCGAAATAAACGATGAGGGGTGCTGTGAATGAGTACGAAGGGCTGTTGCGCCCAAGGCGGTTGCGACTGCTTGGGCGGCGCGGAAAGGGCGACGGCTGTTTCAACGTCGCTTTCGTTCAAGGATATTCTCGGGGCATGGAAGGTTCGCTGGGGTATCGGCCGCATGGAGTACACGGTGGATCCCGGGCTGTATGCCGTTGGAAAGCCCGATGGCGAATCCCCCGTGTTGGTGAGCGCAAACTACAAGTTGACGTTCGACACGCTGCGGAAAAACCTTGCCGGCGTGGATTGCTGGCTCCTGATACTGGATACCAAGGGAGTCAATGTGTGGTGCGCGGCGGGCAAGGGCACGTTTGGCACGGACGAGTTGGTAAACCGCGTGCACCAAACGGGGCTTTCGGATGTTGTAACGCACAAAAAACTGATATTGCCGCAGCTCGGCGCGCCCGGCGTGAGCGCCCGCGAAGTAACGGAGCGCACAGGTTTTTCCATCACCTTCGGTCCTGTGCGGGCAAGCGATATCAAGGCGTTTCTCTCGGCCGGCCACAAAGCCACAAAAGAAATGCGGACGGTTCAATTTACCATGTGGGACAGGCTGGTGCTGACCCCCATGGAGCTTGTGGAGGCCGCAAAGGCTGCCTTGAAGGTGTTCGGCGTCCTGTTCCTCATCAACCTGTTCGCCGCCCGGCCGTTCGGCATCCGTGATTTTGTTGTATGCGCCGCTTCTGTGCTGATCGGCGCTGTCGCAACCCCCGCCTTGCTGCCCTATATCCCCGGGAGGGCCTTTGCCTTCAAGGGCTGGCTTTTGGGCGTCACCGGTACGGCGCTCATCGCTTGGGCGTACGGCTGGTTCGCGCCGCCGTTCTTGCTTTTGGGCATCGGATACACCCTTGCCTTGCCCGCGTGTTCCGCGTACTTGGCGATGAACTTTACGGGCGCGTCCACCTACACCTCCCCGTCCGGCGTGCTAAAGGAGATGAAGATCGCCCTTCCGCTGATCATTCTCTCGCTCTTGGCGGCCGTGGTGTTGATACTGATTAAAACCTTTGCGGGTTGATTGGAGGAGACCATGACACATCACTATTTACAGAACGTGGCGACGCTCTCCCTTGCCGGCGAAAAATGCATCGGGTGCGGCAAATGCACGGAGGTCTGCCCGCACGGCGTATTCGAAATGGACGGCAGAAAGGCGAAAATCGCGGACAAGGATCGGTGCATGGAGTGCGGAGCGTGCGCCCTGAACTGCCCGGCAAGCGCCATTGAGGTCGATGCGGGCACCGGCTGCGCGGCGGCGATCATCATGGGCTGGCTTACGGGCAAGGAGCCGACCTGCGGCTGCGGCGATGATTGTTGCTAGGGCGCGGACGGTTCGCCGATGCACCGCACGGTATCGCCCTCCACGAGCTTGCTGTGCACGTAATGCCTGCCTATTTGCGCGGTGTCCCCCTGCAAGCGCCGCAGCATCAGGGACAGCGCGGTATCCGCGATTTCGCGGCGGCCGATGTCGAAGGTCGTAAGGCTCTTCATGGTGGTGCGGCCGATCTCCGTATTGTCGAACGCGACGAGGGACACGTCCTCGGGCACCTGCAGGCCGTTGCGCTCCAGCGTGCTTTTTAAAAAGTACGCCGCCATGTCGCAGTGGCACACGAAGCCCGTGGGGAGCTCCCGGGGCAGGGCGAGATCCACGGTGTAATCGCCGGTATCGCTGTTGTTGTTCACCAGGTTCCAATCCTCGCGGATCGGCAGCCCGTGCTTGGTCAGGGCCTTCACGTAGCCAAAAAACCGGTCGGCGATGCTGGAGGTGGCAAACACGTTGCCCACAAAGCCGATCCGCCGATGTCCCCGCTCGATCAGGTACAGCGTGGCCAGGTATCCCAGTTGGTAGTTGTCCGCCAGCACCGCGTCCGCCGGCCAGTGATCGCGGTAAAAATCCAGCGCCACCACCGGCATGCCGGCCCGCGCCATCAAACTGTCCAGAAAGCTGTCCGCGATTTGGCCCGCCAGAAACAGGCCGTCCAGCTTCTCTTTGCACAGGATGTCCAGCGCTACGCCCTCGCGCTCCTCCCGTTGGTTGATGACGATCAGCACCTGGCCGTGCCCCGCCGCCATGCACAGCTTGTTTAGGTGGTAGTGGATGATGTTGTAGAAACGGTCGGTCTCCAAAAAGAAGCGCTTGGTTACCACAAAACCGAAGGTGTACGCCGCGGGCTCCACCCGGCCGGCGCGGAGCACGTATCCGAGCCGCGTGGCGGTATGCACTATTTTTTTGCGTAGCTGATCGCTGATCCCCGGCTGGCCGTTCAGGGCTTTCGAAACGGATACCTTGGTTACGCCCAGCTCATCGGCGATGTTTTGCATGGTAACGCGTTTTGCCAATGGGAGTCGCCTCCTCCAAAAAACCGCGCCGGAACCAGCAGGTGTCCCGGCGCGGCTTGCATGGTCGCTTACTTGCTGGCTTCGTGCTGCCGCTGGAATTCGGCAACCAGATCGTCGATTCCTGCTTTGCGCAGCAGATCGAGGGCCTCGCCGATGTGGCTGTCGTAATCCACCACGCCGGTGATGATCGGGGCAATCACCGCCGAAATCTGCGTCTGCACGTCCGCCATCTGTGTTTGCACGTTGCTGGCGTCAAATGTGAACATGGAGGCGATGCCCGTGACCGCGGTTTGATTGGTGGTGTACAGCGCGTCGTTGGTGGCCTTGGGCGCGGTGGTGCCGGGCCGGATGTAGCCTCCTTCGTTGTCGCGTTTGATCATAGCGTTTCGTCGCGAAGGAAGTTTGTAACTTTACAAAAGTAACGTACTCCGTGCAGCCATTATATCCGGAGAGGGCCTGATTTGTCAACACTGTAAAAGGACAGATCGAAAAAGCGATACGAAAGGACTATTGACATCTTTCGGGAGGAATCGTATACTTACAGAAGGGAATTGTAAAGCAATTCCATGGGTTACAAACCGGTGCAAAGGAAGGGTTGCCGCATGACATTCCCAGAGCGAAAAGCGCGGTTCGATCAAAACAATCCGGTGCGCGAAAGCGCCATCCTTGCCTTCGACGGCGTGGAAGGATACGATGTGTACAACTGTTCCATCCCCTTTTGGTGGAAGGGCGTCCGCTATATCTACGGCAGGGTGGAGCGCCGCGCCGAGTGGGCGCGTTCCTGGGTTCGCCTGTTTCAAGAAACCGGCCCCGACGCGTTCACCCTCGTGCCCGGCAGCATGGTGTATCAGCTCGAGGACCCGTTTGTAAGCGTTATCCATGGGGAGCTCGTGCTGGGCGGCACCCACGTGCGCTACGCGCAAAACCAGATCGACACCTACATGGGGTATTTTTATAAAGGCGCCGACATTGCCGACCTGCAGTACTTTACCACCGGCCCCGGCGGCATGAAGGATATCCGGCTCGTGGAGCTGCAAAACGGCGTCGGCGTATTTTCCCGGCCCCGCGGCGAGCAGGTGCGGCGCGAACACGGATCGGCCTCCATCGTCGGCTTTACGGTGATCCCGGATCTGCTTTCGCTGAGCGCGGAGGCGGTGCAGCGCGCGCCCAAGGTGCACGGCCTGTTTGCGCGCGGCGAGTGGGGCGGGTGCAATCAGTGCTATCTGCTGGAATCCGGCTACATCGGCATCATCGGCCACAAGAGCTACCCGCAGATCGGCGGCGGCGGCCAGCCGTTGAGCGTCTATGTCAACGTGTCCTTTGTGCTCGATCCTCAAAACAATACCATATTGGACGAAAAAATTCTGGCCACACGCAAGAGCTATCCCCCCGCGCCCGCCAAGGTGCCCGACCTGCAGGATTGTGTTTTTGCCTCGGGCATTACCCTTCGCGAGGACGGCAGGATGGACCTGTACAGCGGCCTGGGCGATACCTGCCAGGGGCGCGCCGTGATCGACGACCCCTTCGCCGGCTTTGGAAAAATCATCAGCTCTCCGAGATAGAGCAATTGTTTCGGCAGTTGCTCAAAAAGGAAGTGTACACATGAACCTCGCTGACTACCGAGTACCAGCGATCGACAGCATGCCCGATATCCCGCCGTTGCCGCTGCCGGATTTTGCGCGGCTCAATCGGGAATTCCGGCAGGTGCTGATGGATCCGGCGAACAAGGCCTTTACCTACAATGCGCAAACGGGGCATCCGAATTTTGCGGCCTATCTGCAAAGCGACAGCAACGAGATGGTTACCTGGGGCATCCTGGCGGTGGGCGAGTATCTGTTGGGCCGCGATACGCGGTGGATCGCGCCCACATTTATGGACTTCTTCAGCGAGGAATGCGGATTGTTTTTGAACAGCCCCGGCCAAACCAGCACCGAGCACTGGTACATGTTTTATGTAAACACCTTGGCCTGCGCCGTGGCCGCCACCCTGTTTGCGGGGGACGCCGCCGCCATGGCGCGCGTCGCTGCATCGGCGGATACCTTGCGCGCTTTGGCCCGGCGCTTGCGGCATGACTTCAACCAACAGGGGTACCACTTCAGGGAGAAGAAGCCTTTTACCCAAAAAGATATCTACCGCCAGCCGGACTCTATCGCCGGCTACGCTTATGCGATGCTGTTTGCCGCCGAGCGCGCCGGACGTCCGCAATACATGGCCGAGTGCCGGCTGGCGATGGACAGGTACCTGGCCTTTGCCGGCAATCCGTGGTACGAGATCCCCAACGGCAGCGCCGGGCTGTACACCGCCGCTTATCTAAACGCCCACGGGCAAGCGGCGGACGTATACAAAGCCGCCGGTTGGGTGTTTGACCACGATGAAGGCGCGCTGCAAACCGGCCGCTGGGGGAGCCAATCCATCGACGGCCTGATGATGGGGTGGCGCGGCGATAACCGGCAGTATGCATTGGATACGGCGTACAGCATGGAGACGCTGATGCCGCTGCAATTTGTGTTGCCGGCCGTGCGTTACGCGCCGGGGCTGGCCGCCGCGGTAGCGAAGTACGCGCTCAACGCGCTGTCGTCCTTTCAGCTATTCTATGGGCGGGGCACGGTGAAGCTGCAAGAGACCAAGCCGGAGCTGCCCGCCGCCGTTCCATACGAAAAGCTGGCCCCCGTTCCCGGCGGCGAACCCATCGCCGGCGGCGATTTTCATGGGCACCGCTCGATCTATGGCGCCGGTTATCTGTATTGGATGGAAGCGATGGCCACGCGCACCAACGAGCCGGCCATCCCGGCCTTCGATCTTTCCATCACGGACTGGTTGCCGGAGGAAGCGTATCCGGTGTATCTGCTGCGCAATCCCCACGCCGATGCGCGGGCGGTCCGCTTTGCGCTTGCCCCGGTCTGGCGCAAACGGCGCCCGGCATTGACCCGCGGAGGCTGCGCGCTGTGGGATCTGGCCGACTGTACGCAGATCGGCAAAGCGGAAGACGGGGTATCGCTGGCGGCGGGGCAGGTGAGGCTGGCGGCCTTGCTGCCCCGCGGCGTGCGGCCGGCGGTCAGCGGCGGCTTTGTGTGCGCAAACCAGGTGAAACTCGTGCGCTGCCCTGCGCTCATGCCTTCTTCTTTCCCCTGAAACGCGCGAGGCGGTACATCAGCTTGGCCGTCGCGAAAGCGCGGGAGAGGGGATTCCCGTTTAGCGCATCTACCATCAGTTCCGGGAAGTCCGGGGGCAGCGATCCGCCGCCCCATATGGCGAGCCCCCGCAAGGGCATTTCCAGCAGGGCCGCCTCCATCATCGCCGCGGCGGCGCCGTCGCGCTCGGCCGATCCGCCCAGCGCTTTTTCCGCCTGCTTCCGCGCCCCGGCAAGAATCAAGCCGCCGATCACCGTGTCCTTTACGTCGCCCAGGGCTGTGTTGACGGTGCGCGGCTCGCCGGGCAGCGGTTCGGAAGGCGGCAGGGGCCTGCCGTACAGCGCGGCAAAGTCCGCCTCGCCAAACCGATTGCCGGTTACGTTCATGTAGCCCAGCCCGCTTTGCGCGGACAGCAGGGCTTCATCCCCGTCGCCCGATACCTCGACGGTTGCCGTCAACGGGAGATCGTTCGCGCTGGAGCCCGCGAACACCGTGTACGTACCGCCCTCCACGCGCCAGCCGCCGGCCGCGGCGTTGAAGTATCGGAAGGCCTCGCCGGTTAACCCGATCCGCACGGTTTTGCGCTCGCCGGGGGCCAGGCGCACCTTCTCAAATCCGGCCAGCCACTTCTTGGGGCGGATGATCGTGGAGCCGGGCAAGCCGACGTATACCTGGGCGGTCTCCGCGCCTTCCACAGGGCCGGTGTTTTCCACGGCAAAGGAGACCTCGTACCCCTCCGCGGCCATGTCGCTGTAGGCGAAGGACGTGTACGACAGCCCGTAGCCGAACGGCCAGGCGACCGCCTTTGCGGCGGCATCGTAGTAGCGGTAGCCCACAAACAGGCTTTCGCGGTATTCCACCGTCTTGCTGCCGCCGGGGAAGTGGTGATAGCTCGGGTTGTCCGCGAGGGCCAGCGGCCAGCTTTCCGCCAGCTTCCCGCCGGGGCACACCGCGCCGGAAAGCACGTCGGCCACGCCGCCGCCGGCCGCTTGTCCGCCCAAGTAGGCCACCAGCAAGCCCTGTACGTCCTTTGCCCAATCCGTTACCACGGGCGACCCCAGGAGCAGTACCACGACCGTGTTGGGATTGGCCCGGGCCACGGCGCGGATGAGCTGCGCGTGGCTTGCGGGGATGTCCATGGCGGTGCGGTCGAAGCCTTCGCTCTCGTAGGCGTCGGGGAGCCCTGCGTACACGATCGCCACATCCGCGCTCTTTGCCACCTCCACCGCCTGGGCAACGAGCGCGTCGTCGGGCTCAAACCCCCTGTAGCCTTCGGCATAGGCAACCTCGAAGCCCAGCTTTGCTAGCTCCTCGTAGGGGCTGTCCAGCCTCGAGGGACGGATCTTGCTGCTGCCCGTGCCCTGGTAGCGGGGCGCCTTGGCGAACCCGCCGATGATGGCGGCCTTCGCGCCCGGCTTCAGCGGCAAGACGCCGCCTTCGTTTTTGAGCAATACGCAGCTCTGTGCCGCGGCTTTGCGGGCGAGGGCATGGTGCCCCTCCGCATCGTACCGATAGCCCGGTTGCCGGGCGGCCTGCGCCTTTAGAATCAGGTCGGCGACCCGTATCGCCAGCCCGTCTACCGCTTCTTCCTTCAGCGCGCCGCTCTGCACCGCCGCCACGATCTTGGCGTCGTTTCCGCCGCCGCCCCCGGGCATTTCGAGATCCAGCCCCGCCTTAACGGCCTCCACGCGGTCGTTCATCGCGCCCCAGTCGGTCACCACCAGGCCCTCAAAGCCCCAGTCCTCGCGGAGCACCTGCGTCAGCAGCCACCGATTGTCGCTGGCGTAGGTACCGTTGATCCGGTTGTAGGAGCACATCACCGTCCACGGCTGTGCCTTGCGCACGGCGATTTCAAAGGCCCTTAGGTAGATTTCGCGCAAGGCGCGGTCGTCGGCGATCACATCGATCACCATGCGCCGCGATTCCTGGTTGTTGGCGGCATAGTGCTTTAGGCTCGTGCCGATGCCCTTCTCCTGCACGCCGGCGATCAGCGCGGCGGCCAGCTCGCCCGCCAGCAGCGGATCCTCGCTAAAATACTCGAAGTTTCGCCCGCAGAGGGGGCTGCGCTTGATGTTGACCCCCGGCCCCAGGATGACGGCCACGTCTTCCTGCAGGCATTCCTCCGCCATCGCCCCGCCGATTTCCGCCAGCAGCTCGCGGTCGAAGCTGCAAGCCGTGGCGCAGGCGGTGGGGAAACACGTGGCGGGAACGCTTTGGCTGATGCCCAGATGATCCGCGGCGCCCGCCTGTTTGCGCAGGCCGTGCGGGCCGTCGGTAACCATGATCGGTTGCAAATGCAGCCGCTTGATGCCCTTGAGCTGCCAAAAATTCAACCCGGAACACAGCGACGCCTTTTCCTCCAACGTCATCTGTGCGACCAATTCTTTTGCGTCCCTGCGCGCTTCCATGCTCACACGTCCCTTCTTGATAGTACGCTCTCGCGAGCGACCAGCTCGACCCCGACCTGCGTTTTAAAGCAGGCCTGGTCGGGCTCCTCGATCATCTGGATCAACCGGCGGACGGCCGCCGCGCCGATGGTGCCCTTGGGCACGCTGATGGTGGACAGCGTGGGGTTCACCACCTGGCACACGGGCACGTCGTCCATGCCGATCACCGAAGCGTCCTGCGGCAGGCGCATGCCCAGGGTCTTCATCGCGCGGGACGCCCCGACGGCCATGATGTCGTTGGTGGCGAAAAAAGCCGTGGGCAAGCCGCCCTGCCGCGCTTCGAGCAGGGCCTGCATGTCGCGGGCGGCGCCGTCCATGGTGGGCTCCACCGGAAATCTGTCGATATCGGACGGTGCGATGTCGCGCTCGGCCAGCGCGGCCTGGTAGCCAAGCTCCCTGTCGCGCATGTTGTTGAAGCCGATGCTGGATATGATGAGGCCGATCCTGCTGTGCCCGTGATCCAGCAGGTGCTTGGTGGCGATGTAGCCCGCCTCAAAGTTGTTCATCACCACGGTGTTCACCTCGTGATGATGAAACAGGCTGTCGAGCATCACCACCGGGACGTTGGCCCTTTGAAACGGATCAAACGTCCTTTCGTTCATTTCCGTGCCCAGCAAGAGCAGCGCCATGCTGTCGTCGCGCACGATGGAGTCGATGCGCGCCTGGGGGTCGCCGCCCTCGTATAGATTGAGGTAGGTGATGAGCAGCTCGTACTGATTGCGCTGGCACTCCTGCTCGATGCCCGCGATCAATTCCGAAAAGAAGGGCGTGTCCATGATCACCAGGCCGTGCACCCGCACGATCACCAGGCGTATGGCCCGCCGCAGTTTTCTGGCGGAGGGGCGCCTGTACCCCAATTCCTCGGCAATCGCTAGCACGCGCCGCCCCGACGGGGACTGCACCTGGCGCTTGCCCGTGAGCACGTTGGACACCGTTGCGATGGATACGTTGGCGGCCTTCGCCACATCGTGAATGGTGGGTTTGGCCTGCTTTTGATTCGGCATAAGGGCTCCTGCTTTCTGCACTTTATCACCGCGCTTTGTACAGTATACCGTTCCGTTGAATGCGCGTCAAGTAAAACGATAAATAAATTTTACTGTTGACAATCGTAAAAAACATTGATAAGGTGTACGCATCTGATACAGAGCGGGCGCGCGTTTTGTGTGTTTGCTACAAATCCGGGATGGACCACGGCTTCGCCGTGTGAAGTCATACAAAAAAAGGAGGGTTCCACCATGAAGAAGATCGTTGCCCTGTTGCTCGCCACGCTGATGCTGGCCGGCATGTTCGCCGTTACCGCAACGGCAGCCGATGAAAAACTGTTGATGGTGATCATCACGCCCAGCCACTCCAACCCGTTTTTTAAGACCGTAGCCGACGTCGCCGCCGCCACGGCCGAGGGACTCGGATACGAGACGCTGGTAATCCAACACGACGACGATGTCGTCAAGCAGGCGGAAGCCTTCGATATCGCCATCGCGCGCCAGGCCGCCGCCATCATCTGCGACAACGCCGGCGCGGACGCCACCATCGCCCCCGTGCAGGCCGCCAAGGCCGCCGGCATCCCCACCTTCCTGGTGGATCGCGAGATCAACAGCACCGGCGACGCCATGGCGCAGTTGGTATCCAACAACTTCCAGGGCGCCACCCTGGTCGGCGAGTACTTCGTGGAGCTGATGGACGGCGAGGGCAACTACGTGGAGTTCACCGGCAGGGAGTCGGACACCAACGCCCATGTGCGCTCCGCGGGCTACCACGGGGTGATCGATCAGTACCCCGACATGGTGATGATCGAGCAGCAGACCGCCAACTGGAGCCAGACCGAGGCGTTTGAAAAGATGTCCACCATCATCCAGGCCCAGGGCGCGGAGAACATCAAGGGCGTCATCTGCGGAAACGACACCATGGCCATGGGCGTCATCGAGGCCTGCCTCACGGCGGGCATGACCGAGGTGATCGTTATGGGCTTTGACGGCTCCAACGACGTGCGCGACTCCATTTTGCGCGGCGAGATCATGGCCACCGGCCTGCAGCCCATCGCCTACATCAGCGAGCAGGCCGTGATCCAGGCCGACGAGTACATCAAAACCGGCTCCACCGGCGGCAGGGAAGAGAAGCAGCTCTTTGACTGCGTGCTGATCAACATCGAGAACGCCGCCCGGCTCGACAACTTTGTGCTGAGCGCCGAGTAACGCCTCCGAATCTTTCCCCTTGATTCGAGAGGGCTGGCGCCCGCCGTCAGCCCTCTCGCTTTGAAATGTCCACCCCAAAATGGGAGGCAGATATTTTTATGAAGAAACACCCGTGGATTCCGCGCGCAGTGTTGGCCGCGTGCGCATTGGCGCTGGTTTTGGCGGTGTGCCGCGTGACCGTTGTGTACGATGCGCCCCCGCAATCCGCCGCCGGGGAGAGCGAAACGGCGGAGCTGAGCGTGGCCGAACGCTTTTGCGCCGAGAACTGGGAGAGCAGGATGCTGCCCGCCATCGAGGAGCGCGCCATCGGCCTGGACGTGTTCCTCAGCGGGGTGCACGGCGATCTTGCGGCATTGGGCGCCCGGTATGCGCAGCGCGCCAACGAAACCAGCCCCTGGAGCTTTTGCGTGCGGGGGCGCGCCATGGTGCTGGAGGTGGAAGAGCCCGACAGGGTTACCAGGACGCGGCTGCTGATCGACGTGGAACCCTTCGACGGGCAGGTGGACGCGAAGGTGCAGGTTTCCAGCGTGATCCGAACCAACGCCGTGCGCGACGCCGTGGGCTTCCTTCGGCTGGACGACTTTGCCAACCAGGTGGAATTTGCCGAGCTGACCACGGCATTTAACGCGCGGATCCAGGCCGACTTGATCGGCGGGCTGGACGCGACGTCGCTGGTGGGCAAACAGATCGAGCTGCTGGGCTGCGTGTCGGTGACCGGCACGGCGGGGGAAGAGATCCTCATCGTGCCCATCCGCCTGGCCATTGTGGGGGATTAGTGTATGCAGAACGCCGTACAGAGTGCTACGCTAACCGCCGTGCAGCCCGTGATGCGGGCGGAGGCCATCGTCAAGCGCTACCCCGGTACCGTGGCGCTCAAGGATGTGGATTTTACGGTATGGCCCGGCATGGTGAACGTGCTGGTGGGCGAAAACGGCGCGGGCAAGTCCACGCTGATGAAGATTCTGTCCGGCATCGAGCGCCCGGACTCCGGCGCGGTAATCCTGGAGGGGAAGGAGGTGCAGTTCGCCTCCACCCGCGAGGCCAGCGCGATGGGCGTGGGCATCATCCACCAGGAGCTGAACCTGTTCCCCGACATGCGGGTGGCCGACAACATGTTTGCCGGCAAGGAGCTCCGCCGCCACGGCATGATCGACCGCAGGGCGCAGGTTGCGCAGGCCAGGGAGGTTCTCCGGCGCCTGCAGCAGGACATCGACCCCAACGACATGATGCGCAACCTGCGCGTGGGGCAGCAGCAGGTGGTGGAGATCGCCAAGACCATGCTGCAGCAAAAGCTGCGGGTGCTCATCATGGACGAGCCGACCTCCTCCCTTTCCAACGCGGAGGTGGAGGTGCTCTTCAAGCTCATCGGGGACCTCAAGCGCCAGGGCATCGCGCTGATCTACATCTCGCACCGGCTCGAGGAGATCGTGCGCATCGGCGATAGGATCACCGTGCTGCGCGACGGCAGCAAGATCGACGAGGCCGATGTGGCCGGCATCGACGTGCCGTGGATCGTGCACCGCATGGTGGGCCACAGCAACCTGCACATCGAAAGGACGCCCTACCCGGGGGAGGCCGCTCCGCTGCTGGAGGTGCGGGACTACACGCTGCCGCGCCTGGGGGGCGGGTACACCGTCGATCACGTGAGCTTCACCCTGCACAAGGGGGAGGTGCTGGGCCTGTACGGGCTGATGGGCGCCGGGCGCACCGAGCTGGCCGAGTGCATCATGGGCCTGCACCCCCAGAGCGGCGGCGAGCTGGCCGTGGAGGGCGAGGCGGTTGCGCGGCCCGTGGTGAGCGAGCAGATCGCGCGCGGCCTGGTGCTGGTGCCCGAGGACCGCCAGAAGGACGGCCTCGTGCAAACGATGAGCATCGCCTCCAACCTGCTGCTCACCTGCATTCCCCGCCTCACCAGGCCCCGGCATGTGATCAGCGAGCGGGCCTGCCAGCAGGCGGTGCGCAGGGCGATCCAAACCCTGCAGGTGAAGACCGCCGACCCGCGGCACCCGGTCACCGCGCTCTCGGGCGGCAACCAGCAGAAGGTGGTGATCGGCAAGTGCGTGCTGGCCGACGCAAAGATCTTTTTGATGGATGAACCTTCCCGCGGCATCGACGTGGGGGCAAAGGTCGATATCTTTTGCCTGATGCGCGAGTTCGCCAGCCAGGGGAAGGGCGTGCTGTTCGTGGGCAGCGAGCTCAAGGAGATCCTCTCGGTGTGCGACCGGGTGCTGGTGCTCTCCAACGGCAAACTGACCGCCGACCTCTCCGGGGAGGCGCTGACCGAGGAGGCGCTGGTTGCCGCCTCCGCCGCCAACCTCAAGACCGGCAAAGCCGCAGCGACGCAGGCGGAGCCCGCGGATACGCAAGTTCGGATACAGAAATTCGAGGAGGGCCAGCGCGATGAGTGAGCCGACTTCTTTGCCCCGGGCGAACGGGAGGGCCAACAAACCCTCGCTGGGCATGCTGCTGCTGCGCGGGCGCACCTTTATCGCCCTCGCCGTGCTGCTGGTGTTCTTCGGCTTTCGCGCGCCGAACTTCACCAACTGGTCGTCCTTGGTGCTGATGGTCAAACACGCCTCGGTGTACGGCTTGCTGGCCCTGGGCATGACGCTGGTGATCATCACCGGCGGCATCGACCTGTCGGTGGGCGCGGTGGTGGGCCTGAGCGCCATGATCGCCGGCGGCATGGTGGTGGAAGG
>Ga0123353_10008986_pt1 | contig 13726 bp, 13 predicted proteins | sample TergutLab28metaG_3_FD_92763 | JGI IMG/M metagenome (GOLD analysis project Ga0123353, IMG submission 92763) | Labiotermes labralis P3 segment gut microbial communities from Petit-Saut dam, French Guiana - Lab288 P3 | ecosystem: Host-associated > Arthropoda: Insects > Digestive system > Gut ... | reverse complement strand
GGACGGACTTGATGAAAGACGCAGGAACGGAGCTGCGCGTACTTAGGCCCGGCTCCCCGATAGAAGGGAAGACCGGACGCGGGCTTAAGGTCGCGGCGCTCGATTTCGGCATCAGACGGAGCGCGGTGAAGGCGCTGACCTCGCGCGGCTGCGACGTGGTTCTTTGCCCGTACGGGACGACCGCGGACGAGATCATGGCGATGGGCGCGGACGGGGCCCTCCTGTCCGACGGGCCCGGGGATCCGGAAGAGTGCACGGCCGGCATCAAGGCCGCCAATGAATTGATGGGAAAGATGCCCGTCTTCGGTATAGGCATGGGGCATCTGGCCATAGCGCTCGCGGCCGGAGGAAAAATATTCAAACTCAAATATGGGCATCGTGGCGGCAACCACGGCGTAGTCGACACGGAGACCGGCCGATCCTCTATCACGAGCCAAAACCATGGCTTCGCGGTGGTCGGGGAAAGCCTGAGGGGCAGCGGTTTGACGGTGACGTTCCGCAACCTGAACGACGGTACGGTGGAGGGCATGATGCATAAGAGCCTGCCCGTACTAACGGCGGCTTTTTTCCCGGAGGGGGCGCCGGGGCCGAACGACGCGGAATACCTGTATGACCGGTTCATAATGATGATGCAAGACGCCGGGGCAGGCGCGGGAACAGGCGGGGAGGCGATAGGCGAATGAGCAAGAGGGATGATCTGAAAAAGGTATTGATGATAGGCTCCGGGCCGATCGTCATAGGGCAGGCGGCAGAGTTCGATTACGCGGGCACGCAGGCATGCAAGGCCATACGCGAAGAAGGCATCGAGTGCGTGCTCGTCAATTCAAACCCGGCCACAATAATGACTGACGCCGGGATAGCCGACAAGGTATATATGGAGCCTCTGACCGAAGAGGCGCTTGAGGCGATCATAGAAAAGGAAAGGCCGCAGGGCCTGCTCGCGGGTTTCGGCGGGCAGACGGGGCTAAATCTCGCGATGGCGCTCGACAGCAAAGGCACGCTTAGCAAGTACGGCGTGACGCTGCTCGGCATCAATATGACCGGCATAAGAAAGGCGGAGGACCGCGAGGAGTTCCGTGCGCTCATGCGTGAGATAGGAGAGCCGATACCCAAGAGCATCATCGCCCATGGCATAGATGAATGCCGCGCTTTCGTTCGCGATGCAGGCTTCCCGGTCATCATACGCCCGGCCTATACGCTGGGGGGGACGGGCGGCGGGTTCGCGAACAACGAAGAAGAGCTCGAGGAGCTTGTGGCTATAGGGATCGAAAGCAGCGCGATCGGCCAAATACTGCTCGAAGAATCCGTGGCAGGCTGGAAGGAGATCGAGTTTGAGGTGATGCGCGACGCGAAGGACAGCTGCATCATCATCTGCGGCATGGAAAACTTCGACCCCGTAGGCGTGCATACGGGCGACAGCATTGTGGTAGCGCCCATACAGACGCTGCGCGACGAAGAGTACGGGATGCTACGCGGCGCGGCGCTGAAGATCATACGCAGCCTTGAGATCGAAGGTGGCTGCAATATCCAGTTTGCGCTCGACCCGCTTACAAGCAAGTACATCGTCATAGAAGTCAATCCGCGCGTGAGCCGTAGCTCCGCGCTTGCGTCGAAAGCGGCCGGCTACCCGATCGCGAAGATTGCGGCAAAGATCGCGCTCGGTTACAGCCTCGACGAGCTGAAGAACTACGTGACCGGCGAGACGTGCGCCTGCTTTGAGCCTACGATCGACTATTGCGTCGTGAAGTTCCCGAAATGGCCTTTCGACAAGTTTAAGACGGCGGCCCGCAGGCTCGGCACGCAGATGAAGGCGACCGGCGAAGTCATGAGCATATCGCGCACGTTTGAGAGTGCTCTTTTAAAGGCCATCACGTCGCTTGAGATCAAGAGGGACGGGCTGCGCATGCCCTCCATCATGCGCATGAGCGACAGCGAGCTGGCCGCAAAGATCGAGATGCTGGACGATGAGAGGATCTTTGCTATCGCGGAGGCGCTGAGGCGCGGCAGCGACGCGGCAGAGGGTGGAGCGGACACCGCCGGTTTGTTTACAATCGACAACCTATACGGCATCACAAAAATCGACAAGTGGTTCCTTGGCAAGCTCTACCGCATCATTAAGATGGAAAAGACGCTTGCCGGAACTCACGGCAAACTGAACGCGTCCCTAATAAAGGAAGCTGAGGAGATAGGCTTTACGGATAATGAAATACTCAGCCTGTCCGGAGCGAAGCGCGAGGTCCTCACGGACATCCGCGTCTACAATGATATCTTCCCCGTGTACAAGATGGTCGACACCTGCGGCGGGGAGTACGACGCGCTTACGCCGTACTATTATTCATGTTTCGACACGGAGGATGAAAGCCGTATCTCGGGAGAGGAAAAGATACTGATAGTCGGATCGGGCCCGATCCGTATAGGGCAGGGGATCGAGTTCGACTACTGCTGCGTGCGCGGCGTATGGGCCATCAAGGAACTCGGCTACGAAGCCGTCATCATCAACAACAACCCCGAAACCGTCAGTACGGACTTCGATACTGCGGACAAGCTCTACTTCGAGGCGCTGCACATCGACGACGTGATGAACGTCATAAAGAATGAGCGCCCGCTCGGCGTCATACTTCAGTTCGGCGGGCAGACGTCGCTCAACCTTGCCGAGGATCTCGACCGGCGCGGCATCAATATTCTCGGCACTTCGTTCGAGAGCATAGATCTTGCGGAGGACAGGCAAAAAACCTCGGCCTTCCTGAAAGAGCTCGGCATTAAGACCCCTCCGGGATTCAGCGTGACGACGAAGGAGGCGGCTATCAAGGCCGTGGCAGACCTCGGGTATCCGCTTGTCGTGCGCCCGTCCTACGTGATAGGCGGACGCGCCATGCAGGTCGTATATACGGACGGCGAACTGCTCGAATACCTGAACGAGGCCGTAAGCCTTTCAGACGAGCACCCCGTACTGATAGATAAGTATATCGAAGGCACCGAAATCGAGGTAGACGCGATATCGGACGGAGAGGACATATTGATCCCCGGCATAATGGAGCACGTTGAGCGCACGGGAGTGCATTCCGGCGACAGCATCAGCGTCTATCCGCCGCACACGGCGCCGAAGGAAGTTACGGACACGCTGATAGACTACACGAACCGCATCACGCGCGCGCTGAAGGTCTGCGGGCTCGTCAATATCCAGTACGCGTGGGACGGCAAAGACGTATACGTGATAGAAATAAACCCGCGCGCGTCGCGTACGGTGCCGATACTGAGCAAGGTCACGGGCGTCCCGATGGTGCGGCTCGCCGTCGCGGCAATGCTCGGTATTAAGCTGAAAGACAGCGAATACGGTACCGGGTTGTTTCCCGAAAAAAATATAACGGCAGTGAAGGTGCCGGTGTTCTCGGGCGCCAAACTTACGGACGTGGACTTTTCGCTCGGGCCGGAGATGAAATCCACGGGCGAGGTGCTTGGCATCGACGACGACTACGAAAAGGCGATCTATAAGGGGTTTCTCGCCTCGAGGGTTCACATACCGGAAGGAGGAGGGCTTTACGTACGCTTGCGCGACCCGGACAAGAATGACAAGTCGGCGGAAATCATACGCGCGTATATCGATGAAGGGTTTAGCGTGATTTCTTACAGCGGCACTTTAAAGTATCTTGAGTCGATAGGGATCAGCGCGGCGGAAGCCGACGCACAGACGGCTTTGGGACTGATAGCCGACGGGGGGATAAAGGCCGTTATAGACGTCCCAAACGTAGCCAACCGGCCTGACACGGATTCTTTCGAGGTGCGCAGGTACGCCATAGAGCGCAATCTGCCGGTCCTCACGTGCGTCGATACGGCCGAAGCGTTCCTTATCGCGCTCAGAATGAATAAAACGGGGGCGCGCCCCGTCTATCGAACGTTGGATTATATTGATTGATTTCTAAGATTGGATACCCGGTACGGCGCAGTAGCTGAGACTCGAAAGCGATTGAAGCGGAAAGAATTGCGATTAGCAGCTAAAAGGGAGTTGTTGGAGGGGAGAGAGAGAAGCTATGGCGCCGTACCAGGGTGATATTCTTTATGCCCGCTCTGCTTTTTCGCTTTCGGCATTATTCACTTTTACAACCATTCTATACCCGTTTGGATGGAATTGAAACATAAAAGTTAAAAAAAATTAAAAAATTTCTAATCTTTTTAAACAGACTCAAGCATTACGGCCATTTGCCCGCCGCAAACCATGCCGTCTTCTTCGGCCGAATCGGTCATATCAACGGTCATGACGCGCCAGCCTCCCTCGCGGATCAGCGTACGCGCTTCCTGCATGACGCCCGATTCGGCGCAGCCGCCGCCGATGGTTCCGACAATGGCGCCTTCGTAGGTCATGCTCATCTTGGCGCCTGTTTCGCGCGGCACCGAGCCATGTGTCTCGAGGATAGTGATAAGCGCGTCGGCCTTGCCGCCTGCTTCGGCAAGACGGGCGGCGGTTTCAAGATCGCACGAAAGGCTTTCGGCCTCCGCGCGGTCCACGCGCTTTACGCGGATGATCTCTGAGAGGATCGAAACGGAGATTTCCGCGGGAGTCACCGCGCCTATTCTCAGGCCTATCGGAGAGAAGACGGCGTCAAGGCGCTCTTTAGGATATCCGGCTTCGGCAAGCTGCTTCATGACGATGGCGACGCGGCGCCTTGAGCCAATCATGCCGGTATAGGCGGGGGAAGGGCTCTTGAGCAATCCTTCCAGGCATTCCGTGTCGTGTTTGTGGCCGCGCGTCACTATGACTACGTAGTCCGTCTCGCGGATCCCGATACGTTCGAACAGGCGCGAGAAATCATCGCAAATGACTTCGTTCGCGTCGGGGAAGCGTTCGGGGTTCGCGAACATCGGCCTGTCGTCGAAGACGAGCGTATAAAACTCACAGGCGCGGGCCATGGCCGTAAGGGCGAGCGCGATATGGCCGCCGCCGAGGATGACGAGCCTCGGGCGCGGCAGGTAGCGTTCGGCGACGACAAGGGCGCCGTCCTCCTTCATTACGTGGGTGACGGGGCCGTCTGTCACGGCGGCGGGATCGCAGGCGAGCGAATCGAGCTCCGCGTCTTCGCCCGTTAGGGCGACGCGTTTTACGATGCTGCCGCCGGGCGCGTACGAAGAGAGCACGGCTGCGCCCTTTCCCGCCGCGAGCGAGCCCATGAGTTCCGTATAAAGGTCTTTTGTCGCAGATGACATATTCGCTCCTTCGCTATTAATATGTAAAGTATACCAAAAATACATTATACTATTCGTCATGAGAGCGAAGGGCTTGAAAAAATCAATACGGCTCAGACAGCCCAGGCGCGGAAGGCGGTAACTCAAGGAAATGCGGATCACATTTTGCGGAGCGGTAGAATCGGTCACAGGGTCGTGCCATTTGGTCGAAACGGACGCGCAGTCCGGCAAGACGTGTTTCCTGCTTGACTGCGGGCAGTTTCAGGGCTCCGCAAAACAGGAAGCGCAAAACTTCGAGGAGTTCCCGTTCGAGCCGGCGGCTATAGATTTTTTGATTTTGTCCCACGCGCACATAGACCACTGCGGCAGGATACCTCTGCTCGTGAAGCGTGGCTTTCAAGGCAGGATCTATTGCACGAAAGCGACGGCGGACCTCCTGCCCATCATGCTTCGCGACAGCGCACATATCCACGAAAAAGACGCCGAGTGGAAAAACCGGAAAGGGCAGCGCAGCGGGAAGGAGCCTGTGGCGCCGCTCTATACCGCGGAGGACGCGGAGGCTTCGCTGTCCCTCGTCACGCCCGTCCTTTACGATCAGGAGATCGAGCCTGCCGAAGGGGTCAGGTTTACCTTTGTCGACGCGGGGCATCTTCTCGGGTCGGCGATTTCCGTGATAAAGATACGCGAGGGCGACGGTGAAACCAGACTGGTCTTTACGGGGGACCTCGGGGCGGAATCGAAACCGCTTCTGCGCGAACCCGTAAAAATAAGGCAGGCCGACGTCGTTATTATGGAAACGACATACGGCGCGAGGCTGCATGAAAAGAGCGGGCCTTCCATCGAAAAGCTCGCGGGGATCATCGAAAAGACGACGAAGCGCGGCGGGACCGCGCTCATCCCGTCGTTTGCCGTGGGCAGGACGCAGGAACTGATTTACGAATTGAATAAATTCTACGATAAAAAAGACGGCAACCACGCGGTGTTCCAAAAGATCAAGGTGTATATCGACAGCCCCATGGCGGCAGCGGCCACGGAGGTGTTCAGAAGGAACATCCAGGATTTCGACGAGGAGTACAAGGCGCTGATCATGTCGGGCGAGGACCCTCTGGACTTTACGAACCTTGTCTTCACGAGAAGCACGGAGGAATCGCAGGCCCTTAACGCCGATATGGGGCCGAAAATAATCATATCGGCGAGCGGCATGTGCGACGCCGGGAGAATACGGCACCATCTGAAACACAGGCTGTGGGACAAGAAGTCGACCGTGATTTTTGTCGGATACCAGTCAGAAGGGACGCTCGGGCGCAGGCTCGTGGAAGGGGCAAGGGCCGTGTCGCTCTTCGGCGAGGAGATAGAAGTGAACGCGGAGATCGTCAGCCTTGAAGGGTTTTCGTCCCATGCCGACAGGGAAGGTTTGCTTGACTGGGTAAGGGCGTTTGACAGGCCGCCGTCCGCCCTGTTCCTCGTGCACGGTGAGGCAGCGTCAAAGGCCGGGTTCCGTGACGCCCTCGAGGAAAAGCTCGGTATCGAAGCGATAGTGATAGATGCGCTCTGCGGTTACGACTATGTTCCCGGCGGGCGCGCGCGCGAAGGGCAGGACCCGGAAGGGTCAAAGGCCCCGGCTTCCGGCTCCGGCGTTGATCCCGAAGATATGGGCAGACTGCTTGCAAAACTTCGCGATATCAACGACAATGTTGAAGGATTGCTTTACAGGACAAAACTCGCGGCGGTGGAGGCCGCGGACGAAGGCGACGAGCAGAGCTACACGGCGCTTAAAAATATTATCGCCTCGCTCGAAAGCGATACGACAATGCTCGCGGGCGCGCTCGCCCGGGGGAAGGGCCATGGCGGCCCCGCGCAAGGCGGAAAGGAATAAAACACTATGTGGGAGAACCTTGGCTCGGAGTTAAGCCCGACCGTGACCGTGATAAGCGCCATATTGGTCGTGGTCGTGCTTGTCATCGCCTTGTCTCTCAGAAACAAGATATCGAGAACGGAACGCGGCAACGAGTTCCTGTTTTGGGGCAAACAGCTCGAAGAGCCGCCGATCGAGCCTGTAGATGATGATGAAACACAGGGTGGCGAAGCAAAGGATGATCCGGAGGGAGATGTAGATGAAGAAGTCAATGAGGAAAACGAAACTGAGTAAGGTCATAATGGCGTTTGCGCTTCTGTTCGCGTCAGGCGCGCTGTTCGCGGCTTGCGGGGGCGGCGGCGGGGCCGAGCCCGCTGAGGAAACCAATGACGGCGCGGAAGCTGAGGCCGAGGCCGGGATCGAGGCCGAGGCCGGGATCGAGGCCGAAGCCGAGGCCGCGGGGGACAACGCTGTCGTCGTCATGACGATCGAGGGCTACGGCGATATAGAAATCGAGCTCGACAGGGAGGCCGCGCCTATAACTGTCGACAATTTCCTGAATCTCGTGAATGAAGGCTTTTACGACGGGCTGACCTTCCACCGCATCATCCTCGGGTTTATGATCCAGGGCGGGGATCCGGCAGGTACCGGCGCCGGCCCGGGATCCGGCAATAAAATAAAAGGCGAATTCGCGAAAAACGGGTGGGACAACCCTATAAGCCACGAACGCGGCGTCATAAGCATGGCGCGCACGGACGATCCGAATTCGGCCAGCTGCCAGTTTTTCATTACGAATGTCGATGCTGTTTTTCTTGACGGGCAATACGCGGCCTTCGGCCGCGTGATTTCGGGCATGGAAGTCGTGGACGAGATTTCGGCAGTTACGACGGACGTGAACGACAGGCCGACAACGCCGGTCATCATTGAATCGATTCGAGTCAGATAGCATAAGTTGGTTTCATTATATGATTTAAGCCTCGAAGAACTTCAGGGATTCCTGGCCGGGCTCGGCGAGCGCCCGTTTCGGGCGCGCCAGCTTTACGCCTGGCTGTATGGCAAGGGCGTAAACGACTTCGCGCTTATGACGGACATCAGCGGGGCGGTCCGCGAAAAGCTGGCGGCGAGGGCACGCGCGGACGGGCTTGTCCTGGCCGAAACCTATTCTTCCGGTGATGGGCAGACGACGAAGCATCTGTTCGGCCTCGAAGACGGGGGCTTAATAGAAGCGGTGTTCATGAAGTACAGGGAGCGAAACTCTATTTGCGTTTCCACGCAGGCCGGGTGCAGGATGGGGTGCGGGTTTTGCGCTTCGGGCGCGGACGGGCTCAAACGGAACCTGAGCCCCGCTGAAATGGCGCTGCAGGTGATCCTTTCGGAGCGCGCGGCCGGCGTCCAGACAAAAAATATCGTGCTCATGGGCGTAGGCGAGCCGCTCGACAACTATGACAATGTGAAAAAGTTTATCGAAAACATCACGGACGATCACGGTCGCGACCTGTCAAGGCGGGCGATAACCTTGTCGACGTGCGGTATCGTCCCGGGGATAGAGCGGCTCGCGAAAGAACTGCCCCAGATCAACCTCGCGGTGTCGCTTCACGCCCCAAACGACAGCCTGAGAGGGCAGATCATGCCGATCACGAAGAAGTACGGAGTCCGTGACGTCGTTGCGGCCGCAGGAAAGCATTACGAGGCCACGCATAGAAGGTCCACCTTCGAGTACGCGCTCATCGACGGTTTTAACGACAGTATAGTGCATGCGCGAGAACTGTCGTCACTGCTTGGCGGCATGAACTGCCTCGTAAACCTCATCCCGCTGAACCACGCGCACGATATGCCGGGGGGCGCCGGAAAGGGGGGGCGACCCTTTCGAATCGGCGAAAAAGGGTCAAGCGCCGAGACTGCGGAGAGGTTCCGCGAGGAGCTCGGGCGGAGGCATGTGCCGGCGACGGTCAGAAAGTCGCTCGGCGCCGATATCGGCGCCGCCTGCGGGCAGCTGCGGCTGAGGAAGGCGAAAGAGCGGGATGAGCAACGGTGCGCTGATAAAGACGGTGGTTCAATATGAGTGACGGCGTACTGAGCAAAAAGAAAGTCGCGGAGGTGGTGGAGCTTCTGGGAGAGGCATACGGGGACGAGGGCACTGCGCTCGTACATTCGAACGTCTTCGAACTGCTCGTAAGCGTTGTGCTGTCGGCGCAGACGACCGACGTGTCGGTCAACAAGGTGACGCCACAACTGTTCGGGCGCTGGCCGGACGCGGAGGCGCTTGCGGGGGCCGATCCGAATGAAGTTTCTGAAGTGATAAGGACTATCGGCCTTTATCGCACAAAGGCCTTAAATATAGTCAAGCTCTCAGGGATGCTTATTGAGTCTTACGGAGGAGAAGTGCCGGGCGATTTTGACGTTCTCGTTGCATTGCCGGGCGTCGGGCGCAAGACAGCCAATGTAGTGCTCGCGTTCGGGTTCGGGCAGGAGAGGATGCCTGTCGACACGCATGTGTTTCGCGTCGCGAACCGCATCGGCCTTTGCTGCGAGAAAACGCCCGAAAAGACCGAAGCCGCGCTGGTCGCTTGCATACCGAAAGGGCGGCTGTCCGCGTCGCACCACTATTTGATCTTCCACGGCCGGCGGGTCTGCCACGCGCGGAAGCCGGCATGCGGCGCGTGCGTCATCAGGGGCCTCTGTCTTCATCCGGAGAAATAGTATCTTCGTTTTCGCCGCCGGGGTCTGCGGGCTCCGGATCCTGTGCGCCGGTTTCGGCCGGTTCGCGACCGTTGTTTTCTGTTTCGCCAGTGCCTTCCTGCGGGGGAGGGGGCTTGGGAGCGATGACTATGACGCCGCGCATCTCGGCACGGCCCCTGTTTTCCGCGTCCGAAAGCCCCATGAGGCGCGCGCCCGCCATGACGTCGCCAACGGGAAAGGACAGCGACCACTCGACATGGTGGCTATCAGGCTTTGCCAGGCTCAAAAAAACCTCGCCGGGGTCCGTGCGGAAGATCCTCGCAAGCTTTGAGCGCAGGGCGTCCGCCTCGGCGGCGCCGCCTCCGTCGAAGTACGCGGCTTCGATACAGAAAGCGCGAACCGCGTCTTCCGCCGCGCTCATTCTGAGGCCGCGCACCCCCTCGAGCGTGGCTTGCGACACGAAGAGAAGCATGATCGGAAGTATGGCGGCGAGAACAATGAATTGCTTCATGAGGCGCCGCCGTAAGGGCTTGCAAGTATCTCGTGCCGCCACAATAGTTTGAGCGACGACATGACTGAATCCTCGGGACCGGCTATATAATTATAGAGAAAAAGCCCGAGCGCGATCATGCTCATCAGGACGATGAATTGTTTCATTGTTTACTTACCTCGAAAGCTATGGACGACTCTATGCCCAGCGCGTTTTCCATTTTGGCTTTCGCTGAGTCCGTAAGGCCCTGCGTAGTGTCTTTAAAGCTCAGGACCATCGCGGCTATCGCGATACCCAGAATGACGGTGCTCAGAAGGACGATCATTTGCTTCATTTCGGTAACTCCTTTTCTAATAGAATATTTCCGCGAGCAAAGCGCGCTGCTCGGCGAAATACGCGACGTATATAAAATTTACGAAGATCACGAGGACGCAGGCGACCACGGGCAGGTATACCAGGTCGCTCAAGGCCTCGTTGCTGCGTATGAGTTTTGTGGTCCTTACCTCCTTCAGTGCGTTTTGCATGGCGCCGACCGTTTTCGTGAGTTTTGATGGCGATACGGCGTCCCAGTCGAGGACGAGCATGATGAAGTCCCTGGCAAGCTCGACGCCCGCAGCGGCCGTGAAATAACCTATAGCCTCGGCGCGCCTGCCTGTCCTGAGCAGACGCAGCGCGCCCGCGTAGTGTTTGGCCAAAAAACCGTCCGTACGGCTGAACTGATCGAGGATATAGTCCGTAGTCACGGCGGCGCCGGCGTTGTCCGCGCTTGCGTGGTTGCGCAATACGGAAAGCGCGGAGTAGAGTTCTTTGTTTACGAGTTCTTCTTTCTTTGCCGTGCGCAGGAAAAGAGCACCGCGCCCGGCTGCCGCCGCCGCTTCGGAAAGCGCCCTGCGCATCGCGGAGGCGCTGAACAGCCGAGACGCGGGGAGCCTGCCGGGGGTCGGCGTGAAACTCATGGTCAATGCTATGACCCCCGATGAGAAGATTGCGACTATGCCAAGCATTATTGTGAAATTCATTTCGATGCCTTAAAAATCCAGCTTACGGTTTGTAAGCGTCTCGAGAAGCATGCGGTTGAGCAGGAACAGGAAAAGGGCGGACGTCAGCAGCGCGAAACCCTGAGCCGTGAAAAACTGGTTGTAGAGAAAACGGCCAAGAGGCATCCCCATCACAACGACCGCCACGAATACGGAGCCGAAGTACAGCCCCGGCGTCAACCAGGCGGCCATGCGCACCGACTCGCCGTTGATGCGGCGCCTCTCCTCCGCGAGTGAACGGGCTTCACGCAGCTGTGAAAGGATATCTTCTATCGCGGGCCCCATGTCCGAACCCTTCAGGGCGCCGGTCCTTATCGCGTACGCGAGCATAGACGCCCAGCTTGTGCCGATGCCGTAGGCGAAAGCGTCCGTAGCCGCCCTTACGCGTTCCGGGTCCGCCGTAGAGCGCAGTGCCAGGAGCAGTTCTTCGAGCAATCTCGGAGTATGCTTCAGATGCGTGCACTGGGCGATAGTGCGCTCGATAGTCTCGTAGATATTGCCGCCCGAAACGAAGTAGGCCGTCAGGAAGGCCGAGACGAGTTTTTCGCCCTCAAAGCTACCGACGCGCCTCAGGCGCTCAAGCCGCATCTTCAAAAAAAGCCAGGGCAGGCCGGCGAACGCGGCGCCTGTCAGCAGCGCGGCTGCCGACGGTATGGTCTTTGCCGAGGCGATGAACACGGTAAAGAACAAAGCTATCGTAAAGACGCAGAAAGCGGTAGGCGAAAGCGGTTTTTTCATCGTTGTCTTTAAGAGGCGGTCGAGCCCTTCGAAGGCGGGCGCCTTGCCTCCGCGTTCCGGCCTGAGCCTGTATCTTGAACGGAAAAGGTCGATCGCGGCCTCGATTTTTCTGCGAAGCAGGATCAATACGCCGAGCACCATAAGAATATAGATGAGCGCGGAGACCGTCGTCATTATCATTTCGCGGTCTATCATTCCTGCGCCCCCTGTTCCGCGAGACGGGCAAGCTCGCGCTCGAATTCAGCAAAGGCGCCGGCGTCGCTTTCGAAGCCGCGCATACGTTTGCCTTTTGAGATACGGTTCGTGAAAGACCAATCGTCCCTTTCAAAGCTGTAACGGCATATCTCGTGCACATACCAGCCGCGCGCGAGTTCTTCCGGCGTGAAAACGTGAGGCTCACAAGCCGTTTTGCCGACTTCGTATATCCCGCAGAGCTTCTTCGCGTTGGTGCGCCTCACGGACACAAAATGGAAAAGATAGTCGAAGCTTCCCGCTACGCGCATGGCCGTTTCGCGGACGTCGCCGCCGTTGCTCCTCACGATTTCTACCGCTGCGTCCTCGGGGAAGTACAGAGGGTCGCGCGTATGGTAGGTCATCTTCATGCGCCCCTGGCCCTTTCGCGCCACGCGCACGGCAGTGTCGAGCGCAATGCCGTCCCTGGCCTCCGCTATTATGAAATAGTCCGCGTCGCTGCGCAGCAGGTTTTTCGATATGGCTTTAAGGCGTTCCCCGTCGCATATAAGCTGTACGATGGGCGCGCCGGGCATGAGCGAGTGCAGCGGTATCTCGGGATCCGTTTCGACCATGACGCCCTCGAGCGACGGGTCTTCCATGCGCTGCCATGTCGAAAGGAAGGTTGTTTTAGCCGAACGGACGCTGCCGCAAAAGACGACGTTATATCCGGTACGGGCCATGGCCGTAAGCATCGGTATCGAGGCGCGCGGGATCGCGCCACGGGCCGCCTGCTCGTCAAGCGTGTATTCAGGTACGATATAGCGGCGGAATATGATGGTATCGCGCCCGCGTTTCGCCATCCCGCCCTTGAAAACGGTCACGCGGCAGCCGTCCAGCAGGTATATCTCATGGAAGTCCTTGTCGAGGCGCTCCTCCGGCGTCAGCAGCATGAACGCGCGGATAAGCTGTTCGCGGCGGTGCGGGCCGATCCTCTGCGGCATGCGCTTCATGACGCCGCCCGAGAGAAAGAAAACCTCGTCGCCTATGATCTTCGCGCTCGGGCTGGCAGTCCAGGATCCCCGCCACCACTCCGCCATGCCCGCGCGGCCCCAGACTTCCTGAAATACGGCGTCTTCTTCGCTTTCGTACCAGGGCGGGATTTCAAAGCTATTGCGCAAGTCCTGCGTATCAAGTACATTCCCGATCGCGCGTATGTATGCGCCTACCTCCTCCTCGTATCCTATGATAGCCCGTTTTTGTACCGTGAGATCATTGGCATTGAAGACCGCGGGGTCGTCAGGGTTTTGGCCGCCCTTGGATAGCGCGGATTCGACGAGACGGCATACGCTTTCGAAATCCATATTCCCGTTATCGTTCATCAGACTGTCTCCTTTCGTACGAGCATAAGGGGTGCGCCGGCCTTGCCCGCGCAGAAATCGAGAATGCGGCGATACTCGATCAATTCGCATCTTATTTCTATATGGTGTATCGGAGCGGAGCTGTTGACGCGTTCGTTTTCCCCTCCGCTTGTACCGGTAAAGCTGTACATACCGGACGTGGCGTCCGTGACCTCGC
>Ga0123353_10008985_pt1 | contig 13726 bp, 5 predicted proteins | sample TergutLab28metaG_3_FD_92763 | JGI IMG/M metagenome (GOLD analysis project Ga0123353, IMG submission 92763) | Labiotermes labralis P3 segment gut microbial communities from Petit-Saut dam, French Guiana - Lab288 P3 | ecosystem: Host-associated > Arthropoda: Insects > Digestive system > Gut ... | reverse complement strand
TCTAAGTACTGGTACTGCCAATGATCCAATTGCTTGGATTTTATTCTTTGCACTTAATTCTGTACCCAAAACTAGCCTCAATCTCCTCAAGTATTCCTTCTTCAGCTTTTCTTTCTCATTCTTGTGCTGTATATCAAAAGTCTCTTCTATACCTAAATACTTATATGCTTTTCTCGGGTCCAGTTCTTTAATGTCGTTGTCAAATGTGCTTCCTACATGCATTGTTATTATTATTATTATTATCATCATCATCATCACCATCATCACAATCATAATCATCATCATCATCTCTTTATACAGGGTATTTATACTTATGTTCCTGAGACAAACTATTATTATTATTATCATCATCATCATCACCATCATCATAATCATCACCATCATCATCTCCTTTATGCAGGGTATTTATACTTACGTTCCTGAGACAAACTATGTCCTTAGGGAATACAGTGTTGCAGATATTCTGTTGTTACTATTCATGGTGCTTATATCGTTAGTTTCAGTGTTGAATATACTGTTTTTTTACATTAGTACTTTCCGCAGTGTGTGTGCAGTGCCCAATATGGCTGTTTTCTGTAGTTCCTTGATTTCATGTTTTCCTGGTATGTTGCTCACTTATTTTCTGAATGATTTTGAAATAGTCCCAGTCGCCCCTATTATTACTGGAATCACCTTTGCTTTTACACTCCACATGCGCTGTATTTCTACTGTAAGGTCTTTATATTTTAAAATCTTCTCAGCTTGTTTTTTAATCACATTTCTGTTTCCTGAGTTTGCAACATCTATTAACATACATGTTCCCTTTTCATTATCACGGATTATAATGTCTGGTTTGTTATTGGGGATAGTTCTATCAGTTTGTATTGTTGGTTCCACAATATGGTTACCTTGCCTCCTTGACTTGTTTCTACTGATTTTGGCTCATGTTCATACCAGTGTTTTTTGTCCAAATGTACCACTTTTTCCTTGCATATCTTGAAGTGTAGTTATGCACACACTCTACCATGTCTTTTTATATACTATACCTTTGCCAGTATTGGGCATGCTGATATTATGTGGTCTATTGTCTCATCAAATTGTTGGAAAAGTCTGCACTTGCTATCTGTCTCTGTGTTCAATATTTTTGTCGCATAATATTTTTTTATAACGTCTGGTCTTTTGCTGCCACTATTATTATTATTATTATTATTATTACTATTAATGCCATTTATAGAGTCGACGTTATCACGATACACAATTGTTTTAGAAATCTAGGAGTCACCTCCACTTTCCAGGGGCCAGGAGGGTGACAACAAGCCAGTTCCACACTACGAACCGACAGTTCTTGAGAGCCCCTTGACTCTCACTGTAAGTTGTCACTTTCTGCTGGTCGCATGTGAAATGATACATGTGAGCAGGAAGTTGCACTGATTATGCTGAAAATATTAGGCGACACCGCGCAAAATTAAGTCCTCTCCTAACTTTATCTTCGTGAGTGTTCTTCCACTCTCTGAACTTGTGTTCCGCAGTCTGCTAAAATGGATCACCTCAGTGCGTTTCTGTGCGTTTACTCAGTCCCTCCAGACAGATGCCGGCTTCGTTTCTCGAGTAACCATGAAAAAGTTCGATAAAATCCTTTCCGGTTCAATTATTTACTAATCAGCCCACCATTCGGCTCTATGTCGACTAACCGTCCACGAACTACTGAATTCCCGGCTTCGGTTACAAAAATGCAGCTAGCGGCTCGCACGGTTGTTTCTCAGGGATGATGCAAGGGCGTGTTAGTACGTCTTTTGGGATGTCCATCCGTTGTCGAATCGAGGATAAATGCCTGCTGTCTTTGGGTAACTGCTGCGGCTTTTGTTGCAGATTTATGCTGGTTCATACAGATTATAAGGTGATACAATTAATATACACAGATTTTACTACAGGTGGTGGTCATAGAGTGCTAATATGCAGAAGGCACTGATTGATACAGGAGCTATCCTTTGCTGTAGACTTCTTCTTCTCCTTATTATTACTACTACTACTACTACTAACTGCAATTGAGTTGTCACCCGGTGGTAGTATTCCTTACACTAGTACAAACAAAACAAATAAGAATAAAATATACATAAAGGAAACAATACAATAACACAGTACTAACAATACAAAACACAGAAATTACAATTACACATATTACCAAAGCACCCACACAATTGTCAAAACACCCACACATACGCACACACATACATTACAAAACAAGTTAAAACAACCACAGTACAACATACACAGCAAATGAAATAGATACACACCATATGATAAAAGAAATATAAACCCTAAATGCACAACTTTCACTGTAGCGATTGTGATAGCAGCCACATGTTTCGGCTACGTAAAGTAGCCATCAACAGGATGTGTATATGAGAAATGTAAAAAGGAGAAGTATACACGTCTGAAACACACAGCCTGGTGATGGACACTTTACGTAGCCGAAACATGTGGCAGCTATCACAATCGCTACAGTAAGAGCTGTGCATTGAGGCATCGTGTTTCTTTTATTATACATTCTACAGGACAACGGTGATGCCACACCCTAAAATTGTTCACACCCACTACACTCAAACGTTCCTGGTACCGCCTCGTTCGCTGCAAGGTACCACTAACGACTGCATTCCAACAACGTCTGTACGAACGCCTAGCCAGTTAGCAAATTTACTAAGAAAAGGGTTATGAGGCAATTTACCTCAATGGCTAGGCGAGGTTCAACTAATGTTTTGCAACCTTTAGGGTATCCGGGATATATAGAGCCTCCGAAAATTACTGTATGCAGAAATACAATTATGTTGTTAATATCAATTTAATAGTATTCATTCCTCGCATTATTTGCTGAACTACGTGATGAAAGGCAGCCAGATGCGACATGTGTCATTGTAAAATTTATAATTAAAGTTTAAACCACGTCTCCAACACATTTCGACTCTTTGGAAGTGTCATCATCAGGGAGAATTTACATCAATATGATATGTATAAAGTGGGCCGGGTAGCTCAGTCGGTATAGCGACTGACTACGGGCTGGACGGTCCGGAATCAAATCCCGGTGGGGACGAGATTTTCCGCCCGTCCAGACCGGCCCTTGGTCCCACCCAGCCTCCTGTAAAATGGGTACCGGGTTTTTTTCGGGGGTAAATTGCGGCCTGGGCGTGCTGCTGACCACTCACCCCCTTCTAGTGCCGCGGTCATGGAAGAGTAGAGCTATACATCTACCCACCCTCTGGGCAACAGCGGGCATGTAACGGGATCACTTTACCTTTTTATGATATGTATAAAACATGAAGTAAACCTAAGCTTGCTTTTAAAATATAATAGTAAGTTGTTGTGGTACTTGTCTTAAGCAGTATGGATTAGCATAGAATGTGGAACGTGGTCATAAAGTAAGATGGCAGTCTGTACAGTTGTTATTACTATGTATGTATAAAATATAAAATGTAATGTTAAACAAGAAGTATGAAGTGTAAAACAACAGCCGTGCTCGTAAATACATACCGCTATATCAGGGCAACATGTCTATCTTCTTTCCTCTTCGCGGGCACGGACCCAGGCTCAGACTTGGACCTTGAGCTGTTACAGTAGTTTTAGACTGACAGCCTCGTAATATGAACCACAAATTATACTACAGATGTGGGGATAATATTAAAATGGATCCTGAAGGAATAGGATAGAAAGGTGTGGAATGGATCCAACTGGCTCAAAGTAACGATAAATAGTGGTATATATTGAAAGCGGTCTGAATACTGACGGTGACGCTCAAGTAAGTCCAAGGAATTTCTTGGCTTTTCAAGAGGGACTGTACTGTGTGGAACTGATTGTCATATCAATGTTCTGTGAAGAAAACAGTTGACAACACTTGTATTTGTTGAGTCGTACTGCCTAAGGACCTCAAACTTCTATTAATGACACGCAGCCCACTTAAGGTAGCTTGAGACACGGCTGTAAACCTGTCCTGACTCAACCCTTCACCAAAGCAGTGGGAACGAGCAGTAATTGTGGGGCGCCTACAGTATGCATGTGTCATGGGCTCGTTGTAGCTTTAATTGTGATTTGCGCTTGAGTGACAGCACTGTAGGTGTAGTGGTGCCCCTCAACTCCACGCGGTGGCGCAGTTGGTTGAGGCATTGCGCTACAATTCGAGTTCAATCCCCGGTGGTGTCATTGGAACTTTTCATTAACATAATCCTTCCGCACGCGCTATGGCCCTGGGGTCGACTCAGCCCCTAACAGAAATGAGTACCAGGACCCTTGGGGGGGAGGAGAGGTAGAGGGGGCCGGTGTCTAGAGCTGACACACTATCCACCTTCATGTGGCGAGTGTTTTGAAATCTGCGAGCCTCAACCTCCTGGAACCCTGAGCGCCTGTCCAGGTCTGTTCAGAGATTGCTTTACGTTGCTGCCCGGTCAGAGGCAAAGAATTTTCCTTTCACAACGTCCAGACCGATTCTTGAGCCCACTCAGACTCATTTAGTGGCTACAAGGGGCTCTTCTTTCAGGAGCAGAGTGGCATCGGTGTGAAGCTGACTACTGACCTTCGTATAACGCTGGCGTTACTCGTAGGAATGCATGGAGATAGATAAACCTGCACTCTCGCAAAGGTTTCGTCGTAATTCAGAAAGAAGACAATCTCCTTATTATTTAACCAATGCACTGTATATATTTTATTTCATTCATCTACCATTGACGATGCATAATCATATCGATCGACAGCGTCGATGAATAAAACACTTGGATTTAAGAGGCTTATAGAAAATTTCTTAATTTTTGTGTCTACCAAATTGACTCATTGCCTCCTTGTTTTAATGTAAAAAATGATTGGAGAGTCTGTATTTAGTAATGCTGTATACAGAATGAACAATGCCGTTTGTTGCGATTTCTTAAGCGCAATTTAATCCCGTTTATCCTTTTTTGGCGGCGGTACGTGAAGTGGACTTTATGTTGCCAGTATGACTGACGTCAACTTTTAGTGAAAGTCACACATTTCTGATACTTAAAAATCATTCCACAGTACCTTTCAATCACTGATACGTGGCTAAAATCAAGAGGACAGACGGACAGAAACTTCCTCTGCATAAGGAGATGTATTTTTTCAATTCGTCAACAACGTCTAGTTTAGAGTGTGATGAACACAAAGGAAAAGTGAGTGTAAAATACTTCCGTTGTACGTGGGGCATTTGTATCCTGTAGTGTGTATGTACCGTTAGCGCAGTGAACCAGTCAGAACACCCACGTCCACAGACACACTGCCCAAATTCTCCTTCTCTGTGCCCCTAACATGGCACTGGATCATGTGACGCATCAGTACAGTCCTGTGTTGTGAGGAGCAGTGAAGGGGCGGACGTTGTGACAGCAGCAAGCTAATAAGTCCCTTGGTATGCAATGCCAGAGCGAGTGCTGTGCTGACGTGGACCGTATATGCAAACACAGACACGGTATTGGTTGTTTGGCGGTACACGCTAGTGTGTCCTGGGCTTTATTTCGTAAAATCAAAAGTGTTTGCTCAAAGTGCGGAATGAGCAAATATGAAATATTTCAATAAAGTAACTGTCAACATGTGTTTTCTGTATGTAAAGTACTTGTGATAATTATGATAATTAGGTTGTAGGTTGGACGACCGGGGAATCGACTTTCGATTTAATTTGGCATTTTTTCTTCTTTTCTACATCACGTCCAAATAGGCTAGGGGTCCCATCCAGCTGGGGAGGAGGGCGCTGTGACCTAGGGTTGAAGTAGGCTGGGTGTGAAGCTGGCCAATTACTGTATCTACTTTCTGCATCAAATAGCATGGAGCTATACCTTCTGTTCCCCCACACTTCTTTGTGGCGTGTTGCTTAATACAGAACAGAGACAAATCTGCATTTTACTCACTTGCTGGCAATGTTTTGTGTGATCATGTTGCTGGAAGGAAAAAAGCGGCCGGTGCTTAGGGCTGACATCCGTAACATCTTCGTATGCTGATTGTTTGGAAATTCTGGGAGCCTCAGCTTTCTGAAGCCCTAAGGACATGTAAGGGCCTGTAATGGGATTGCTTTATGTTTTTATATCGCTAAGAGATCGACGGGAAATATAAGTAAGGGAGGACTTCAGACATAAAATTTCAATCAAGAAAGGTGAAACAAAGGTCCACGTTGGAGATCTAGTTGTAGGTGGGAGGTTTCAGGTAACAGAGAACATATTTATCGTAGCCAAATTTTGTGAGATACCTGTCTATTCATATTCTGTTGCACTCACACCAATCATATCCTACTTACAGGCTGTGGCCCAGCACACCGTCGAGTGTGCCTTCGGTTTAAAGAACTGCAGATATTTGTCAGCACAGGCCTGAACTTTCAGACACGTTGGATAACCCTATATGGTGAAGTACAGCATACGGCAGCAAAGAGAGAATATTAACGGGAATTTTAAAGTTCGAAAATTAGGTGCCTGTTATATTTGTCATTTTATAATTAATGGTATGAGCCGGTCCCAGTGGCCGCGCAGTCTAAAATGTAGCTCTGCGGCCGCTCGCTTGCTGGGGTTACGGGTTCGAATCCCACCCATGGAACGGACGTTTGTCTGTTATGAGCGTTCTATGTTGTCAGATAGAGGTCTCTGCGAAGAGCTGATCACTCGTCCAGAGGAGTCCTACTGACTGTGGTCCGACTTTGTGTGTGATCTAGAAATCTCAAGAAGGAGGAGGCAGTGACCCGCGTTGGGCCGCGGTGCCACAGGGGGGGAAAAAGTAATTGTATAAAATATTCAACGTTCTAAATTTTATACAAATTTTTTTTCTGTTTCTTACTTAAATTTACCTGCGACCGGCTTTACTTCTCAGACTTATTCGTTTGATTCGTGTGCGTTTTGAGTATGATACACCTGAGTTAGAGCACATTTTAAAATCAGATGTTACATAAACTCTCAAACTGCTCCATAACAGATACTACATACACATTCATACTGCCCTGTATTTTTGGAACAGATTTTTCATACACATTGAAACCTCCTTATATTTTTCGAACGTATGTTACATACACACTCAAACCGCTCTATTTTTGGAATATATATTACGTACACATTCAAACCTCGCTATATTTTTGGAACAGACATTACATACAAATTCAAACCGCTCCAAATTTTTGGAACAGATGTTACATACACATTCAAATGGCTTCATATTTTTGGAATAAATGTTACATACATCTACAAATGAGTTTATATTTTTGGAACAGATGTTAAATACACATTCAAACGGCTTCATATTTTTGGAAGAGATGTCACACATTCAAACGTCTTCAAAATTTTTGGAACAGGTGCTACATAAACATTCAAACGGCTTCATATTTTTGGAACGCATGTTAGGCATACATTTAAGCTGGTCCATTTCGTACTATTGCAGTGAGTCATAACTATTCTGCTCCCGCGAGCTTTGGCCCTGTGGAACATGACTTGGTTCTTCTTGCTTTTGCTGTTCTGTTAGCAGCAATCCCTCAAGAGCAAGGCTATCTGGAGTAATTGCTGCTGACGCACAGTATCAGGTATTGCGCAACGCCCAGCAATCAGGATACACACAATGTCACTTACAGAAAGAGTTTCCAGGAAACCGAACACTATTCTTCCTTTTCCGATTACCTGCTTCCTTTTGAAAATTTTACACCTAGTGGTACAGAAACTGTCGTGTTCGTATCATCGTAGCAGTGGGTGTTACTTCACAACGATACACATTTCGAATGTGTGACAGTCACACAAAGTAGAACCTGCTTGTCTGTTCCATCTTTAGAGGATATCGGTTAACTAGGAGACCACCTAGAGCAGTGTTTCTCAAACGCTGGGCCGCGGCCCGGTACCGCGCCCTGGAATCAATTTTATCGGGCCGCGAGAGGTTCTCCTGGAATTGATAACTAATTTAAATGTAAATTTATATTTGTCAACATGCCACACCGCACACATAAGTAACACTGTGGCGCGTTCGGGTAGTGTTATAATAATAATAATAATAATAATAAAATAAAATAATTATTATTAACTGCAACTGGGTTGTCACCCGGTGGCAGTGGTTATTATACATGTATACAAAATATGAAATTGGTTACTAATAAATTTAAGTCGGGAGGGCTACATGAGAAGCATGTAGTGGCAACTTGGAACCTTGGGAACCATCTCAGCATTTGCTTATAAAAACAAAGAAACAAAGAAAAACCTGTGTCGAGGTGGCCGGTCGCAGGACCCAATTGGCCGGCTGTCCTATAACAATCTGATACCGCTTAAGTCGCAGACAGCGATTTTAGGTGATCTGATCTCGTCGGCAGCAATACAAGGTACTTCTATCATCATGTAAAATGCCCGATGTCTTTGTCCGATTCTAACCAAATTCGGGGTTTCGCGACAGGTTTTCGTAAAAGTACCCAGTATAAAATGTTAGGGAAATCCTTCCAGTGGGGGTCTCGCTGATCCTGGCAAAGGGACGGACGGATGGATACGGAGAAGACGGAGAGACGTGACGAAGGTTGTAGGAACTTTTTGCGGCTACGTGAAGGTGCCTAAACTTTAAAAACAACGGGGGAAACTATGTGCAAAATATTACCTCTTTCGCTGAAAATCTCAGATCAATTCTGACGTTGGTAGGGGATGGAGAGCGAATGCATGTTTCGTTTAGGCCCTAAACTTTAGGGCGTCAGTTCGTAGAAGCGAGTGTAGGCCTGCTCCTGCATCCAATTTCCCACATGTTTGTAAAGTGAAAAGCATCATTACGTTCTATACGGTGAATACAGAGGTAGTGTACGTTTGAGGTACTTACTGTTCCCCCCATACATTCCAAGTGCCCCACCAATTTCATACTTCACCTGATCACCCGAAAGATATTCAAGCTATATGAATGTTTCTGCAATAAGGACGGGAAGCGTGTGTCTATGTCATCTTCCGATGCTTTCAACAACGAACTGAAGGGGTAAGGGCGCAGACTTGCGTGTAGCGCCATCCATACCTGCGCATTTTCGATGAAAGGGTTTGAGGAGGCTTGGAAGAAATGTTGATCGATGCTACGTGTGCTTGGTGGTGAGGTTATGGGATGTACCTCTTTGTTCTCAGGGTATGTGCCTGCGGAACGCATTGGGTGGGCCACAGAGTCGTTCTGGATGTGGTTAGGGAGACAAAAATCCCTTCTGTTCTCAGTAATAGGCCGTAAATGGCTATTCCATAGTATTTGGCTTGCCTTGGTGACACCTCTGTCCCCGCTTTTGTGAAACCACAGGTTTATTAATACGTCGACGTGAAACGAAGATGGGGGCTGTTGTGTCCGTTAGTTGGCTTTTTATCTCTGCCCGCTACGATGTACCGCGGATTTGTGCGGGTGCAAACCGTACACACTTCTTTCAACCCACCCTAATGTCTTTAGCAAAAAGAAACACAAACCGTCCTTGCAGTTAAGGATCAAGGAAAAGAAGAATGTCTGTCCCAATGCTGTACACTTGTCATGTTGGGTTCTGAGGTGGAACTGTGTCCACTAGACGGTAGGTTATTCCGGTGACGTGGAGGTTACACATTGTAGTCTGGTAGTTGCCGATGTAGAATAACCTACTACTTCTATCGTCAAGTTTACTTCTTTCGGACTGGTTTAAGTAAAGTTAAAGTTCATTCTATACCTGCCGCAAAGGTCCAGAGGGGGAATACACGTTTACCTCTACTCTTTCTTTAACCTCGGCACTAGATATCGGTGTGTGGTCAGCGCCACGTCCCGGCCGCTTTACTCCCGGGAAAGACGCGGTATCCATTGTTCACAAGGCTGTGTAGGCCCCAGGACTGGTCTGCACGGCTACAGAATATTTTGCCCCCACCGGGATTCGATACCCCGACCGTCTAGCCCGTAGCGAGTCGCTATACCGACTGAGCTATCCCGGCCCACACTAGTTCAGGACTGTCTCCAATAACGGTGTTCAGTTGTCAGAATATTAAGCTTATGTCTCTTTGATAACGTCACACCAATGCTGAATCTGAAACGTGACGTAATGCGGGTCCCACTCCAAACGTAATCAGTTCTGCTGTCTGTCTGTCTGTCTGTAATGAGGGTCCATCAGACACGGGTTGCCCATTAGCCAAGTCCATTGTCACTGCCACCATAACGTACAGTTCCTGCTAAAACATAGTCGTAGTTTCTAGCTGCATGCGACAGGTGTTGAAAATTACAACTACAGGGAATTTATTTCTATCGCCACTGCGAGCAGGGCAGATTACCACACACAAAGCCGGCATCCACCGACTTCGACGATAAGCACAGTGATAGCGGTGAATATGAATATTACGGTATTACGGGATGTGACGCCGTTTAGTTTAGTATATAGGTTCAAGTGCTAGGAACCTGCCTTGATCTTCAGAATCATCTGAAACATTTGTGCCACTCTAGTGTCGTGTGACCCCCTGAAGACCGTTTCTTTTTATACCCAACCGGGCTTTAAATATTTGATTGAATGAAGAATAATTTTAATCGTAAAGTCAGAGATTTGTGTGAATTTTGAGGAGTGTAGTAGGAGCCTCCTCATTCACCAGGTTTCTAGATTACATACAATGACGGACCACAGTCGGTAGGACTCCTCTGGACGAGTGATCAGCTCGTCGCAGAGACCTCTACCTGACAACACACAACACTCACAACAGACAGACATCCATGCCGCCCGGTGGGATTCGAACTCACAATACCAGCAGGCGAGCTGCTGCATACCTACGCCTTAAACCGCGCGGACACTGGAACCTTCACACACATTGCTCTACATTTTGATGTTTGTTGGACTGTGCGTCATTATGATAACTGAAGAATAAAAACCAACTAGATGCAGCTTATTATTTTATTGTATTTCTTATAGGCTCAACATGTTACGGGCGCTACTATGCCCATCATCAGGAGCTCGCGACTATAATGTTGCTTGGAGATTAGGTGCGGTTAGGCTGGAGTAGTGTCCGGGCTGCAGACCAGACACTATTCCAGCCTAACCGCACCTAACCTCCAACCTACAGAAAACCAAGAACGAAACGACCAATGTGGTAATCAACATTATAGTCGCGAGCTCCTGATGATGGGCATAGTGGTGCCTGAAACATGTTGAGCCTATAAGATATACAATAAAATAATAAGTGCCATCTAGTTGGTTTTTATTCATCAGTTATTGCTCTACATATCTGAATTTCCAGAATAACGACTTCATTGTAATTGTCCAGTCACAATATATGTATGAAAGTTGACGAACATCAAGGACGGTGCGCAGTTTAAAATTGTAGAGTGACCTTAGAAACCTGGATAATTGGAAACCGGAGGACGTCTGTCCATTCTCGGTTCGTACACGTGGCGATAGCGCGTGAAGTATGCAGTAAACTTACTGCACTGGCCTTGTGCTGCTTCTTACAATTCTTGTTGCACTTAGCGTGTCTCACATGAAGACAGACTTCGTGTATGCCCTAGTGAATTGTTTTTGAAAGCACTTGGATAAAAAAAGAATTATAATTTTTCAAGCTTTGGGGTGAATAACATTTCGTGGATTGTTGTTTGTGTTGTAGCAAGGACATATGTATCCATGGAAACCATTAAAGTCCTATGTCGCTTCTCTATACAGCGCAAGACAGATGCGATGACCAGCAAGTTGCATGGACATGCTGTCTATGGCTCACTGCGCCAGGTGGTAAATAGCGGTCCCTTCTTGTCGCTATGCAGGCATATCCCTATCTGCTTAATTGCATGCCACCTCTGGGAAGAGCATTAAAACTCATATAAGGGGACCGTCTACCGATGCTTCCTTCAACCCTAACGAAGACGTGGTCATTGTGGTCAGTAAGAGTAATGAGAAATGTGGCGCTTAACTCATTTGCTTCTTTACTTTAAACTGAGACAGGTACAGATCTCCCCATCTCTCAAAACTAACCGAAGCATCTTTTGAATCTCAAGAAAGGAATTTAGAACTGCTCCGGTATTGAGACATTTGAATTTTTCACAGGGTACAGTCTTTTTGTGTTGCGATGCTGTGACAGTGGGTAGGTTGTAGCCGACGTTTCGGAGTATCGTATGGTAATGACTTAATATTCTAGGGTCGACGATTGTAAGCAGACCTGAATCCGCCAAGGTTCTGTCCTCATGCCTTCCAGGTAAGTCACGAAATACAGTTTTGAGAGAAACCCCTTTTTGTCATCTGGGTTTTGCCAAATTCTGGTCTTGCAAGCGGACACAAACTTTCAAGTAGGGCGCTGCCGCCATCATCAGGGTACCCTAAGGATGGAGTCAGCAGGTGCCTCTAAAATGTAACAAATCCAAGGTCTCGATGGCAGTTGTCGTCAATTTCTGACTATTTTTTATTTTTTTATCTCAGTAATTAACCAACTTGATGCACAAACATTTGTTTTACAAAAGTTTAAAACAAAAATTTTGTGCATCAAGTTGGTTAATTACTGAGATAAAGACACTGAGATGCACGGTCAGCAAAACGTCAAAATATTTTTTGTTTGTTTATTGCTTAGTTTTTAATCAAGTATGATCACAGCATGGTACAAATTATTTCTCCACCCTACGTAAAGGTAAAGGAGCGTGGTTGGGCACGGCAATGGGGAAGATTTAACGTTAACTTTTATGTGTTTATTCTCGTGGTCAACACTCGAAACCAGGACCACGTTTCGTAGGCGTGTGTGCGTACTTGCGCGCATGAATGTGTGAATCGAAATCCTTCAATGAACATGCCCTTCGACTACAGTTACTCACAGTTTAAACTGCATTAAATAGCTTGAGTGACTACCTGTTCTGCATGCTTTGTAATTACTGAGAGACTCAGCGTGAAAAATATTCGTCTCTTGCATTCAGCCACTTGTCATTCATTTCCGCGTCATGCAATCTGAGATGCATTGTCTGGATATGGCGCGTAATTTCATAACGCATTAAAATATTTAAAATTACGTGAATGAGATTTGGGCTTCTGATGTTGGCGAAGATTCATGCTGTGGTACGTTAGGTTGTGACATCATGTAGTCTGGTAGGTATGTACTAACTTTTCAGAGGGATCTGCTACCTCCACCTTCGCTCCGGGAAGTGACTTGGCTTCGATCTCATTGACGGGTAAATCGGATTTAGCTATGTCCAGTGCGGAGGAGAACCATGAGTGGAGGTACATCGTTACACATCCACACGTACGCATGGATTAACACTTCAAAGTCCCAGTGGTTAAAATATGTATGTACAATCAGTTCTAACACCCAGAAATTCTACGTTCTGCCCACTAAGTGTATTTATGTGTTTTTTTTAATTGTTCAGAGTACAAACAGCGATTATTTGTGGATTTTGGTCTTTACGTAAAAATCCGAATAATACACAAATTTCTGTTAACATCACTGTATTTTCATTGTTACACTGCTACATGTTTCAGCCCTCCAAGGACCATCCTCAGGGAATACTGACACATTTCTTGTGCAGGGTCAACACAATATGTGTCCAGATTTTTTTTTCATTTTGTTACCGTGCAATGTTATCAATGTTTTTCAAATACCAACTTATTACATTATTTATTTACTTGATAAAACACACGTTAAAATACGTAGTCTAATCCATTAAAATATTTTAATATAACACTCCTACATGTTTCAATCCTTCCGGATCATCATCAGGGAGTAAATGTTCCTATATATGAAGTTATTAAATATTTCTATATTTGTTGATGTTCTCGGTATGATGGCGGCTTGTCTGTAATTGTAATAGACGATTATAAGTTTTTAGATCT
>Ga0123353_10008984_pt1 | contig 13726 bp, 14 predicted proteins | sample TergutLab28metaG_3_FD_92763 | JGI IMG/M metagenome (GOLD analysis project Ga0123353, IMG submission 92763) | Labiotermes labralis P3 segment gut microbial communities from Petit-Saut dam, French Guiana - Lab288 P3 | ecosystem: Host-associated > Arthropoda: Insects > Digestive system > Gut ... | reverse complement strand
TAGGGGCGGAAAGCCAAGCCGCCCGATACAATACACCATTTTCTGTAGGGGCGGCGTGCCAGCCGCCCGCAACAAAATACTACCATTTTCTGTAGGGGCGGCTAGCAAGCCGCCCGCAGGAAAAAATTAATTTGTTTTTCGGGCGGCTTGCTAGCCGCCCCTACAAGAAAGGCTGTGATCCCATGTTATCCTCCTGGTTATCCGCCAACTGGATCATGTACCGCAAGGCCCTGGCCTTCGGCCGCCTGCTGCGCCTGCCCTGCTCGCGGCTTGTGCAGGCCGCGCCCGGTCTGAAAAAAATCACGGCGTTCTTCGTCATGCTGTTCCAGCTGTGCGGGGCGCTGGTGTTCGATTGGCCCACCACCCCCGACGGCCCGATGATCGATATGGACCAGTTCTATCTGGAGTGGTCGGACGAATGCAACGGGAGCGCCCTCGACACGGACCGTTGGGGCGGCGTATGGGGCTGGGACCCCTCGGGCCCGCACTCGATTGACAACGCCTACGTGGACCCGGGGCAGATCCGCTTCGACGGAGACAACATGATTATTACCACCGAGTGGAAAGACAGCGGAAAGCACGGGCCGGGCTATTACACCTGTTGTTTGGTTACCCGCTGGGATTACACCGCCGGCAGGATAGGCTACGAACAGACATACGGCTATTTCGAGATTCGCTGCGTTCTGCCCAAGGGTGACGGGATCAACACGGCCTTCTGGCTGCTGAGCAACGGCATGTTCGAGAACAAGCCCAGCGGCGTGGGCGGCAGCGAGATCGACGTGTTCGAGACAAGGACCAATCCTTCCGGCAAGGACAAACGCTGGAAGGACTCCATTTATCAAACAATTCATGTGGGCGGTTATAACAATCCCAACCACAAAAACCAGATGGTGGGGCATTTCTATGTGCCCAACCCCACGCAGGAATTCAACACCTACGGCGTGGCGTGGAACGAGAGCGAGTACATCTGGTATATCAACGGGCAGGAGACCGCGCGCACAAGTTTCGCCGGGCCGTGCCAGGCGCCCATGTACCTGCTGCTGAGCGTCCAGGTGGATGAGAATATTCAGTATAACGAGGATTTGCCTGTAGAGTTCATCGTGGACTATGTGAGAGCATATCAATATAAATGATAAATTTATAAATTGCTCACACAGAAGCGGGTGATGCTTTGCTCAGTCCCGAGCAGCTGGCTTCCTGGGTCCATATCGCCGCGCTGGAGCTGTCGTGCGGCAAAAGCGCGGCGGAACTGGGCGTGCTGGGCAGCGTATTCACCCAGCTGGGGGACACGCTGACCACCATGTCGGCACAGAAGAGTTTTCTTGAATCGAAGGAAAATGTGTAGAGACGTACGCTCTCTTGATAAAAAAACGCTTGCAGACCGTGCGTCTCTTGATGAAAACAATTGCTCTGTGCTAGAGACCCACGGCTGTGCGTCTCTACAAAATGGTTGTTTGCCTTGTCAGTCAAACAGCCCGTACACCCCGCACATCACCCACACGGCAGCGTTCCAGAGCGCCGCGCCTGCGCCGCGCAGCCACGGGACGCTGTTTTCCTTCAGCGTGAGCGAAGCGCCCCTGTCGAGCGCTTCGAAAAACGCCGGGGCCTCGTGCTGGCCCGCCTGTTTGCTCTCCGGGCTGTGAATGCTCAAAGTCAACGCGCCGCCCGGGCCGGCAAACAGCGCGCCGTGCCCGCCGTCCTGGGGGTGGGCGCTGTTTTTTCTATAGAGCAGCACGGGATTCTGCACCCACGGCCCGGTGATCTCCCCGCTGAGGGACACCGCCTGCGCCACGCAGTAACCATTTCGGAAACCCGACCAGAGCATGATCAGCCGGCCCGTTTCACTGCGATATAGCCAGCAGCCGTCGGTGACCTTGTTCCCCGCATTGAACGGCATGGCGCAGGCCTTGAACAGGGCAACCGGCTCGCCGACGAAACACGAAAAATCATCGCTTAGCCGCGCGCATGTAAAGTCTCCCACGCCGTCGGGCATGGAGGTCCACTCGTGCACGAACACCATCCAGGGCTGGCCGCTTTCGTCCACGTAGAGCGTGCCGTCGATGGTGTCCCAGCCGGCGGGATAGGCCTGTATGTCGAAGATCTCCTCAAAGGGCCCCAACGGGGAATCGGCGCGGAAGACGGAGGTGCGCCTATGGCCCAGCGAGGCGCTCTTGTAGCTGGCGAACAGATAGAATTGCCCCTTGTACGCGTGGCACTCCGGGGCCCACCAGTCGCCCGTGCCGTCAAAGCCGGCCGGCGGCGTGAAGACCTTGTACGGCCCCGCCCAAGCCTCCAGATCCCGGCTGACATAGCAGCCGTAGCCAGGCCAGGCAGCGCCCGTGCCGTATACATAATACAGGCCGTCCCATGCCAGCACGCAGGGATCGCGCAGGTTGATATCCGCCCGGGATTTTACGTTTACGCTGTCCCAGTCGATCGCCTGCGCGGCGGCGGGCAGGGTAAACGCGGCGCAGGCCATGGCCGACGCGCACAACATGCTCAATAGACGTTTCATTGAGAATAACCTCCTTGCTGTAGGGGCGGCAATGCCGCCCGCAGCTATATCTTTGGCTTCGGGCGGCAAGAATGCCACCCCTACAGTTTCTTTTGCAGCGCCAGCGTATTTCTCTCCCAGAACACCCCGTCGCAATATCCCTGTATCGCCGGGTGGTCCCGCGCCATCTCCAGGCGCTTTTGCGCCAGGGCGCAGTATGCCTCCTCGCGCTCCACGCAGAGAAAGGAGCGCCCGAGTTTCCCGGCCACCACGGCGGTTGTGCCCACGCCTGCAAAGGGGTCGAGAATTACGTCCCCCGGGTTGGAGCTGGCGAGGATCAGCCTGGCGTAGAGCTTCTCGGGCTTTTGCGTGGGGTGGTCCGTGTTTTCCGGCATGGACCAGTAGGGCACGGTGATGTCGTCCCAGAAATTCGAGGGGTATGTGTCGCGGAGTTTTTCATTTTCATATTCGGACCAGCCTTTGGGCTGCCCGTTGGCGCGGTAGGGCGCCAGCACGCGGCGGCGCGTCATCACGGCATCGACGTTGAAGGTGTAGTCTTTCGGCGAAACGGTGGCGAACCAGATGTCCTCCATGGCGTTCTTCCAGTTGCGCCGGGCTCCCTTCCCCTTCTCGCGCTGCCAGGTGATGCGGTTTTGCACAGTGAAATATTCACCCAATATGCCGCCGATGACCATGCTGCCGCGCCAGTCCGCGCAGACGTATATGCTCGCCGTATTTTTCAGCGTACGCAGCGCGTCCTCCAGCCAGCGGCGCGTAAAAGCGGCGTAATCGCCGTCGCTCATCTTGCGGAAGGCGCTGTCCCCATAGGTTTTGCGCAGGTTGTATGGCGGATCGGCGATAAGCAGGTCGGCGCAGGCGTCCGGCAGGGCGGGAAGGACGTCGAAGGCGTCCGCGCGCAGGATTGCGTCCGCCATGCCCGGCGCATATACGCGCGGGCACATGCCCGCATAGCGGGCCGTCTCGCCTTCGTCCAGCGTGATTGTCCGGTTGCGCGCGGCGCGCGGCATGCGCATCATCTCCTTTTTCCCATTGTACCATAAGTATCAGGCTTTGTCAAAAGGGCAAATCATCATTCCCAGTTTTTGTGATTCAGCGCTTTTCAGTGTAAAATCGCATGGATTAAACCCGCCAGCTGCTTGACACTTGCCCGAAAAGCCTCTATAGTAGCTCTGTAGGGGCGGCCGGCAAGCCGCCCGCACCATGCGAAAGGGAGGCGGCGGGCGATGAAGCGGATTTTGGGTGTCATTCTCATGGCGCTGATCGGCATAGGCCTGTTCGCCTATCCGGCGGTGTCGAACTATATCTTCAGCCGCAACTGCTCCACCGCCACCAAGAGCTACGACGACCTCGTCACCAATACCGATGCCGAGACGCTGGAACAGGCGCTGCGGGAGGCGCAGATCTACAACGAAAACCTGGAAGGCAGCCCCGTGCACGACCCGTTTCTGGAGGGCAGCGGCATGGTGATGGCCGACAACTACTACGAGGTGCTCAACATCAACGACGACGGCGTCATGGGCTACATCACCATCCCAAAGATCGCCGTAAATATTCCGATCTACCATGGCACGGCGGAAAGCGTCCTGCTTCAGGGCATCGGGCACCTGGAGGGCTCCTCCATGCCCATCGGCGGCGAGGGGACCCACAGCGTGCTCACCGGCCACACGGGCCTGGCCAACGCGAAGATGTTCACGGATCTTGTCAAGCTCGGGGAGGGCGACGAGTTCTACCTGCACATCCTGGGCCAGACCTTTGCCTATAAGATAGATCAGACCAAGGTGGTCCTGCCGGAGATCACCGAGGACCTGCGCAGGGTCAAGGGCGAGGACTACTGCACCCTGGTCACCTGCACCCCCTACGGCATCAACAGCCACCGCCTGCTGGTGCGCGGCACGCGCACGGAATACGTGCCCGAGCAGCAGGCGCGGTCCGCGTCCGCCGCCGCGGTGCTCCAGCGCTTCAGGGATTGGGATATGCTCATCGGCCTGGGCGTAGGGTTGGCGGCCCTCATCGCCATCATTATCGTCGTGCTTGTCCGCCGAAAGAAAAAAAAGGAAGAGGATGCGGCCCCGGCCGCGGCTCCCGTGGAAAGGAGTGACAACCCATGGGAAATGTCAGCAGCGCCTACACAAACCCCTGGTGGCAGGAAGGCGTCCCGCCGCAGCCGCAGCGGCCGGCCCCGCCGGCGCGGACGAAAAAAGGGCGAAAAGTTCTGGTGGGAAGAAAACCGTGGCTGAGCATCCTTTCCCTGCTGATTCTGGCGGCGGGCCTAGTCGTTCTGCTCTACCCCGCGGCGCAGAACGTCCTCTACGACATGGAAACCGAAAAGATCAAGCAGGAGTTTTTGCAAAACCCGGGCGACAACTATGACGCGCTGTACGCGTTCCTGAAGGCCGAAAACGAGCGGTTATTCGCCACCGGGCAGGACGACCTCAAGGACGCCTTTTCCTACGAGCAGCCGGGGGTGGATCTTTCGGCCTACGGCATCAAGGACAACATCATCGGCTTCATCTCCATCCCCGCCATCGACATCGAGCTGCCCATTATCCTGGGCGCCAACAAGGTCAATATGATGAAGGGCGCCGTGCACCTGACCGAGACCTCCTATCCCATCGGCGGCGAAAACACCAACTGCGTCATCGCCGCGCACAGGGGGCAGACGGTGAAGCAGTTCCGCAATATCCACAAAATCGAGATCGGCGACGAGATCCTCATCACGAATTTCCGCGAAACCCTGACCTGGCGCGCGGCGGAAATCAGGATCATCTGGCCGTGGGAGACGGACGCGGTTTTGATCCAGCCGGACAGAGAAGCGCTCTCCCTGCTGTCCTGCCACCCCTATGGGGACAACACGCCGCGCAACCAGAGGTATCTTGTTGTATGCGAAAGGGTAAAATAACTCAGCAAAAAATAAGAACCCGCGTTCAAATGAGCGCGGGCCCTTTTTATCGAGATTACATATGCCTTGAGACGCCTAGCTGGGACACCAATGCCGCTTGCAGGACCTGTGAAAAATTCACGCCCGCACGCACGGATTCGGCGTTCAGCCAGGCCGGTCCGTCTTTGTCACTGCCTTGTTTTCCTGCGCCAGCCTTACGGCCGGCAGATAGACGTCCACCAGCACTACGCACTCGTTTGGCTCCAAATTAATATCGCTGATGGGTGTCGGCGCGGGAAACAGTTCGTTGTCGTCTTCTATGCACCACAGCCTGCCGCCGAGGGCGTCGCGCGCCATATGCAGCGCCTCCCGCTCGTCCTCTCCGCTTGTCGCGCAGCCGGGGAAGTCGGGGAACGTGACGGCTATTTCATACCCCTCCTCGTAGGTAAAAATGGCGGGATAGAATATAATATGTTCAACCTCACACCGCCGCCGCTTTTATGTCCTCCACCCGGTCCAGCTTCTCCCACGGCAAATCGATATCCGTGCGCCCCACATGGCCCAGCGCCGCCAGCTGGCGGTAAATCGGCCTGCGCAGGTCGAAGCTCTTGATGATCGCCGTAGGCCGCAGGTCGAACAGCTCGGCCACCAGCGCGCCCAGCCGCGCGTCCGGCAGGACCCCCGTGCCGAAGGTATCCACGCGCACAGAGACAGGGTGGGCCACGCCGATGGCGTAGGCGAGCTGGATCTCGCATTTCTTCGCAAGGCCGGCGGCCACAAGGTTCTTGGCCGCGTACCGGGCCGCGTAGGCCGCCGAGCGGTCCACCTTCGTGGGATCCTTGCCCGAAAAGCTGCCGCCGCCGTGCCGCGCATAGCCGCCGTAGGTGTCCACGATAATCTTGCGCCCGGTCAGACCGCTGTCGCCTGCGGGGCCGCCGATGACAAAGCGCCCCGTGGGGTTTACGTAATAAATCGTCTCATCGTCCAGCAGGTTCGCCGGGATGATGGGCTTAATGACATATTCTATGATGTCCGCGCGTATCGTCTCCAGGCCCGCGTCCGCCGCGTGCTGCGTGGAGATCACAACCTTGTCCACCCGCACGGGGTTGTCGTTTTCGTCGTATTCCACGGTGACCTGGCTCTTGCCGTCGGGCCGCAGGTAGGGCAAGACCCCCTCCTTGCGCAGCTTCGTCAGCTGCCGGCAAAGGGCGTGCGCCAGGGCGATGGGCAGGGGCATGAGTTCCGGGGTCTCGTCACAGGCGTAGCCGAACATCAGGCCCTGGTCGCCCGCGCCATTGGTTTCGGCCACATCTTCCGCACCGCCCTTCTTCTCCAGGGATTTATCCACCCCCAGCGCGATGTCCGCCGACTGCTCGTCGATGGCGGTGAGTACGGCGCAGGTGTGGCCGTCGAATCCCATGCCGGGGCTGTCGTAGCCCGCCCCGATGATCACCTGCCGCGCCAGCTTCGGGATATCTACGTAGCACGAGGTGCTGATCTCGCCCATGATCCACACCACGCCGGTGGTGGTGCAGCATTCGCAGGCCACGCGGCCCTGCGGGTCCTGGGCCATGATGGCATCGAGCACGGCATCGGAGATCTGGTCGCACAGCTTATCCGGGTGCCCCCCGGTGACGGATTCGGAGGTGAAAAGTTTGCGGTTTTGGTTTTGCATGGTAGCGCTCCCCTTCTGTATGTAGATTTGCTTTAAAAAACGCTCGCCCCCGGCATAGCCGAAAGCGAGGCGTCGTCTTTTCTTTCGGTATCACTCACCGCAGGATTTCATTATTATAGCACAGGCGCCGGGGATTGTCAAGCGCTGTTGGCCTCCCTCGTTGTCTGCTCCTTTGCTTTTCGGGCAGGCAATGCCGGAGAGGGATCCGCCCGCTTCCATATATGCACTACCCCCTGGTCGTTGAGCAGCTTGATCAGGATCAGCAGCAGGGGCATCAGGAACATCCCCACAAAGGCGAACAGCTGCAGGCCGATATACATGCCCATCAGCGTAACGACGGGCGGCAGCCCCAGGTTCGCTGCCACGAGCTTGGGCTCGATGATCTGCCGCACGACGATCATCACCACCCACAGCACCAGCAGGCCGACGCCCAGGCCGACCTGCCCCATGATGAAGCTGTAGAGAAACCAGGGAATCAGCACGGTGCCCACGCCCAGCACGGGCAGGATATCGATCAGCGCGGTGACCAGCGCGATCCACAGCAGGTATTTGCCGTCGTATACCCCGATCAGGCGCAGCAGCAGCAGGCCCAGCAACAGCTCGCTGAACGAAACGCCGATGATGATCGAATAGGAGCGCAGGAGCTTGAGCAGGGAGGAGAACACAATCTTTTTGGCGGCCGAAAGGGCGTGCCTGCGTTCCGGCTTGAGCTGGCGCTTGAAGAAGCCCGCGATGCTGTCGTAGCCGGAGGTCATGAAGAAACTGCTGATGACGGTGATGACCACGCCCAGGGCCGCCAGGGGGATCTTACCCGCAATGTTGAGCATACTGCTCATGGGCGTCTTGAACCACGCGAAATCGACATAGCCCAGCAGGTTGCCGGTAACATCGCCGTCCAGCAGCCTTTCCGTAAAGTTTGCCAGCCCACTGTTGACGCTGGTTTTCATGCCCTCCGGCAGCCACTGCACCAGCAGGTTGATGCGCAGCTCCAGGCTCTTGATGATCTTGGGCAAATCCTTTACTTGTGCGGAGAGGTAGTCCCCAAAGCTTTTGGCCGCGCTCCAGATGCGCGCGCCGATGAGTACGACCAACAGCACGACCGTCAGGTAGAACAGCAGCACCAGCGCCACCGAGGTGAAGCTCTTCTTCAGCTTGATTTTACGCTGGGCGAAATTGATCGGGCGCTGCAGGATCACCGCAATGAAGAACGCAAACAGGAACGGAAACACCAGCGCAAAGGCATACTTCATAAACAGGTAGAAGCCCGCCAGAATCAGCAGGTAATATACGATGTCGATCAGCCGGCCAAGGCGGACCTGGTTCTTTTCGCCAAGCTGCATGGGGAACCCTCCATTTCACGCGTGCCCGTTTTTACAAGGAATCAATATATATAGTGTACACGTTTCCGCGCGAATTTGCAAGCCTAAATTTAGCGATTTTGTAAATTCCGCGTGAACACAAAATAAATTCTGATTTGGCCTCTTGCTATTTGTAGAAAAACAAGGTATACTATTCCAAGATCAAAAAAAGGGGGAGAGCGTTATAAGCGAAGCAAGCGCAGCAAACAGCGCAAACGCAAAACCGCGCCTGAATTACCCAAAAACCATCCTCACGGGCTTCGGATTCATGGCAACAAGCATCGCCTGGGCCATTTATGACCCCTACATCACGAAAATCCTCAACCGGTTTCTCTCGGCCTCGCCCCTGGTGGCGCAGTGGAGCGAGCAACTGGCAAATCTGCCGCTGCTGCGCCAATTCACGGAAACGCAGGCCGCGATCACGGAGACCTCGGCAAGCCTGGCGGGCAAATTCACCCTGGTGCCGCTGTTCATCGGTATCATCATGACCTTCGACAACATATTCGGCGTCATCTTTCAGCCCCTGTTCGGCAAGCTGTCGGACCGCTGCCATACCCGTCTGGGCAAACGGCGGCCCTTCGTGCTCATCGGCGCGCCCATATCGGCGGTGCTTTTTGTGCTGATTCCCCTGATGCCGACCCTGCCCGCCGTGATGACCTGCGTCATCCTGTTCGTGTTCGTCATGAGCCTGTGGCGCGCGCCGGTGGTGGCCCTCATGCCGGACCTGACGCCCCCGGCGCTGCGCAGCGAAGGCAACGCCGTGATCAACCTCATGGGCGGCTTCGGCGGCATCCTGGGCAATAGCGCCGGCGCGTTGGTGACGCTTCTTTTAGCGTTGGCTCTGGGCATCGCGAAGGCGGATGTGATCGAGGAAGACACCTTCCCCTACGTCTTCCTCATCGGCGCGGCGGTGATGGTCATCTGCACGGCAATCGTGACGCTCTTCGTGAAAGAGAAGGACAGCCGCCTGCTGAGCGCGGAGGTGCTCGCGTCCCGCAACGAGGCCGAACGCAAGGCCGAAGAAAGAAAAGCAAAGGCCGAGGAGAAGGCCGCCCGCAGGGAGATGAAGCTCACCCGTAAGGAGCGCAGCAGCCTGCTGTTCATGCTGGCGGGGCTGTTCTTCCTCTTCTGCGGCACCAACGCCATCACCACCTTCTTCGCCCTGTTCGCCGAGGAGATCCTCCACGTCAACACGGCCCGCGCGGGCATCCTCATCGTCATTATCAGCGTATGCGGGGCCGCCGCGGCTCTGCCCTCCGGCTGGCTGGGCCGCAGAATCGGCCGCAAGAAGACAATACTGGCGGGCCTTGTGATGTTCCTGATCACTTTCGTGATTTTCTTCGCCGCCATGATCTCGGTGACGCGGGCCAACGGCCTGACGATCAACAGCTTTGTCTCCCTGAACGCGGTTGACCCCTCGGCGCCGGCCATCGCGGCGGTCATGCAGGTGCTAAACCGGTTCATCTACCCGGTGCTGGTGGTGGCGGGCTTTGCCAGCATGATGATCACGGTGAATACCCTGCCCCTGGTGCTGGACATCGGCGGTCTGGAGCGCGTGGGCACCTTCACGGGCTACTACTACACAGCCACCTTCAGCGCGCAGATCGCGGCGCCCATCACCTACGGCCTGTACCGCGTGTTCAGCGGCAGCTACATCTCATTGTTCTACTATAGCCCCATCGCCCTGGCGGCGGCCCTGCTGATGATCCTGTTCGTGCGCCACGGCGAAGCGAAAAAGCAAGAAAGCCAAGAAAAACAAGAGGAGGTCCCCGAAGTTGCATGACATCATAACCCTAAAAAAAATGACCAAGGCCTACGGGTCGAAGGTCGTGCTGGAGAACATCGACCTGAGCATTCCCCCGGGGAGCATCGTGGGGCTCATGGGGCCCAACGGCTGCGGCAAGACCTCGATGATGAAGATCCTCACGGGGATGATCAACGACTACTCCGGCATCGTGCGCATCGACGGCCAGCCCGTGGGGGCCTACAGCAAGTCCATCACGGCCTACCTGCCGGACCGCAGCTACCTGCCCCCGTGGATGAGCGCCAGGCAGTGCGTGAACTACATGGCTGATTTCTACCGGGATTTCGACAAACCCAAGGCCATGGACATGCTCGATAAGTTCCAGCTGGAGCACGGGCAGCGCGTGAAGACTATGAGCAAGGGCATGCAGGAGAAGCTCCTGCTGCTGCTGACCATGAGCCGCCAGGCGAAGCTCTACGTGCTCGATGAGCCTCTGGGCGGCGTGGACCCCTCCGCGCGTCAATTTATTATGGATACCATTTTGAACAGCCGCCCGGCGGACAGCACCATCCTGCTTTCCACCCATATGATCTACGACATGGAGCGGGTGTTCGACTACGCGCTGATGATAGGCAAAAAGAAGGTGCTCCTGTTCGACTCCGTGGCGAATCTGGAGGCCCAGGGCAAAACGCTCAACGAACTGTTCCAGGAGGTGTTTCCCTATGTTGGCTAAACTTTTAAAGAATGATTTCATCCAGACCGGGCGCATGTACCTTTGGGTGCTTGGCGTGGGCATCGCGGGCGGCGGCATCGGCGCGCTGTTCACGCTCACGCGCGAAGTGACCACGGGCGGCTTTATTATCGCGCTGCTGTGGAACATGCTGCTCTGCCTGGGCGCCTTTGCGCTGGAGGTGGTGGCGGTGTTCGTCATCCTCATCAGCACCAACCGCGCCCTGTTTACCGAGCGGGGCTACCTGACCTTCGCGCTGCCGGTGTCCACGCTCGAGATGCTCGCCTCGAAGTTCATCTCCAACGTGCTGTTCATGCTGCTGAGCATCGCCGAGGCGGTGGGCCTGGTGGTCGTTGCCATTATGAACATCCGCGGCATCATCATCAAGGCGGCCGACTCCCTACTGGAAGGCATGAATATGGCGGGCATGAAGGAGAGCTTCACCGCGGAGGCCATGGGACTGCCCAGCTTCGACGAACTTATGAGGTTCCTGGCCCTGGTGCTCATCAAGGTTGTGATGTTCCTGATCCTGGCCATGATGATATGCCTGTTCGTGCTCACGATCAGCCATGTGCGACCCTTCCAGTCCAAGCCGGGCCTGTGGATCGTCATCTTCCTGGTGGGCAGCGCGGTCGCCAGCTGGTGGATCGTAAAGCAGGCGGGCACAGTCTTCCAGTATAACTTCACCCTGGGCCTGGGCAGGCTGGCGGGCGCCGAAAGCCCGACGATCAACATGGCCGAGGCTGTCGTCATGCTGGGCCTGAGCGCGGGCATGTTTTCCCTAACGAATTACTTCCTCAGCCGGAAGATCAGCTTGAAATGACGCGTATCGGCATCTATGGCGGCTCGTTCAATCCGCCGCACCTGGGGCACCGGGCCGCCGCGCTGTTCTTCCAAAAGCATCTCGCGCTGGACGAGGTCATCGTTATCCCCGCGAAGGAGGCCCCGTTGAAAGCGGCGCCCCCGGCCTGCGCCGAAGATCGTTTGGAGCTGTGCAAGCGGACCTTCCCCTTCCCGGTATCCGGCATGGAGCTGCGCCGCCCCGGCGTCAGCTATACGGTCGATACCCTGCGGGAATTGCGCGCACTGCACCCCGAGGCGAAGCTTTTTCTCTTGATTGGAGAGGACCAGCGCGGGAATTTCCATCGCTGGAAGGATGGGCAGGAGATCCTCGCGCTGGCCGATCTGTTCGTCCTGCCCCGAACAGGAGAGGGCCGCGATGGGTTCGCCCCGGTTGAGATCAGCTCGACGCGGCTGCGTTTGAAGCTGCTGCTGGGGGAGGACTGTTCGGATTTTCTGACCCCGGAGGCCCTGGCGTATATCGATGAAAAACGGCTGTACCAGCCGCTGACGCCGGAGCGGCTCCATCACAGCAGGTGCGTAGCCGAGGCCGCCGAACTGCTTGCCGGGCAATACGGCGCCGACAAAGAAAAAGCGCGCCTGGCCGGGCTGCTGCATGACTGCGCGAAATCCATGCCTTTCGGGGCGCAGGAAACCCTCTGTGAAAAATATTTAAAACCTTTCGGGCCGGCGGAGGTCGCGTCCCCGCAGGTGTGCCACGCCTTCGCCGGGGAAGCTTTTTTGGCCCTGGAGTGCGGCGTGACGGACCCGGAGGTCCTGAGCGCGGTGCGCTGGCACACCCTGGGCCACGCGGACATGACCCTCCTGGAGGAGATCGTCTTTGTGGCGGACCTGGTTTCCGCCGACCGGGATTACCCCGATGTGGCGCATGTGCGCGCCCTGGCGGCGCAAAACCTGCACGCAGCCAGCATGTATATTTTGGAATACGTGTTCGCTAGGCTGACGGCCAAGGCCAAGGCCATACACCCGGATTCTTTGGCATGGTATAACAATTTGCGCGCGGGCGGCAAGAATGCCGCCCCTACAGAAGGAGACATCAGTTGATGCAGCAAACCGAGCTTCTCCAGGCCCTGGCAGCCATATTGGACAGTAAAAAGGCCCAGGACATCACCGCCATCCACACCACCGAGCAGACCATCCTCTCGGATTACTTCCTCATCTGCACGGGCACCTCCACAACGCACGTAAAAGCCCTGGCGGATGAGCTGGAGTTCGAGATGAAGAATCAGCACGGCGTGCCGCCCCGGGGCGTGGAGGGCCGCGCCACCGGCTGGATCCTGCTGGACTACAACACGGTGCTGGTGCATATCTTCCTGAAGGAGCAGCGGGAGTACTACAACCTCGAGCGCCTGTGGGAGGACAGCGAGCGGGAGGAGGTCCTGCCATGATTCTCCGCAGCCCCGTGATCGACGCCGTCCTGGCACGGCAGACCATACGGGAGTATACGCCGGAGCAAATCTCGGCGGACCAATTGGAAACACTCATGCTTGCGGCGCTGCGTGCCCCCAGCGGACGCAACTCCCAGCCGATTTACGCGCGCTTTTGCCAAAACGAAGCCATGCTAAAAGAAATGCAAATTGACTTCAAGAACATCGTGGGCTGGGGCACCCCCGTGCACACGCGCTCCGATACAAACCCCTTCTACCACAACGCGCCGACCTTCGCCTTCCTCTTCGCCCGAGGCGACAGCCGCATGGAGGCCGGGCTGATGAGCGAGAACATCTGTGTGGCCGCGCGGGGCCTGGGGCTTGGCACGGTGATCGTGGGCAGCGTGGGGGCGTTGTTCTCCGATGAAATCGCAGGGCCCAAGTGGAAGAAATTTTTGAACATCCCGGAGAACTGGCTGTTTCAGGTGGGCGTGGGGATTGGGTATCCCGACGAAGCGCCCGAAATGAAGCCCAGGAACGAAGGGCAGATACAAGTGATAAATTAATAAATATTGCGGGCGGCTGGCACGCCGCCCCC
>Ga0123353_10008983_pt1 | contig 13727 bp, 12 predicted proteins | sample TergutLab28metaG_3_FD_92763 | JGI IMG/M metagenome (GOLD analysis project Ga0123353, IMG submission 92763) | Labiotermes labralis P3 segment gut microbial communities from Petit-Saut dam, French Guiana - Lab288 P3 | ecosystem: Host-associated > Arthropoda: Insects > Digestive system > Gut ... | reverse complement strand
CTTATCTATATCGCTCCCGCGCGAGGCAATATTGATATTATCAAAAATCGTCTTTGAAAACAGGAACGGTTCCTGCAGGACCAAACCAATGTTTCTGCGAAGATGCGCCTTTTCGATAAGGGTAATATCGACGCCGCCAATCGTGATTTCGCCGCCGTCTTCCGGTAAGTCATATAATCTGTTTAGCAGGTATGTTATCGTCGACTTGCCGGAACCGGTCGCTCCGAGTATGCCGAAGGTCGTTCCGCTCTTTATCTTAAAGCTGACGTTTTTTAAAACCGGCTGTTCGCTGTATGTGAAGCTTACATTCTTGAACTCGATGTCGCGGTCTATTGGCGGTTTGACCGCGTTCGGAGCGTCCGTCTCGGCGGGCGCATCGAATATTTCCTTGATACGCTTTAGGGATACGCCTGTTTTGCTCATTTCTGCAAGCACCCTGCCGAGCTGGCGGACAGGCCATATCAGCATCTGCGTGTAGCTGATAAACACGAGCAGATCGCCGACAGTCAGCGTACCTCTTGCGGCCAGGATCGAACCGGTGGCGATGACGCTGAGCATTTGCAATGCCGAGACTGTGTCGCCGATGCCCCAGTACAGGCCGAATGTGCCGCCCAGAGCGGTCCATTTGCTTGTGTAATCTATGTTTTTCTCGTCAAATCGCTCCGTCTCAAACCGCTCGCGCCCGAATGCCCGTACGACCCGCACACCGGTCAGATTCTCCTGCACTTTTACCATAAGAGCGCCTTCCGCTTCGTCGCAGGAGAGAAACTTATCGGCTATGCGAACGAAAAAGTATATCGTGTACCAGAGCACCACCGGCAGGAATACCGTGACGACCGCAGCCATAATGAGGTTTAGCGAAAACATTATTGTAAGCGCTATAACGAGCAGTATTACAGTCCGGATGACTTCGATCAGTTGCTGGAATACAAAGCGCCGGACAGTCTCGACATCCGATGTGCAGCGCTGGATGATATCGCCGGTAAGGTTCTTCGTGTGCCACTCAAACGGAAGGTTTTGCGTGTGCGAGTACAGACTTGTCCGGAGATTATTTATCATTCGTTCCGAGCCCTTTGCCATGTTCACGCGCGACAGGTAGTTGAAGAGTCCGGAGACCAGAGCGCACGCAGCGATAAATAACGCGCATATCAATAAATTCCGTCCAAGCGCACCGGGTAAACTCAAAAGCGAATAAAGCCTCATGACAGGGCCGGGTAGTGACGCCGCTTTGTCGCCGATAACAGAGTCAACTGTAAAGCCTACGATAAGCGGTGCAACAAAGCTTATGAGCGCAGCCACTGCCGCGGCTAATATCGAAAACAGGAAAAAACGCCTTAGTTTTCGAGTAAATCCTATCATCATCTGTAAAACAGTCTTGTTTGCCATTTTTGCTCTCCAAAAAAAGGATACGACCTCGATCGTATCCCGCATATAGCGTATTCACGAAAGTTGCCAAAGTGTTCTGTCGGAACACTTTGCACAGCGAAAGTATGGGGTGATTTACCCCTATTCATCTTCATCCCGTTTGTGATGAAGATTTCTGTGCCCGATATTCGGTTCTAGAGGTAAATCACCCACACTCTATATATCACCAAAAATCAACTCCTTTCATAGTAATCTACCCGTTTGGGCAAGGCAAATTATAGAACAACATAAGCTCATTGTCAACGGGTAAATTATGTCATTTGTGTATCATTATTTTGAAGGCTTCATCAACAAATACATGATCGCCTTATGTGCGTGCAGGCGATTCTCGGCTTCGTCAAAGATCTCCTGCGCGTGTTCTTCGAATGTTTTTTCGGTTATTTCCTCGCCCTTATGTGCCGGCAGGCAATGCTGTATCATACAACCGGGGTTTGCCAGCGCCATTATCGCGTCGTTGACCTGGTATCCCGCAAACGCTCTTTGACGCCTCTCCGCCTCCCCTTCGTGCCCCATTGACGCCCATACGTCGGTGAATATAACATCTGCGCCCGCAGCGGCTGCCTTCGGATCATCGGTGAGTTTGAATATGCGATCCTTTACTCCAAATGCAAAGTCAAGTATTTTCTTATCCGGCTTGTACCCGTTCGGGCAGGCGACGGAAACATCCATGCCACATTTCAGGCACCCGACGATCATGGAGTTTGCGACATTATTGCCATCGCCGATCCAGCACGCTTTGAGCCCCTCTAGCCGCCCTTTGTGCTCGCGTATTGTCATGAGATCCGCAAGCACCTGACACGGATGGGCAAAGTCGGTCAGTCCGTTTATCACTGGTATGTCCGAAAACCTTGCCAGCTCCTCGACCTCTTCCTGTTCGTATGTGCGTATCATTATGCAGTCACAGTATCTGCTGAGTACCCGCGCCGTGTCTTTGATCGGCTCGCCGCGCCCCAGCTGGCTGTCGGCGCTCGAGAGAAATATGCCCTGCCCGCCGAGCTGATAGATTCCCACTTCAAACGAGACCCGCGTGCGCGTAGAGCTTTTTGAAAATATCATCGCAAGCGTTTTTCCGGTCGGGAAGTCGTGTTTTTTTCCGGCTTTTGTCTCCGCTTTGAGCATATCGGCGGTGTCGAGAATCGATATGATATCATCCTGCGTCAGATCGAGCAGTTTTAATAAGTCTTTTTTCATTTTTCCTATGATCCTTTCAGTGTCGTTTTTAAAATGTCGAGGCCTTTGTTGATTTCGTCGTAAGATATGGTGAGCGGCGGCAGCATCCTGAGGGCGTCGGCTCCGGCTGTGAGAATCAGTAACCCGCTTTCAACACACATCCCGGCAATGTCCTTTGGAACCGCTCCGGAAAGCGAGACGCCGATCATGAGACCCTCGCCGCGTATCTCTTTCACGACAGGCATATCCCAGCTCTTGATCGTCTCCCTGATATGCCCGCCTTTCTTATTGACCTCGGAAAGCGCCGCGTCATCAAGCTGGTTGAGTACTTCAAGCGCGGCTGCGGCGGCTACCGGGTTACCGCCGAATGTAGTCGCGTGCGTACCGGGCGTCAGGACGGCGGAACATTTCTCACTTGCCATTATACCGCCCAGCGGCAGCCCGCCCGCAATTCCTTTTGCGAAACTGACGACGTCCGGTTTGATCCCATACTGCTGGAACGCAAACAGAGTTCCCGTCCTTCCGACGCCTGTCTGTATTTCGTCGACAAGCAGCAGCAGGTCGCGTTCGGCGCATAATCCCGCAATGCCTTTTACATAATCTTTGTCAAGAGGCAGAACACCTCCCTCGCCTTGTATCAGTTCCACCATTATCGCGCAGACGTCTTCCGGCGGCGCCACAGGCTTCAGCGCCGACGTTCCATTGCTCACGGCAGCTGCGGCGTATGTGTCGAGCATGATTTCCAGCGCCTTTATATCGTTTGCAGGAGCGTGTTTGAAGCCTTCGGTAAACGGAAAGAAATAGTTGTGGAATGATTCCTGGCCCGTTGCGGCGAGGGTCGTTATCGTCCTGCCGTGAAAGCTCTGCACGAGGCTGATTATCGTACTTCTGCCCATTCCGTACTTGTCAAACGAGTATTTGCGCGCGAGTTTGATCATGCCTTCGTTTGCTTCGGCGCCCGCGTTTGAGAAAAACACGTTCTTCATGCCCGTGCGAGTAGTAAGCTCTTTTGCCAGCTTGACGTACGGCTCCGTATAATAAAGGTTGGATGTGTGCTGCAGCTTTATTGCTTGCTTATAGATCGCATCTGCCCATTTTTTATTTCCGTATCCGATCGAGTTTACTCCGATGCCGCTGGTGAAGTCGATGTATTCCTTGCCTTCGGGACTGTATAGAGTCGCGCCTTCGCCGCGCTCGATAACGGCGTCGAAGCGCCCGTATGTCTGCATAACGTTTTCACTGTCCAGTTTCTTTATTTCGTTACTTGTCATAATAGTAGTCTCCAATCAATTATTTGTACGTATCCATCGTCTCCTATTTATGCACTCTGCATTCTGCATTATGAATTACTTGCGTATCCATCGCTTCCCATTTATGCATTCTGCATTATTCAGTATATCATAGTGCCTGCGCCCTCGTCCGTCAGCATCTCTATCAGTATCGAATGTGGTATGCGTCCGTCGAGGATGTGTGTTCGTCGGACGCCTCCAGCTATCGCGTCGGCGCAGCATTCGACCTTTGGGATCATGCCGCCTGCGACGATGTTTTGTGCCCTGAGTCCCTCGATCTCGTCAAATTTTATCAGCTTGATCAGCGAGTCCTCCTCGTCCTTTTCGCGCAATACGCCGCGTGTGTTTGTAAGCAGTATCATCTTTTCAGCACCAAGCGCTATCGCAAGCTGTGCCGCAGCCGTATCTGCGTTTACATTGTATGGCGTCTCGGCGTCGACGCCGTATGCGACCGTCGCTACGACCGGGATATGCCCGTCGTTGATGGCCTGCTGTACTACGCCGGGGTTGACGCCGGTTATATCGCCCACAAACCCGTAGTCCTCGCCGTCGCCTTTGTCCATTCTTATGGCTTCAAAGAGCTTGCCGTCCAGCCCGCAAAGGCCGATCGCACTGCCGCCTTTACGGACGATAGTTGAAACCAAATCTTTGTTGACCTTTCCGCACAGGACGCTTTGTACTATCGACATCGTATCCTCATCGGTGTATCGCAGTCCGTTGACAAAGCGCGACTCCATGCCCAGTCTGTCGAGCATTTCATTTATCTCGGGCCCGCCGCCGTGTACCAGCACGGCATGTATCCCGACGAGCTGCAGCAGGATGATATCCTCTATTACAGCGTCAAACAGCTCCGGGCTTATCATTGCGTTACCGCCGTACTTTATTACGACGACTTTGCCGGTGAACTCCTGAATGTACGGCAGCGCTTCGACAAGCGTCTGCGCGCGCTCATGGTTATTGTTTATCATGGTTTTCTCCTTATTAATGCCGCGCCGGAGGCGTCGCGCCCTGCACTCCACATTCTACACTTTACATTCTACACTCTACACTATCAAGATCTGTAGTCGCCGTTAATCCTGATATACTCGTACGTTATGTCACAGCCCCAGCAGACGCACTCAGCTTCGCCGGCGGCCATCATTATGTCGATGGTTATATCGTGTTCCGTCAGTATCATCTTCGCAAGCTTTTCGTCAAAGGAGAGTCCGCGCCCGTTTTCACAGACGAGTATCCGTCCTGTATCCGACTCAAACGCTATGCAAACGCCGTCCGGGTCAAAATCGACGCCGGAGTAACCCATTGCGCAAAGCACGCGTCCCCAGTTTGCATCCGCTCCGAAAATCGCCGCTTTCGTGAGCGTCGACGATATGACAGATTTCGACAGCGTTTCCGCCTCCTCTTCGCTTTTCGCACCACTGACGCGGCAGGTGATCAGATGCGTCGCGCCCTCGCCGTCGGCCGCCATTTTCTTCGCAAGATCGATGCACAGCGCGTTGAGCGCGCCGGTAAACGCGTCATAAGCCTCGCCCGCTCCGGTTATCTCTTCGTTGCCCGCCAAGCCGCTTGCCAGCAGGGAAAGCATATCGTTTGTCGACGTGTCGCCGTCGACCGATATCCTGTTGAAGCTGACATTGGTTGCGTCGATAAGCGCTTTCCCGATCATATCAGGGCTTATAGCGCAGTCGGTAGTCAAAAACGCAAGCATCGTTCCCATGTTCGGATGGATCATTCCGCTGCCTTTGGCGATTCCGCCGATCCTTACCGGCTTGCCGCCAATCGAAATCTCGACGGCAAGTTCCTTCATGGTAAGATCGGTCGTCATAATGGCTGCGGCAGCGTCCTGCGAACCGTCGTATGATAGCTTTGATATTAGCTCCGCAGCGCCGTTTTCGATGACCTCGACAGGCAGTTTCTGGCCGATAACGCCGGTCGACGCGACGATTACATCACTCTCGCTGAGTCCAAGCTCAGCGGCAACCGAACGGCACATGCGGCGCGCGTTTTCCTCGCCGTTTGGCGCACAGGCGTTTGCGTTCCCGCTGTTAACGACAACAACGCGCGCGCGTCCGTTACTCAAATGCTCCTTCGTTACGAGAAGTGGAGCGGCTTTGACAATGTTTTTTGTGTAGACAGCGGCGGCCGAACAGTCGCGATCCGCTGCTATAAGCGCCAAGTCTTTTTTATCTGTGTTGGATGTCTTTACGCCGACGTGTATGCCCGACGCTTTGAATCCTTTTGCGGCACATACGCCGCCGTCAATGAAATTATACATAATCTTTCCTCTATCTGTAATATATCAGTCCGTCATGCTCTCCAAACCCCAGCATGATGTTCATGTTCTGTACGGCGGCGCCCGCCGCCCCTTTGCCCAGATTGTTAAGTTGTGCAGTCAGTATTATATTATCATCAAATCCGAGTACTCTCAGCGTTACTTTGTCGGTATCGGCGTTTACATTGCTCGCTGAGAACTGCGGAGCGGAGTCAAGGACGTCTATATTTACATATCCCTTGTATCGTTCCGCTATGGCATCGAACACTTTTTGCCTTTTTCCCGGCAACTGGAGTGGAATGATCACCTGCAGGCCCTGGGGGTAGTCACAAACTATCGGTGTAAACACAGGTTCTTTTGAAAGCCCGGAATACTTTGTTATTTCCGGTATGTGCTTGTGGCTTGCTCTTGTCGAGTATAATCTCGGTGCGTCATACTCCCAGTGTTCTTCACGGTCAAGTGTTTCATATTCGGCGATCATACTCTTGCCGCCGCCAGTGTAGCCCGTTATGGATGTGACCGCCAGCGGATAATCAAGGGGGATCAGCTTCGCTTCTGTCAGCGGGGCAAGCAGGAGTATGGCGCCTGTGGAGTGGCATCCGGGGTTTGAAATACGTTTTCCGCAGCGGATGTTTTCCCTCTGCTGAGCCGACAGCTCCGGCAATCCGTACACCCATCCGTCAGCAACTCTATGTGCGGTAGAGGCGTCCAGCACTCTGGTCTTGTCGCTTCTGACAAGCGAGACAGCTTCGCGCGCCGCGGCGTCCGGCAGGCAAAGGAACACAAGGTCGGCTTCGTTTATCAGTATACTTCGCTCGCCTGCGTCTTTGCGCTTTTCATCGCTTATAGTCAGCAGTTCGATATCACTCCTGCCGTCGAGTCTTTCATAAATCTGCAGACCGGTCGTACCCTCCCGACCGTCTATGAATACCTTCGGTTTCATTACACCTATTCTCTCTTTACTGTTTTGAAGGATGCCAGTATACCAAAGTTTGAATTATTATGCAATACCCTTTGCAATGATAAAATGTACAAACATTCCTGTATAAATACCATTTTCTTTATGTAAATGGCACTCTCGGCGCAGATCGCGCAAAGAGTGCCAGTGAATATTATCCACTTATTTATGTATATTATTCAATACTAGATTGATTTTCTTGCAAGGACAGGTTTATTGATCATATAGATCGAAGCGGCTAACACAAGGCAAACAACTATCTGTACCCAAGCGCTCGGGTGGAAAATGATCATGTTGAAAAACCAGACAAGCGCAGCGCGCAAGGGTGCAATCGGAGTGAAAACAGAGATTATCGCAACGATCACTACGTCTGTTATCCATCCGTACCATTTGTCCTGAATGGCAGTCAGAGTATGAATGACCGCCGCCGCCAGGAAAAGAAACGCAAACTGCCTGAAGAAAGCGACTACCGGCCCGTTGCTGAGCCATCCGAACGCTTGCAGGACACTGAGATGGCCGCCTTTGTAGTACATAGCTATTATCAAGGGCTCGTAGGTGTAATACATCAGCAGGACCGCAAGTGATACGGCAGCTGCCAGGATCACATAGGTCACGGCACAGCCACTGAAAAAGTCGGCGCGTTTTCCGCCCAGGTTCATCATTTTGTAAAAGTTGCGCGATGGTATAAAGACTGCACACAGAACTACCAGTAATAACAGGTAGTTTCCGACGCCCACCGTTGTATTGTCCGCGTTTCCGGAGTATACTCCCGTGGCGTTCAGAATCAGAAAAACTATGTCCTGAAGCACTACGGCAAAAAACACAATAGCCGTCAGGATATATGCAAGTCTGCTATTGCGGAAGTTAATTTTCGCAATCACGAAGCTCTTATCTTTCATTGCTTAAATCCACCTTTCCTCCTACGAGATTGATAAAGAAATCCTGCAAGCTCAGACGATCCATGCTTACGCCCTCCGGCGGCGTTATCCGCTCGTCGTACATATGCGCCGCCATTACGCTGCCCATAACTGTTCTTCCGATGCAGTTGCGCCCTTTCAGCAAAGGTTCGACTGTTTTCACTGCGCCTGACAGAGTGTATGCTTTTTCGTCGATCTCTTCGATCCCGGTTTCCAGCAGAAGCCGCCCTTCGTCAATGATGATCAGCCTCTCGGTCACCTTTGCGATCTCATCGATCAAATGAGTGGACACTATGATGATGCGCGGGTGCGTACCGAAGCTTTCCAGCAGCAGACTGTTGAACTGGTCGCGCATGATGGCGTCAAACCCAAGCGTGGGTTCGTCCAGCAATATCACATCAGCGTTGTTGGAAAGTGTGATAATTGTCGTAAGCATGGTTTTCATGCCGAATGAAAGCTGCTTGAACTTTTTGTCCGGGCTCAGCTTAAGCCGCACCGCCATCCTGAGCGCAAAGTCGTGGTCGAAATCGTCCTGCAGTTGCGCCGCCATGCTTATTAGCTCCGATACCTTGATATTGAACTGCGCGGCGCCGCTTTCGATGAAGCTCACACTTTCCGGCATCCGGCCTGTTGTGACGGCTTTGCCGGCTACCAGGATTTCGCCGTCCGTCTTTGGAATATGCCCGGCAAGCAGTTTCATCAGAGTGGTTTTGCCCGCTCCGTTTCTGCCGAGCAGGCAGTATATCCCACTTTCTGTTATCTCCAGCGATAGGCGGTCTATCGCCATTATACTGCCGTATTTTTTGGTCAGGTTTCTAAACTCGATCATTGTCGCTTACTCCTTCTCTTTTCTGTAGCTCCTTTATCAGCTCTTCCAGCGAAATACCCAGCGTTTTTGCTTCCGAAAGCAGAGCGTCTATCGTCCGGTTTAAGAATACTTCTTTGCGGCGGGCTGTGATTTTCTCCCTTGCCCCGTCCGCTACGCACATTCCGATCCCGCGCCTCTTGTAAAGTATGCCTGCGTCGGTCAGTTTGCTGATCGCTTTTACCGCCGTCGTCGGGTTGACGGAATACACTTTTGATATTTGCGTCGTTGAGATGATCAGGTCGTCAGTCCGGTATACTCCGGTAATTATGTCGCTTTCGATAACCTCCATGATTTGCAGAAATACCGGTTGGCTGTCATTCAAAGGCTTCGCCTCCCTTTTGATGTAACTGTATGTGAGTTAGTGACTTGACTCACTAACTCACATGATAACACAGCTCTTTTTCTTTGTCAACAGGAAATTTAACTTTTTTTGAAATATATGATATAGTCCTTGTGTAAGTAAGCAAAAAAAGAAAAAAGGCAGGGTCAACATGGAAGGTTTAATAGATCTGCATATCCATTCGTTATACAGCGCCGACGGCGACTACACCCCCGAAAAACTCGTCAATATGTGCCGGGACGCCGGTGTGATGACTATGGCAATCTCGGACCACAACAGCGTAAGAGCAAACGAAGAGGCAATCCTCGTTGCGGGGCCGTTGGGTATCAGGTACATACCCGCTGTCGAGCTTGATTGCACGTATCGGGGCGTTGATCTCCATGTGCTCGGCTATCAAATCGAATATAAAAGCCCTGACTTCGGTATGGCGGAAGATAACATACGGAAGCAGGACAGGCGCGCTTCGCTCGAGAGCTTTGATCTGGTAAGGCGACTGGGCTTTGATATAACCGAGGACGAACTGTACGCCGTTTCCGGCGAGGGGTATTGGAAGAACGTCTGGACCGGCGAGGTTTTCGCGGAGGTTTTACTTCACAAAACGGAGTATATGGATCATGAGATGCTGCGCCCCTACCGGCAGGGTGGGTCCAGAAGCGATAATCCGTATGTCAATTTCTACTGGGACTATTTTTCCCAGGGCAAACCATTTTATGCGGAAATGATCTACCCCATCCTGAAGGACGTCGTTGCAATGATAAAGGACAACGGGGGAAAAGCCGTGCTGGCGCATCCGGGCAACAACCTGAAAGGCCGATATGAACTGCTAGATGAAATTGTCGGATTTGGTCTGGACGGCGTCGAGGCGTTTACGAGTTACCATGACGAGTCGGTCGCGCAGCATTTTTGCAGTGAAGCCCAAAGGCTTGGCATTGGGGTCACATGCGGCAGCGATTTTCACGGGAAAACGAAGCCCCGGGTATGTCTGGCTGACGGTGTGTTGCCGGAGCAGTTGCAAGCTCTGCGAAACTCTTCGCTGTTGCTCAGTTTGTGATGCACTGCGCAAAGGGCCTGGATTGCTTCGTGCGACTCGCAATGACGGGGGACGGTAGACGAGGGCTTTTCATAGCAATGACGGTAGACGAGGTATGTCTGATCAGCAGCAAGGTAAGCAATCTCTAATCCCCAAAAACAGACGCAAGTCTATTGAGCCCTTCTTGCAGGACGGAGCGCGGGCAGGCGGTGTTCACCCGATAAAACCCAACGCCGCCCATTCCGAACATCGCACCGTTATTGACCCACAATTTAGCTTTTTGCAAAATCATCCCGTCGAGTTCTTTTACCGGGAGTCCGAGCTCTCTGAAGTCAAGCCAGGCAAGGTAGGTCCCTTCCGGGTCGACGAGTTTTATTTTTTGGATGCGTGACTGTAAAAACTCGCGTATCAGCGCCATGTTGCCGTCAAGGTAAGATATCAACTCCTCCAGCCATTCTTCCCCTCGCTCATAAGCAGCCCGGCATGCAACGATACCCATAAGGCCTGCCATGCTAAGTCCGCAGCCGGCGCACTCCTTTGCATACTTTTCGCGGATCTCCATATTCGAAATCAGAATGTTTGAGTGATGGATGCCAGCTATGTTGAACGTCTTTGACGGTGCGGTACAGGTAATTGTGATATCGGCAAAACCCGGGTCGAGTCCCGCAAGCACATGATGGCGGTGTCCGGCGTAAACGAAATCCTGATGTATTTCATCGGAGACGATGACCACATTGTTTTGAAGACAGATCTCCGCCATCCGGGAAAGTTCATCACGTGTCCAGACCCTGCCGACAGGGTTATGCGGACTGCATAGGATGAACAGCCCGGCTTGTTTTATTTTTTGCTCAAAATCGTCAAAGTCTATACTGTACCGCACGCCGTCATACAAGAGTTCGTTTACAAGTAACTTTCGTCCGGTATTTCTGACCGAGTGTTCAAACGGATGGTAGACAGGCTGCTGTATAACAATGCCGTCGCCCGGCTCCGTAAGCGCCCGGATAGCCATGTATATCGCCGTGACGACGCCCGGCGTTATGAGAAACCACTCCCGCTCTGTCCGCCAGCCGAACCGGTGTAAGAACCATCCCTGTACGGCTTCATAATATCCGGAGTCCGGCACGGAGTAACCGTATATACCGTGTTTGATCGTCTCAGCCAGCGCTTCGGTCACGCATGGCGGCGTCAGGAAGTCCATGTCTGCCACCCACAGCGGCAACACGTCGTCCGGTTTGCCGGCCGCGGCAAATCCGTGCTTTACACTGTATGTGCCGCGCCTGTCAATCGGGTTGTCAAAATCATATTTCATATTCATTCTCCGTATCGGCGTTTGCAACGCCAAGCTGTTGCTTTCACCAGTGGCTGCTGTGCCTGAACCCCGAACCGCTTTCAACTCAGTATGAACTCGTCAATAACAGCCGCAACGCCGTCTTCATTGTTTGAAAGCGTCACGTGTCCGCAGACAGCTTTTATTTCATCCGGCGCGTTGCCCATGGCGACGCCCAGCCCTGCATACTTGAGCATGGATATATCATTGAAGCCGTCACCCACCGCTATCATCTCACTTCTGTCTATTCCGTATATTTTGCCTATTTCCGCCATTGCAGAGCCTTTATCCGCGTCCGGGCTGACAAACTCCAGAAAAATCGGTCTCGAGGAGTGGCAGTTAAGCTTTCCTCCGAAGTGTTCATTCATTTCGATTTGAAACCTGCTGACATTATCGGCTGTGTCGAACCAAATCATCTTGTAGATGCCTTCGTCCTTAAGCTCATCCATGTCCCGAATGATCTTCATATCAGCGGTGTATGCTCTTTGGTAATCGCTTGTCGCTTTATACTCGCGGCTGACCCACAAGTGCTTGTCCGTCCAGAGCACTATGGGAATGTCGCGGCTTATTCCTATGTCATATACCTCTTTTGCCAAAACCGGATCCATATACTTTCTGAAAAGCACCTCGCGCGATTTGCCCATGACGGCCGACGCTCCGTTTAGTATGATAAACGGCATATCCCTGCCAAACAGCGCGTTGATGTTTTCAACACCTTGCATTGCTCTGCCGGTCGCTGCAACAAACAGCACACCAGTTTGCGCAGTCTTTGTTATTGCGATTTTTGTCCGCTCCGACAGCTCCGAGTCATCATTGAGCAGCGTGCCGTCCATATCAGCGGCGATCAGCTTATACTTCATTCTTCGCTCCAATTCCTCCACAGAATATAACTCCGTCGGGCTGTGCATGCAGCCCGGTTTTTCATTTGCACCCGACGTCGGTACAGTTGAGGCTAAACTTCTTGCACAGCGACAGGATCGTTTCCTTGTCGTTTTTCTTTTCGGGAGTGTAGTGCGCCAGCGCCTCAAGCTCCTCACACAGATCCTGCAACCGGGCGCCGCAGTCCAGATCGTACATTCGCGTCTCTTCAACGACCTCAAAACGGAACGGGTTATATGGCGGGATGACGACTATGTTCTCGCCGACAGCGTCAAATTCCAGGGTTTCGGTACGGGACGTCTTGACGGAGCAGTGTATCCTACCGCCCGTCACATAAAACATACGGTATTCCGGCAGGAAGTTGTCCCACTCGCAGTAAAACCCAGGCTTCATAAAATACTCCCATATTTCCTTGACGCCTTCGGTTTCATAACGCGCTACTTTGAGCTGAAGTTTTATTCCTTCAAACTCGTGCTCTCGTATGCAGAAGCCAGCGCGGCGAACCTGCTGGATTTGCTCGCAAGGCGTTTCGTTCGGAGCCGGTACTGCGCGCTTTGCGGTACCCGCCTGTGCCTGGTGGAATACTTCGTTAAACTCCGAGTCTTCGTACATTCCTGGAAACGATGCCTTCAGGCGAAGTGTTGGCTCGGTTATCGAAAACCGCTGGTCAATACCCATGAACAGGATGTTGAGTCTGCTCTCCGCTTCTATCGGTTTAAACCCGTGCCCCATCCACGGTTGTATATGCAGGATATCGCCCGCGCCTATTGTGAAGTCTCTCCCCATACAATTGCACAGGAACTTGCCCTGACTGACAATAAATGTTTCGGTACCGGAACTGTGTTCATGGTAATCGATCGGCTTGGAAGAGGGGGTGTGAAACTGCATACAGTCAAACTCATTTTTCATCAGTACGGTGACCGGCCTGTGGAACAGACGATAGTAAATGTCTTCATTATCCGTCACTATAACGCAGTCTTCCGGTTCTTCCATTCTGATCAGGTATTTATTATTCATGTTAAAGTCCTTTCACATATCTCCGGCATATAGGCATTAGAAAAATGCACCTTATTGCGGACGGCCAATGGCCGCCCCTACGACATATATTTATTCATCATGAGTGTACCACAATATGTAGTGGCGCCCATTGCGCGTCCGGGGCTTTCGCAATCGGATAATCTCCGGCATAAACAGCCCGGATATAATAGTAGCACATGTTTGGTTGATTTCCTAATGTTTTCTCTGATTGCCGATG
>Ga0123353_10008982_pt1 | contig 13727 bp, 12 predicted proteins | sample TergutLab28metaG_3_FD_92763 | JGI IMG/M metagenome (GOLD analysis project Ga0123353, IMG submission 92763) | Labiotermes labralis P3 segment gut microbial communities from Petit-Saut dam, French Guiana - Lab288 P3 | ecosystem: Host-associated > Arthropoda: Insects > Digestive system > Gut ... | reverse complement strand
GTGAAATGCCAACTTGATGCAACAATGTAATTTATTGAAGTTTCCTTAGCTCGACATGTTTCGGGTGCATACGCCCATCATCATGAGCACTAGATGTTAATTTGCAGCATATGGTTTTCTGCACTGTGTAGAATGAGACAACACGAAGCGTGTGCATAGTGACCACATTCTGTGATATATATGCATTTATCAGTGTGGTCTGTGGAGTATTATATAGGGGTGTATGTGTGGTAACCGGTGGTATGTGCTCACCTGGTTGTGGGTGGGGCGTGTTGTTGTGGGGGCTTGTGGTGAGAGGTTTCTTGGTGTTAGGGGTTTTTTTGTGTGTTGTGTTTACAGTTGTGCATGGGTTGTGGATGTCTAGTGTAGTGGTTAGGTTGGCTGGCGGCTAAGGGCGTGTGGTGTGATTAAAATATTTATCCATGTTAAAGATTTGAATAAATTTTAAATACCCCAGTTTGTAGATAGGTGGTGGTCCTGAGAGCTGCAGCATAGGCCGTGTGTACGTTTTGGATTGTGCCATGAAACTGGTTTTGTCATGTTGGGGGGTATGTACAGTTTATTCAAGTGACCAGAGTTTTGTATTGTTCAACATTCTGCTTGTATGTTCATATATCCTGTAAAACACTGATGCTAATGTTCATGCTGATTGTAAACATTATATCTCTGAATGGGTAAGAGATATTCCGAATTTGTATTGTGATCTTGAAAATAATTTTTTTATGTCCACAAAACTGGATGTTCCTTATTGCTTGTGGATGGCTGAACTTACTATGATTTCGTTTCAGTGTGTGAAATATTCTCTCCTTTCTTAATCTCTTACAAAACTTAGCATTTCAAGTATAAATATTGCACATTGTCTTCACAACAACTGTGAAGGACACAGACACTGAAAAATAGAATTCTTTTAAGCATTCTTTACATCAAAGTGTACAATAGAAACTTCAATACAGTTTGTAGTATTAAATTTTTTAGGTTTGTTTATTTTAACATGTGACATGACACAGAATTCAGTTTATATGTATCAGTTTAAAAATTTTAAACTAAATTTCCTGTTGGGACTGGGAAGTGAATGTATGAATTTTGGACCATAGACATTAGTTTTGCACTGTATCTGTTACCTGTGTGATTGTGTGGATTCTATTTAAATGTCTGAGGCTGCATCAAGAGCAGATAGCAATGTAGGTAGCACTAGATAAGAAAATAATTCTTATTGTTTTGTCACATGGACTAAAGTAGGTAACTCAGTAGCATTTTTTGCACTGAATTCAAATATATTGCTAGTTTTTTTCTATCAGGGAACTATTTAAGTGACGTGTGGTTAAGTTGGGAGAAAACCTGTATTTACATGTTATTGCAATGAGTATGTATATTACCTAAAAAGCAACAGTGGATGACTTTCTGCTATATTTTGCCTTTGGAACCTTTCTTCTGTGTGTCCAGCAATAATTGGCTAGCACTGGCCTTGGTACCGCTTTTCCATGGTGGAAACTTCCTGGTGAAATCACTCTCCTTACTAATTGCTCACTGTCCCAAGTTTTTCTGGGAAGAAGTCTAAGTGAGAATCTGAGAAATGCAAATTTAAAGACATATTGTACCCCATAGCCTTGCAGGATTGTACAAGATAAGCCAACATATCATGATAGTTTTCTGCCATGTGATTTCCCAAAACACTGGTAGTGTCATTTTTCAGTGATTTCGATGCTGCTTTTTCCATTTCACTTAGCTGGTCTGTAGATTTTACATGCTGTATTAACTCTCTTACTTGGAGTGCAACAAATACCCCTTCTTTGATTTGAGCATCACTTTTCCTGGGAACTTCTTTTTTCAAATACATAAATCTAACACTATTTTGATCCGTGGCATTGACGAAGTTTTTTTGTGTGTCCAAGTTTGATGTGCAGCAGAGGTAAGTAAACTTTTTCAGGGTTTATTAATGGAGTATTTACTGCATTTTTCTGTCCTGGAATAAGTGATTCTTGTTTAGGCCACTTTTCTTTGCATGTAATGATGGTTTCTGTCCTTACTATCCCACTCACACAGAGCAACAAAACTTTGTATAGCCAAGCTCCAAGTGAAGCAAAAGAGCAATGACCCTTAAATCCCCACAAATGTTCAGGTATATATTTCATACTGGATCTTTTCCAGAAGTAGTTTCATAGTGGGAAATTATTCACGTTATGTAGAAGTACAGCTTTTAAGCTAACTTTTGAAGAGTCGGTAAACAAATATTACTCACTTGGATCATGCTGGTGTTCAGGAGCTTTTGTAACAGAGCTAAACTTCATTACAAAATACCAGGTTGTTTTCTTGAGAGAAAAATTCTTTGATTTCATTTTGGCGATTGTGAAAGTAACATATTTCGTTGTCTTGGTGGAGAAGATACCGTGTTTTTGGTCTCCAACCCAAGAGTTTGGCTTCTTTTTGGATAAATTCAAATCGCAGACAAGGTCGTTAAAATCTTCTTGTGTTAATAAATGGTGTTCAAATGAGGAACAGCTTGCTTGAAATGTCGGATCACAATCACCATTGCCCCCTTCAAGAGTTGTCACTGCTAAAAGTCAGATTTTTGCAGAGGATTTGTTACAGGAAACTCTTGACCATGTGGGACAGGCCTCATTGCAGATGACAAATCTGGATATTTCACTGTGTGTTTGGATTTGGAGGTGATCCCTATTATGTTTGTAGAACAAAAGTAACAATCGGATGAGTGGTCCTTTGGTTCCCCCCAATCAGTGGGAATGGTGAATGGCATTTGGCATGAACCATTTACCCATCTTGTGAGAAGCCTCACACACATTACACAACAAATATAATGGGCTGAACTTTTATCTTTGTCACACATTTTATACCCAAAATAAATCTAACACTTCTTAATGAGTGGGGTAAAATTTGGCTTTTGAGATTTGAAGGTCACACACATTAAAGAAGGTATCAGGATGATTTAAACTTTCCTTGGCATGATTGAAATAATATACACAATCCTTTTACACAAAGCACTTCACTAAAAAAAAACACAACACTTGCAACTTATAACAACCAAGTCTGGCTCACCATTAGCAGTACAGTGTTCCTAAAGCAAGCTTCCCATTAGTTTCATGTCCCGTGTCAGTACATATCTGAGCTTGCACAGTCTAGCTGTGAGTGGGCTCAAGTGCCTACTGTCATTGTTATGATTAAGTTTCCTTACACACTCTAGCTGTGAGTGGGCTCAAGTGCCTACTTTCCTTGTTATGATTAAGTTTTCTTGCACAGACTAGCTGTGAGTGTGCTCCAGTGCCTACTGTCCTTGTCATCATTAAGTATCCTTGCACAGTCTACCTGTGAGTGTGTTCTAGTGTGTACTGTCCTTGTCATGATCAAGTTTCCTTGCACAGCCTAGCTGTGAGTGTGCTCCAGTATGTACTGTCCTTGTCATGATTAAGTTTCCTTGCACAGTCTAGCTGTGAGTGTGCTCCAGTGTGTACTGTCCTTGTCATGATTAAGTTTCCTTGCACAGTCTAGCTGTGAGTGTGCTCCAGTATGTACTGTCCTTGTCATGATTAAGTTTCCTTGCACAGTCTAGCTGTGAGTGTGCTCCAGTGCATACTGTCCTTGTCATGATTAAGTTTCCTTGCACAGTCAAGCTGTGAGTGTGCTCCAGTGTCTACTCTCCTTGTCATGATTAAGTTTCCTTGCACAGTCTAGCTGTGAGTGGGCTCAAGTGCCTACTGTCCTTGTTATCATCAAGTTTCCTTACCCACACTATGTTCAAAGTATAATAGTGTGTCATCCATATTTAAAACAGATTGGTACTATGACAAGAAAAACTAAATTTGCTAAAATTGCATTTTCAGAAATTCTGTCACCCAAAAATGGAGGGTGATATAGCATTTCTAAGAGCATTTAAATTCAACATGGAAAAATACATAAAGAAATTAGTTTTCATGTGACAAAAATTGTGTTTATGAATGTTACTGCTTCATCACCACTGCCACTGCCACCACACAATTAGTCGTCATTGTGATTTTCCATGAGGCACCAGTTATGGCTACAATGACAAGAAAAAGAAGTCTGAAGAGGGAGCTAGATTTGACAGAGAATAATAACACATACTTTGTTATTTACAATGTGCATTTTTTGGGGGGTGTGGTTGTGGCAGTCTGATGGTGTTATTTGCATATACAGTATAAATATGTTACTAATTTTGTGAATGTTAGTTTCATGAAATTACAAAAAACAAACACTTGTTGCCATCACATTTTTTTTTACACACATAAACATGAGTTATTTTCTGTAAGGTTGCCTACTGATTGTACGAAGCACACTCAGTGATGTTCCTCACAGAGTCTTTGGGTATAATAATTTTAGGAAATTTATTCCAGTTACTGCCATATTTTCAGTGTATAAGGTGGTCCACTGTATAAAACACACTGGTTGAGAAGAAGATATTAAATTGTTTTTTCCAGTGTTTGTGTATAAGGTACATTGTGATTTTTAGGATATTGATAATGATCTTCAGATGTTAGCTTGCTGTTTGAGTAGGTTACCAAATGATTGTACAGTATTCTTAGTATTTCTTTTGTGCCTATTCAGAGTATTCAGTAAAGGGTAATGACATGTAAGAGAGTGTTCAGAGTGATTTGTGTTGTGATGGTTGTTGGTAGTAGAGTGACGTAGAGTCCTTAAATTGTAAGTTTTCACTTAACAGTGTGTCGTCCACCATTCTTACATGTTGAGCATAATATAGGCTACAGGCTGGACGATTTTGGGTTCGAGAGAAGGGGCAAGAAGTTTTTCTTTTCTCTAGGGCATTCAGGCTGTATCTCAGGCCCAGTGACCCTTATATTCAGTAGGTATCGGAGGCTCTTTCCCTGGGGAGAAAAGTGGCCAGAGCATAAGCCTGACCACTTTCCTCCATGTAGCAGTGGTTTAAGTTAAGTGAGGGGAACTGTACCTTCCATCCCCTATGTATGCTTTCATGGCATGCACAGGGACAACTTTACCCTTACCCTTTCATGTTTTCTCACACTTGTAAAGAGTTAAAACTTAACAGTTACAGCCAGCTGCATGCTCTGTCTCATAGCCTGCCCATTTGTTGTAATATTAGGTGGTGCTTTGTAATTGCTGGAGTTTGAAGTTGACCCCTACATTGACTGTCAGGGCATAGAATGCAGAGTGATTTATTTTCTCTTTTCCTGTGCACTCACAGTTACATTTGCAACCAGTTTTATTTTGCAACAAAGACAAGTAATTTACTTCCTCAGGTGAGGACAGACAGATGTGGAAAAATGTACTTGTTCTAAAATGTGCAGATATTGTTGAGACCTTAAAGGTTAATTTATCGTGATGGTATTACAGTTGTTACTTTTTAATATGTAGTTGTATTTTGTTTTCAAATTGTTGGTGTCAGTTTGGAATGTTGGTTGCATTATGAGAGTAGCAGCTTGCTTGAGCTGAGAACAGAAGCCCAGACATTTCTGGGATATTGCTTTGGTTGTTGCATTTGTATTGTAGTGTTGGCAATGTGTACAGCTGCAGTTGCCTTCCTTTATGCTAAGAGTATACTGCATTCAAGCATGTGTGAACATCATACTTCACTGTGCTGCAGTTTTATGTAAATAAAATTGTATAGTAGCATTGGAATGGTAGTGTAGATGGAAATGTATATTTGGTTTCTTCAATACACATTACTTTCTGTTTTGTTATGGTGATTAAATCAGTAAGGATGATGTGGTTAGGATATACAAGGTGTTACTGGAGGGGTCTGCCATACTTCAGGAGAACATCTCATAGGTTACATTACGTTAGTGTAACCAAAAATAACTGTATCTGAAGTTGAACAATTATGAAGATAATGACAAGATAAGTTTTTGAAGAATAACAGCTGTTATACATGTATTTATTCCCAAATATTGAAATGAGGAATTTGTAGTTTCTGTAATGCTAATACCATTACATAACATATAATTAGCATATGACAAAAATTTTGATTAAGCAAGAAATACCTGCACTAGATTCTTAAAAATCGCCCATAGGTTTCCAGGTACTTCACATAGCACATGTGGCTTGGCTTGGCTTGGCTTGGCTTTCAGCTATCAGCTCAAGGATGGGCCTACATAGTGTACAGATAACAGGTGCAGTATGTGGAACCACAAAAAGACCACATTTTACTGATATCTCCATTATGATTGTCAATTTTAGGTATGGGTATGTTTGGCTACATCAGTGTAAATTAATCTGAGGAGTGTTCTTCAAAATGTGACCGATTCCTCCAAACACTGTATTTCACATGGGTAGGGCCAGGTAAGATTTGCTGCCTGAGCCAGCCTTTGCTGCCCTCTTCTTTCATGATCAACCGTATCTCCTATGTCTGCACGCTTCCGCTGTAAAGGAATTGTGATAATAATATAGTCAGTTTTATGAGGTGAAGGTGTCATTGGATATCACAGCTTATGGACTTCCCCCCCCATATTTTGTCACCCTGGGTGCCTGCTAGGTTTACCCGTTTGGTTGAGGTGGATTGCACATAGTGTAACAGAAATTTATACAAAGACTTACAGGAAGATATTGAGGGAAGGGGCCACCTGTGCAAACTGGGCATTCACAGGATAACAGTATGGTAGGTCTGAAGATTTGAAAGGGACTGAAGTGGGATTTATGGTGTCATACTTTCAGGTTCTGTAGCAGGTTTGAAGTTTTTAATGAGTTTCACGAGTGAATGCAGAAGGATTATGACAGCTGGTAGTGGTGAATGTATAGAGAACATGCAAGGGTTTTTAGCCTCACTATAAGCTGCTTGGTACACACAGTAGCCTATTTTCTGAGCTGTCAGTACTCAGCTGATCAAAAATTTTGTTTTATGGACCTCATCACTCAGGATAGGGACATGTGACAGGCACTTGTGAATGTGGTGTTAACCTTCGGGTTCTTTAAAGTGCAGGGAATTTCTTTACTAGCTGAGAACCAGTTAGCTTCCCAAGAAAGACTCTGCTCCATGGAGTAAGTAAATTAGTTGTGGATGTCATCATACAGACTTTACTTGGGGCCATATTTTGAGGCATTTCACATTTCTTCAGTCCTCTCTCTGTAGGTCTCTCCATGTGTTTTTCCCATTCATAATGTAATCTGTGTTCTGTGCAGTGTATATTACCCTTCCAACCATCCACTATTTGATTACTAAAATAACTTCACATGAAGGGTAAAAATAATGGGTCCTCAAATTTTGATTTTGCGAATTTGTAAATTATTTCTCTTCTTTTTACATAAAAAGAAGAAAAATAATTTACTTGTCTCAGAATGTTGTTCTCAAAGTACGTACCTTGCAACATTGCATAACAGTGGGTAGAGTTGTTTTATGTATGTGGGAACACTCCTCATGTCCAGATATAGCCCTTTCCCGGCGACGTCAACAACCAGCACCGATAGTCATTCGCCCGACCCTGCAAGCTATGCCTGCGAACCAATCGCATAGCAGGCGTTCCAGCGGTAGCACTGGATGAAAGCCGACATGTCCAGGCTTCTAATAGCATTCTCTGCTATCAAAAGGAGTATATGCGTTTGGCAGTACAACCACGCTGCCCGGTACCAAAAGGAATACCGACGCAATGCTATACCGGACAGTCACTGCTCAACAGTAGGACTAGCAGCATCCGGCCCTGACTGAGCTAGCAACGTGACGATTCCTGACGGAGCTACAGACTTCTGTACGACTAAGATCTTCAATAAACACCCAAAATACGTGTTTACCGTAGTAAATTCATAACAACCCATCCTGCAGTAACCCACATATTGGTGACCCCGAACGCAGTTCGAGTTAGCCGTCATGCGCCATAGAGCGAAATTCAACTACGTCGTGTCGCAACTCCCCTAGCAGCACGCGGCCGAGGTAGAGGGCATTACACCACCTGAGCACGAACACTAGGATCGGCTTCAAGCAGAGTTGGTGTGCCGGTTGTCCACCTCACGCGAACAACGCGTGAGAACTCTCGCACGAGGAAACGGGCGACCGGAAACCATCCCAGTTCCTTCGGCACCTCAAGGGTCTGGCACCTGACATGCCGGACGACTTTCTTTGCACCATCTGGGCCATTCTACCACCTCACGTCCAAGTCATAGTCGCCGGCCAGACTGAGGGCAGTCTGGACTCCGCCTCGCACCTCGCTGACAGGATTTTGATGTCACTCCCCAACCTACCACAGCGAGCGTCTCCCCTTCGATGCCTGACAACACATCCGGGCGACTGGAGCGTGTCGAGGAGCTCTCGCACCAAGTGGCCTCACTGCGGTCTTCACAAACCCACAGCCGCTCACACCCCAGAGCCCACCCCCGCAGAAATCCTGACGACACGTCTCCTTCACGCCACGTCTGCTGATATCACAAGCGATTCGGGGACGGAGCGCGAAAATGCATCCCACCGTGCTCGCGCCAGCAGGGAAACTCCACCAGCAGGCGTTAACGGCGGCTAACGTCTGCACGACCTGCTCTGGCCACCTATTCGTCACACCGCATAGCCAAGCAGCGGTACCGAGTGGGCGCTGTGTTCAAACTGCGTCTTCCCACGCAGTGTCCTACAGGGGAGCGGGGAACGCATGTACTACACTCTGTACGCGGCCAATGGAACCACCGTCCTCATATGGATGGACCCCCAGGAGCCTGAACCTGGGACTGCGTCGCGATTCGTGGTGGCAGATGTGAAGCTACCATCATTGCAGTGGGCCTGCTGTTCCACCATAGACTCCGTCGATTGCAGAAACAACCGCGTGCACGACGGGGTCACCTCACTGTCCACGCCAGACCACAGTGCCACCATCGGTCCCCAGTGTGAGTCATCGCAGGCGTCACGCTCCCAGACTGCATCCTGGGGGAATTCGCGGACCTGACAAGACCAACAGGGATCCATCGTCATGTGCGGCACAACACTACATCCACACAGCATCCAACCCTCAGTAGCCTGCCCCCACGTCGCCTTGCTCCTGACCGCTTGGCTGTAGCCAAGGCTGAGTTCGACTGCATGTTGCGGAACGGTACAGGCCAACGTGCCGAGGGATCTTGGTCATCCGCCCTCCACCTCGTGCCCAAGAAAGTCCGGTTGGAGGCCGTGTGGAAATTTCCGACCGCTGAACTGTTCCCGACCGATCCCATTCCCACACATACGGGACTACGCTCACCACCTGTCCACGTGCACCATCTTTTCTAAAATTGATCTCATGAGGGCATATCAAATCCCTGTCCACCGTGACGACATTTAAAATACCAATTACCATACCTTTTGCCCTTATTGAATTTCCCTTCGTGTCCATTGGCCTGAAAAACTCTTCCCAAACCTTTTAGCGTTTTATGGATGAGATCCTAAAAGACTTTGTTGACTTTTGCTTCACCTGTCTGGACGACAACCTTGTCTTTAGCTCTTCCCCCACAAGAGTACGACCAAAACTTCCCTATCCTCTTCACCCAACTCCAAACCTACGGTATCCTAATGAACTTATCCAAGTGCGTCTTCCATGTTCCTGAAATATTTCTGGGATACAAAATCTCACCCCTAGGTTCCCAGCCTCTTCCGGAACGATTCGCAGATTTTCAAGCCTGTCCACATCCCTAGACCATAAGCCGTCTCGGACGCTTCTTGCGAATGATAAATTTCTACCGGCGTTTTCTCCCTCCACGCAGATTCCATTCAAGCCTCTCTTCACGACGTCCTTTCCTGCCCCATAGTTTAGGGTTCCCGTCAACTGAACTCCAGAGCTCATCAGAGCTTTCGGCGAGGGTAAAGAGTGCCTGTTTCGAGCTGGTCTTCTGGCACAGACATATTCGAAGGCTCCACTCGCCCTCGTCACGAATGCTTCAACTAGCGCCATGGGCGCTGTCCAGCGAGTACAAGGCGTCTGGCAGCCCCTCGCCTTCTTTTCCAGGAAACCCAGCCCGGCGCAACAGAAATACAGCGCCTATAACAGCTTTGGGCGATTTACGAGACCGTGAGATAGTTCCGCCACATGCATCAGCTCCGTCATTTCATCCTGACGGACCACAAGCCATTAAGCTTCGCCCTCCAACACAAGAGGGAAAGGTGTTCGCTAAGACAGTTCAAACATCTGGACTTCATCTCCCAGTTCACGACAGACATCCGTCACATATCCGGTCAAGAAAATATCGTCGCCGACGCGCTTTGCCGCGTCGAGGCAATCACCGCTCCCGTAACGCATTACGCGCTAGCCGCAGCCCAGGACGACGATGACGTCCTCCGAACACTGCTGGTGAGTGACAGCCCTACAGCTCGAGAAACCCATTCCCGACACTTCAGTCGAGCTGTACTGATACATCTGCTGGAAAACCACGCCCATACGTCCCATTTCTCCGTCAGGTTTTCGACTTCTTATATTCCGTCAGTCAACCCGGAATGAAGGCAATGGCTAAGCTCTTCTCCCAACGCTTCGTGTGGCCAGCCATTCGAAAAGACTGTCGCACTTGGGCCCTAGATTGCCAACCCTGGCAGCGCTCCAAGGTTTCACGCCACATTATCACTCCCTTTGGTGACTTTCCCCTTCCACGTACCCGCTTCCTACACATCCACATTGACCTAGTCATTCCTCTGCCATCCCCGGCAAGATTCAATACAGCTTCCCTGCAGTCGACCGCTTCACGCGCTGACCGGAATCCTTTCCTGTTCCCAACATCACGCCAGAGACTTTTCACGCCCCCTACTCTCCCGCTGGATATCTCACTTCGGTTGTCTACAGACCCTCACGACTGACAAGGACGCCAGTTTGAATCGCAGCTCTTCCACCCAGCCAAGCTGTGTGGCAAACGTCTCTGCAGGATGAGCCAGCACCATTCTGCCGCCAGTGGCCTCGTGGAACGGCTACACCATACACTTAAATCCGCCATGTGCATACGGATGAGCAGTGGACCGAGGCCATTCCGCCAATCCTCGGGATACGCATCGCTTACAAGGATCTGCAGTCATCCGCAGCATACCTTGTCTGTGGCGAGCTCCTGGCATCACCCGCCCGAAGGTGGAGCCATCCCTCTTCATACAGCAGCTCCACCGCACCATGAACCAGTTGCGACCAGCCCCGGCAGTACGCCATTCATCCCCTTCCATGTTCGTCTACTTGCACGTATTTTTTTGAAATACCAACTTCATCGGCTACTACCCGCACTGTCAAACGTCGATTTGAAGTGATGACATCACACACGTTTTCGATATGTTGGTAATATTTTACCATGGAAGTTCGTTCAGAACGTGTGTAATCTTCAATCGAAGTTCGACCTGTTAAACCATTTGTACCACTCGTAAGTTTAATTACTGTTCATAGGTTCTTCACTACACGCTTGCTGTAACACTTAAAATGTATCAGAAGAAGGTTTTCCTAATTTAAAATGAAATTCCACAAACGCATGAAAATCATTTTTAAAAAACAAAAATCCCCGTACTCATTAAACACTTGTTTACTTTAGCAGACACAGTATGAAGACTAACTAAGATAGAATAATGCGACTGTTGTACGTTGATTTACGAAGTTCACCGCTAGAATACACCACTTGCTGCATATTGCTGCGCGGTCGCGTTGGCACGGTATTTTAAAATTTCGGGAATTTACGGACACCCTTCGTACAGGCTGTCGCGCGGTTGAAGAAGAAAAAGGTTTCTCCACTTTTTCCATATGCCTTAATGGGGTGGTGCACAGGGATTTTTTATTAGCCCTTTTCATATTTTATGGATAAATACGTTTTACTGAACATTTATCTCACGGCAGGAAAGAATAAAGCCGTGTCATCTTGAATGTGACGCCATGTTTAGATTTTAGTGAAACCTTCCAAACCGCGTACCAGACTACGCGGCATCACGTCCCAGACGGCTGCAATGGTAAGATGGTTATGCTTCAGTAAATTTATAAGTGGACAACATTTTAATATTGGTACAATAGCAATACAAGGCGATTTCAAAGGAGACCGAACTTTTGCTATAAAGACTTTATTGCTTATTTTACAGCATTTAAGCACTGTCCCCTTCAAAGTAGTCCCCTCTACTGGCCGTACACCGTTCCCGACGTTTCTTCCGCCGTTGGAATGCTTCCTCGAACGCACTTTCTGTGATGGCGCGCAGTTCTCTTACCGCTTTTTCCTGAATCTCCTTTATGGTTTGGAAACGACATCCTTTCAAAATGTGTTTAAGTTTGGGAAACAGGAAAAAGTCTGCCTGGGCTAAGTCCGGAGAACAGTGGATGAGACACAACGGGTGTCTGATGTTTTGCCATATAACTGCGGATGAGCGACGAGTGAGCCGGCGCATTGTCGTGGTGCAACATCCAAGTCAGGTTTTCCCACAATTCAGGCTTCTTCCTGCTCACAGCATCCTTCAAACGCGCTAAAACGTCATGGTACAACTGTTTATCATCTGACCACGTGACACAAATTCATGATGGACAATGTTTTTCCATTCAAAAATACAGCCAACATAACCTTGATCTCTGACCGACTCATCCGTGCTTTTTTGGTCGAGGAGACCCTTTCCTCATCCGCTGCGACGATTGCATCTTGGTTTCAACATCATACCCATAAACCCATGTCTCATCTGTTATGTTCTTAAGAAAGTTTTCATTACCATTTGCATTGGCAAGCATTTCCTGACTGATTTCAACACGGTTCTCTTTCTGATCGTCAGTCAAACGCTTAACTGCACTGACGCGACGCATCTGAAAATTTTCAGTAAAAATTTTATGGCAATATCCTATGCTGATCCCGACTTCTTCAGCAACTTCTCGGACAGTTAAACGACGATTTCCACGAATCACAGCACGAGCTGTGTCGCCATGATCGTCGTTTATTGCTGTGGAAGATGGTCCAGGTCTGGGATCTTCACCAACAGACATTATGCTCTCTTTAAAACGCTTAAACCACTCATAGCTCTGCGTTCAGCTCATACGGTCCTCTCCCTATGCTTGGTTAAGAAATTTAAATGTCTCTGTAAAATTTTTCCCAGGTTTGCAGCGAAATATCCCTCACACACACACACACACACACACAAACACGTTATTCAAGCTCTTTCTTTGTCATTAATTCGAAGAACGGCTTATGCACGTGCTCAGTTTAGCGGATGTAACTCGACGACAAATGCTTATGGCGAAACGGGACAAATGGCAGTTTGTTGTCAAAACCTGACGCTGCGTGCCCTCAGTCGCAGCGCGCCGTCTATGATCGTTGGCGCGCTATATACAAAGCTCGGTCTCTTTATGAACACGCCTAGGCTGTGCGTTTCAAATTTTACAAAAATCTCGGATTGGACTCGGGATTCATTTTTGGTGTAAAACGAATTTGAGCCCGTAAATAATATGACCGTTACGGTGTAACGCGACTGTACCATATTCAGAACGATGAAAAAAAAATTGTGTATCAGCCATTCCGAGTTGTGTCGATACTGGTGCTGTACTTTGAGTACTATTACATGCGGAATTGACGTCGCTCTACAGAAAATTACTAATTCGGGAACTATGAAAACAGCATTCATTGCATATTATGCATATAGTTTCAAAATGACGGAAGTAACTAAAATCTTTTAATGGTGTCACAGAAATGTATAGACTATAACCAAAAGTGGCGGCCGGGGTAGCTTAGTCGGTATAGCTACTTGCTACGGGTTGGAGGGTCCGCGGTCTGCCCCCCCCCCCCCCCCCCCTCCGCCCCGCCGTTCGGTTCTTTGTAGTCAGGCTCGCTGTCGGCCGGCTCGCCCCCCTCCTCATCGTGAGCAG
>Ga0123353_10008981_pt1 | contig 13729 bp, 10 predicted proteins | sample TergutLab28metaG_3_FD_92763 | JGI IMG/M metagenome (GOLD analysis project Ga0123353, IMG submission 92763) | Labiotermes labralis P3 segment gut microbial communities from Petit-Saut dam, French Guiana - Lab288 P3 | ecosystem: Host-associated > Arthropoda: Insects > Digestive system > Gut ... | reverse complement strand
TCTCTGCTGCTGTTATTCTCCTGGCATCCCTTGCTTTAATAGTCCATGTTTCACTGCCGTATAACAAGACTGGGAGGGCTAGTGTATTATATAGTTTTATTCTTGTTTTCTTAAGGGTTTCTTGTGGTCTGAACACATTATTTATAATACCTGTAATTTTCAAATAATTATGCAGTTTGTTATCAATGTCCATTTCTTTTTCATAAGATATAATATTTCCTAAATAGTTAAACGAATTTACTTGTTCTATAATTTTGTTATCTATTACAATTTTAGTTCTTACTGGATCTCGTCCTTTAAATGCCATCGATTTTAGTGTTACGAAACTCCAGCTATGTGATACGTACGTGTCTGTGCCTTCTAAAGAGGGTTTGTTTCCCTTATAAATGAGTCGTTGTAAGTATGTCTTGCAGAACACTTAGAAGAAAATAGCTTTAACGATAAAATGTCAGCAGATATAGTTCGGTGAATGTTTGGTACCTTGCAGTCCAGAATCCATTTTATCTTTCCGTCTCTTGCGAGGTTTGAAGTTTTCACAGCAATTTTGATGAAGATTCAAGTCCTCCGATATATGAAGCCCTGAAGATTGCTTTCAGTTGTCGCCGTTTCGAAGGACTTTTCACTCTCCATCCACAAAGTATTCCAAGAAGGAATACTATACTATACTAAACTATATTAAACTATACTATTCTAACACGTATACTATACTATGCTATACTATACTACTATCCGTGTAGGTCTGTGTACATTTACCGACGTTTCGGTGAAGCCTTCAGAGCAGTCCAAGAAATAATTCTTCACTACACGCCGTGCAGATTTGTGTATAGTCGCCGATGTTTCGGAGGAAATTTCTGCGTCCAATTTTACGGCATTTAAAGAGTCGTATTTGACTACCTTCAGGACGAAGATAGCTTTTTCTTCGAAACGTCAGAAACGATGCAAATTATCAGTCTAGAAGGCGTTATACGTACTTACTCCATGGAGCAGAGTCCTTCTTGGGAAGCTAACTGGTTCTCAGCTAGTCAATAAATTCCCCGCATTTTATGGAACCTGAAGTTTCATTACCGCATTCACAACAGCCCGCAACCTGTCCCTATCCTGAGCCAGATCGGTCCAGTCCATATTCCCACATCCCACTTCTTGAAGATCTATCGTAATATTATCATCCCCTCTACGCCTGGGTCTTCCAATTGGTCTCTTTCTTCAGATTTTCCCCAAAAAGACTGTATATGCCTGTACTCTCCCCCATACCTGTTATAGGCCCCGCCCATCTTATTCTTATCGATTTGATAGCCCGAACAATTTTTAATGATATGTACAGATCAATAAGCTCCTCAATATGTAGGTTTATCCACTCCCCTGTTACCTCGTCCCTCTTAGGCCCGAATAATCTCCTCGGCACCCTGTTTTCAAATACCCACATTCAACGTTACTCCGTCAACGTGAGCGACCAAGTTTCACACCCATACAAAACACACAGGCAAAATTATAGTTCTGCATATCTTAATCTTTATATTTTTGGATAGCAAACTGGAAGACAAATGATTGTGCACCGAATGATAGCAAGCATTCCCTGATTGCAGTTTGTTCTTAATTTCTTCCTGATTAGAATTTTGATTTGTTAAAGTTGTTCCCAAATATTTGAACACTTCCATACTTTCAAAGGACCATTATCAATCTTTATAATTCGACTTCGTTCCGCATTCTGATCTCGAGACATGACCATGCGATTTTATCAGCATTTACTTCTAGTCCAGTGGGGACCGTGGTGGCACAGTGGTTAAGGTGCTGTGCTACAAATCGGAAGGTCGCTGGTTCGATCCCAGATGGTTTCATTGGAGCTTTTCATTGACATAATCTTTCCGATCGCACTATGGCCCTGGGGTCGACTAATCCTCTAACAGAAATGAGTACCAGGAGGATTTTCTAGGGGTAAAGGCGGCCGGTGCGTAAGGCCGACAAACTTACCACCATCCTGTGCCGTTGTCAGGAAATCTGGGAACCTTAATTTCCTGGAACCCTCTGGGCCACTCCAGGACTGCTTTACCTTACTTCTAGTCCAGTCCCCTTACTAGCAACCACAAAAGATTCTGTGTTTTTTACTGTAGTATGTACGCTTCCGTCCAGTTTATTAACATCATCAGCTTAATCCAAACCCTGACGCATGCCATTTAATTTCAAGCCATCCGGGTTTATTTGGACCGCCCTAAGAGCGTACTCCAAAACAAAGTTCAAATGCAATGGCGTTAATACATCTCCTTGTTTCAAACCTTTGCTAATGGGAAACTTGTCAGACAGATTCTTGCCTACCCGGACTCTGCTGCAGGTTTCAGTCAGACACATTTTTACTAGCCATAGCAATTTCAATGGGATACCAACCTCAATCATACAAGACATCCCTCCTAACTGAATCATAAGGTTTCTAGAAGTCTACAAATGGCTGATGCGCATCTTCATTTTATTTCCAATTTTTTTCAAGTATTTGATGAATGCAGAATATCAGTGGGTGACTTGTTACATCGAAAACCACACTGATGATCTCCAATAACTTCCCTTGCTTATGGAGTTAACTTTGACAACAGGATGCTGGATACACTTTTGTACGTAATTTGCAAAGGTGATATGCCCCTATAATTACTACAATTTGTTTTATCGCCCTTCTTATAGATATGTACAATGATTGACTCCTTCCACTCCCCAGGCAATTCCTCCTTATTCCAAACGGAATTAATAATTTTATGAAACTCAGAGCAAATTTTTCTACCCCCCCCCGCGCGCTTTAATTAATTCTCCTTGGATTTGATCAATACCCGGTGATTTGTGCCTTTTTAGTTTTTCAAAAACCATCTCAAACTCAAAGGCACTTGGCTCAAGCAGTAGTGGTTCTGGTGTATGTATTTCTGTCTGCCTTACCTCACTAAACCCGTACACACTGAACATTTGAGAGAAGGGTTTCCTCCACCTAGCCAAAATTCAACGGGAGTCTGTCTTCCTTCTCATTTTTTACTGTATTAGTTCTAGGCTGGTAAACCTTTTTCAAGTCATTGATGACCCTATAAATGTATCCGATTAATATGATCTTACTGTTAATTTCAATTCCTCAATTTTAGCTTCGATCCTGTACGCACTTCATTTTAGCCTGCTTCCTTTGATCTAAAAAACCTAAACATTCTTCATCAAACCATAATTATGCTGTTCCAGTATGTACAGACATAGAGTCTAGCTAAACTTTTAGCTGAGTTTTTGTATTATCTCTTAAAGTTCTCCCAAGCTCTGTTTATCTTATCGCTATCACTTGAGGTCTCCAAAGCTGCCAGCCTCTTTGAGATTTTAATCTGATTCTTCTTCCTAACCTCCAACTCATTCAGCTCCCTGAGAGTAAATTTTTTTCCAATCGAACTTCTGTGTCACTGGTTTACTGACTGCATTTTCCTAACCGTTGCAAGTACGAGATAGTGATCAGTATCACATTCAGTTCTCCTGCAAGATATTACACCAAGTATACTCGATCTGCCATCTCATATCTATCAATATGTGATCATTCTGGTTGTAACTCTTTCCATCAGGAGAGTTGCAGAACACTTATGTATGTTTCGTTGCGGGAACATCGTGCTCTTAACAACTAGATTTTTTGATGTGTTGAAGTTTACTGTTCTTTCAGCATTATCATTACTATTCTGATGTAGACTCTCATTCCCAATTGTCGGTTTGAAAATATTCCCTCTCCCCACTTTTGCATTAAAATTTCCTAAAAGGTTTTTCATTTGGTACAGGAAAATGTCAAAATCTTGTCCTAATTCCTCATAAAAACTGTCTTTTGAATCATCACATTTTTCCTCACTTGGTGCATTCACTTTCAAGACAATGATATTAGACCAAAAACCTCTCAGAACTGTATATATCAACCTATCACTAACAAACTCTACTCTCTTAACTGCTGATGATATTCTGTGGTGTGCAAAAAATTCTGTTCCCAAATCATGATTTTCATTTCCTTTTTCACAGAAAAAATATAATCCCCTGCTCTTACCTTGCCTCATTTGTCCCACCCAACTTCCCGCACACACACTAAATCTAATTTGCTTCACGGCGTGATACCCCAGAATATTGAACATTTCTTTCTCTTTTCTGGGAACGTTAAGTTTAAACACGGCTTCTCCTCCCGTTATTTGTAAGTGTGTTATTTAGTTTCTTCGGAAAAAGAAGACTGGATTGAGAGCGCTGCAAAGTAGGTCACTGGGGAGAATGGCTGGTGAAAATTTAGAATGATCATGAGAGGTGGCGTTGGTGGAATATGCTGTGTCCACGGAAGAGATGAACAGTGTATGTAAAATTTCAGTCGGTATGCAGAACTTGTGGGTTCAGTTGGGAAAATGTGCTGGTTGAAGACAACATTAAACTGTATCATGAGAAATAGGGTGTGAAGTTCTGACGTAAATGTGTTTGTAAATTTTTCCTGTAGTTAATCAAGTTTCAAGATGGAGGCATATGAGGCAGGTGTGTTGAACAGTTCCACGCATTATTAACCATGAATCTAGAAGGTAGTAGGTGGTCAGTTTCAAGCCAAAATTTTTTCTCGTCGAGTTAAAGAATCCCTGGTAAGAAGGTGGGTGGGATTCTGCACCGTATAGCCAGCCACCAGCCTGCTCAGTGTGTTGACCGAGACATTCACGGGATTTGCACAGGGGCAGCCTAGCTCAGAATAGGGTCTAATTGTGGGGTCGTGTGAACACTATCAAAAGTTTTCGGGTTAAAAAGAGTGAGACACTTTTCGAATAACTGAAAAGTATCCCGCTCTGTTTATTGTCTTTCACATTGCATGTTTGTGTACATGTCATATTGCGTGGCTTGTAATTGCGCAACTAAAGGGCCTACATTGACTCATCTTATATGATGGGATTTGTTACAGATTATCATCTTTCTCCTGGACTGCAGCATAATCTTAGTGGCCTCAGGCTTAAAGAAACATCTGTGACAGTATTGTTGATAACAGATGTAATGGATTTCGGTCAGTAGGGAACACACATTATAGTCCAACGATACTGTAAATACAACAGTTTTAGGGAGGACTATAAGAAAAACGAATGGCAGTGCAGTACAAATACGTGGGAACGGTTGTTATTAAAGGTAACAGTAAAGAACCAAAACTTGAACATTATAAATAATTTTATAATGGACCCTCGTAAATTAACTTTACACTTTTTTTTAAATTTTTGGTCACATAGCAGCTAGACATCGGAAAGAATATCATAAATACCTGGTGCGTAGAAATGTGGTCCTGGAGAACGATGGAGAAGATCAGTTATATCGATGGCGTGAGAAATGAAGTAATGTTACAAAGAGTCAAGGAGGACATGAATATCCTACAAACAGTAGAAAGAAGGGAGGCTACTACCTGAAGTGTGTACATATTGCTTGGGAACTGTCTTCTAAAACAAATTATTGAAGGAAAGATGGAGGACAAAATGGATGGGAAGACGAGGAAGAAGTCTTAAGCAGCTACTGGCTGACATTAAAGAAAAGCTATGATACCAGAAGTTTAAAGAGGATGCACTACCTCGCACTCTGCGGAGAACTAAGTTTGGAAGAGGATCTGGGCTCGCCTGTCGTAACACAGACAACAGAATTAATGTTGAATGAATTAAACACTATGATGTTCAGCTCTGTACCAGAAATCCTTTATGCTTTTTGTCATACTCTTTAAAAAGCAGACTACATGGAGATAACTGCGACATACCCACATATATACAGACATAAATACCGACATTATAGATCCCCCTTACGTACTTAATACGGATTCAAGAATTCTGCAGTTCAGACTTTCGCGATGTGTTATTTCTGTCTCGCACTTCTTATTTGCAGATCTTACAGTTCTGTTCTGCGTGCGACACACGTGCACATATAAACGACGTTTAGTTGAAGTTTCATTATACTGTTACAGTCGCTGCTTCTGTCACACTAAATTCTGTAATTTAGAAAGGGTAAAATAAAATATTTTTGTAAGCTCCGCGGCTCTAACCCTTGGACTAGGAACCCAAGAAATTTCGCACTACTGGATTTTTATTTCTCTGTCGTCCTTCAGTGAGGTCGTAACAACGCGTGACTTGAGTCTGGACCGCAGCTTTCTTTTATCTTGAATTTTAATGCATTTTCAGGTCTTAGAGCCTCGTAGTCCAATGGAGGATTCATGGGAATATTGCCTTCTGATTTCTGTCGTTGAATCACGTATGACTGAACCATATAAAATAATAAAACGTCTTGCAGATATAAGCCATATTATGCATACTTACTCTCTCCCCTCATTATCTGATTTACAGCTACCTCTAAATATAACAATTAAGTTACTTCAACAAGACCAGCGCATTCTTTTTGTAACATTAGCATAAAGTAACAAAATATAAACATGACGCAGAATCGTTCTTTAAAAGCCAATTTTTCTTAACTGGTCAAGAAATTTCCCGTCACCTGTCTCTATCTTGATGCAGATCGATGCAGTTCAAGTCCTTCCTATTTTATTTCTTTAATATCCAATTTAATATTATCCTCTCATCTATGCTTAAGTCTTCAAAGTTTACTCTTTCCGTCAGGTTTCCTAACCAAAATACACTGTGAGCCGCTATATGCCACCGCCGTCTCTTTATTCTGGATTTAAAATCCAGTGAATAATATTTTGTGTGGAGTACTGATCATGCAGCTTCTCATTGTAACAATTAAGATACTTTCTTTTTTTCAACATGTGAATCCATGTGACAAATATACGCATTCCAGAGACCGAACAGGTTACAGTAGCCATAAGCCTTGTCCAAACCTTGGGTGGATTTGCTGACATAACCTTTGTACCTTTAGTCAATCACTCCAAGCAAATGTTGTTACGTCACCGCGGCTGAAACATGAGAGCTGACTTGCGAAAAAGAAACCCATTTCATCTTTCTCCACACTGTCATTTGACGCTATACAGATTGGCGCAAAGCGCGTTTGCAGCTATTGGCAATATGTAGACTGAAGAGCCTCAAATAACCTTTGCGCCACTCCTTGAATACTGAAATAGTGGCAGCGTCGTATAACTTCTCCCCATCTCAGTGTTCTTCTGTGGAACAGACCAAATATTTTCGGTGATTCTTTCTTTAATATGTTGGCAGGTAGAAAGCTGTCTAGCAATTCTTGTGCCTTAGAATGACAAGATAGTTCTGGATTTATTTGTTTTGCCATTTTACTTCTGAGAGTGAGATGTTGTGGTCGGTATAGTGTCTAGGCTACAAAGTGAAGTTTGGAAGAGTCGTGGTTAATTTCCGGGAGGGTCAAGAGATTAATTTGTAGTTGGAATGTGCCGACAGGCTCCGGTGTCCACCTACCCTCCTATTGAATGGTTATCTGGAATTATTTTGGGGGGAAAAGAAGGACAGGTTATGAAGATGAATAATCACCCTATCCATTATTGAGTTAAGAATAAGTAGAGGTGTAACTCTGTTCTTCCTCATGCCTTCATGGTTTTGCACAAAGACAAAACATTCTTAAATTATCCCCATTTCCATTCTTATCTTCAGTCATTATTCTAGTAATATCAACAGAAATGGACTCAGAAATATTCACAGTTTCTATTCCAAATATACAGTTTTGGAAGTTGAGATTAATTGCACGGCATGTCGGATGGTTAAATTGTAAATCTGTAATTTAATATTTTTCAGTAAGGGGGATATGTAGCAACACCCAAACAAGCAATTAGTGATTCAGTTCACTATATTATCAATATTGTGAATGGCTGTGTAACAACCACGTTATGCTTACAAAAAAATGGGCATGAAATTAATTAATGAATGCAAAATTCTCAACAACGTGTGTAAAAGAAATCTGTATTCTATTGGAACACATTTGTCCACCCATTTAATAAACTGCTAAGCTAATTGAATAGTTTTGTATCAAATTGGTTTCGTACATAATTTATTGAAAATGTACTGAAAACTAACTTAGATACCGTACGTATTTCCCGTTGCTCTTAATCGAAGCAGTGGGCGTCAATGGACCATACTGAATTTTAATACTTCTTAAGTTCGAAATGAAATTCTTTTAAATTCTCTGTTAGCTTCATAGAAACACGTTATGTTCACAGGGCTGGAAACTAATTGAATCTCAGTAAAATTGACACACAATATCTGACAGGTGCTCCTTCATGGCATTGAATTATTTCAGTGTCTCTTACCTTGTGAGAGTAGAGTCATGAACGTGAGATGTTCAGTTAGATTGCTTTATGTAAATGCTCTTTTCACATTCAGTTTCATGTATTAGTAGCTCTTTTCTTATCGTGAAAGACCAGTGTATGATAGCAGGGTTTTTTCACAATTGGCTGACGTAAATGACAGTAATAAACTCCTTGAAACACTAATATTTCATTATAGTTTTCAGTACTGGGTTAGGTAAATTCCTTCGAAGGTACATGCATTTTGTCGAAGGCACACTTAGCCGGGTAAGGAAGCTTACGTTTGTCAGTCAACTGTGAAGTTATGTCGGCTGTAGCCTAGTTGCTGTTAGGGCCATCCATGCCGGAGAGGTTTCGATTGTGTTGCTGGAAAAGGGGAGATACCCTGGGCCTCCAAGTTGGGGGTTGGGCATGGGGCTGACAACTTCACCTCGTAAAAATTCAATTATCTCGAAACCCTGGCTAAGAAGAGGACATGGCCCGAATATGAGCGGAAGTGTAATAACAATAACAATGACAAGAAGAAGAAGAAGAAGAAGAGGAGGAGGAAGAAGAAGTAATTTTTTTTTTTGCTTAAGCATCGCATTTAGAACACACATCCTTAACTTCATCACCACGTGGAGAGGAGTGCTTTGCTTTAAGCTCCGGCCAATTTACCCTTCAGGAAAGAGGCTTCTGTATATGCAAGAAGGAAGTGTTAGCCTGATAGGGGGACTGTGGTCAGTGTGACAAAGAGGAAATCCTGCTCATCCTGGAAATGGAAACGATGTCTGCCCCTCAACAAGGAGGGATTTCAGTGACTTCATTATAGAATTACAGGAAGCAGGTCCATTGTAACCGTGCGGGTGGAAAGATATATCCGCAGACTGCCTATACAGTACACGAAAAAGTTTATAATTTCTTTCACCTTACAAATAAAGTGTATTCGGTGTCTGTACAAAAACTGCAAATGTAACTTCAAGCAAGATAGGCGAACTTTGTTTTGTACGAAACGTATCCGGTTTCGTCCACGGCTTATTGCCTACCCTTCATGAGGACAAAGGTCAAATCTGTTTTCGTCCATGACCAGCAGGTATAATATCCTTATTGGTCCACAGTTCGTAACTTGTGTATGAGCACAATGCAGTTGCGCAAGACATTTGCTTCAGGGGGCAAAAGAAGAATGTTGGAAATTATGTTTACCAAATTTAATGAGAAACCCTTCATTAAAATAATGTACTTAAATAAGATAAGTTTTTATTAAGCAGTGTAGCGCTAGTTTAACGAAGATTGATATATTAACATGATTACAACAAGCACTAAGCTAATATAACAGTTTTTGGGAGCGTTTGAAAAATTCGAGAAGCAACCATTAGCTTCTTCACGTTGCTCCGTCAGTCTGTCCACCCGTCCGCACAGAATTGTTATGAACGCCTTGCTTGTTATGGAGTTTTATATTAATTCTCATGTGGATATTCTTTTCTTCTTATTATTATTTTATTATGTATTGATTTTTGTTCAGTTGGTTCATTTCATTTCATGTAAGTATTATATTTTCTTTGTGAACTTTGTAAGTACTCCCTGTACACGTGGAGTACAGAGGATGCTGTGGTGAGGATATTTGTTTAGTTTCTCTTGTATGTAACAGAGCTTGGTTGACCACAGCAGTGATTTGCCAACTTTCTCACCGCCGTTTACTGCATCATGCTTCCTGTGGAAAATCTTGTGATTATCAGTAAAATCTCGTAGACAAGCTGAAAGAGGATGAACATGATCTTTACACAGGATATGATGACAATAAAGAATTACCAATCGGTTGTCTCGTATTAAAGATAATTTGGTACTCTAAAGGTGTGATCCACCAATGAATAACTTTCTTCTAAAAAGGGGGATGGGCTGTAATTGAAAGCCTCGCGGAAATGATTTTTCTGTTTGATTTCGATTGTGAACACTGAGAAGACGATGCAGGGGAGATCCTGTCCAGACTTGTACCAGTGACCGAGTGCCAGAAGACTGGAACTGAACTTCTACGATGCTGATTATGGTTTTCATGTTCTGTGAGTAAAGATTGTTAACTCTCAGCCAAGACGCGTAAATATAACAACCGAGGGGCAGGGAGGATTAAGGTCTTAATTTACAGAGCTGTGGTTTATTAATTTGATTTTATTTCTTTTGTTTATTATTTTGTTGATATTTTATTTCTTTAGAATATATACAGTTAAAACTGTTGGTTGATGTTGTACCTTACAAAGGTAACCAGTACCCTTGACACTCTTCCCACGCATAACAATTGGTGGCAGCGTCGCGATATTCCTTCGGGAATTTAGAACTACTCTCTTGAAGGACTGGTGCGTTAGTAGTGGTATTTTTGCACATTTATGGCTCTCTGCTGCCAGGGGACAGGTAACACTGTTAAAGAATTTACATTTTTATTAATTCATGTATTGCATGTGTCGCATCCAGCAGCACTAGAAGGATCTACGCGTTACGCACGCGAGATAGTGGATCGATTCTTTATTGAACATACGCAGATTGATATTAGTCATATTGAACCACATAATCATAACTTTCGTAATTTGGTGGTTGAGTCGCGGTTAGAAATAGCTTTTGCAGGGCGACCAAGGGGGTTTAAAGTCCAAATTACAAGATTTATAATTACGAACATTCGGAGGGACTAGCAGTAATATTTGAGGTAGAAACGCGCCTCATTAAGAGATATATTCCCCCGCACTGTGATTTTGAAGTATTAGAGGTAGAACGGATTGAACAAAGAGATGTTAAGAAGCAAAATTACCAAAGTAAGAATGGAATACAAGTGTTAGGATTTGTGCCGATCCAACTTGCAAACTTGTCACTAGAAGAATTTGAATTAAGCAAGTATAGGTATATTGGGGTAGCCTCACACATACAAGTTAATGACGCATGCGATTGTGAAGGATATGTTTTAAATACTGTAGATCGGACTCATAAAGATACAAAGAGTGAGTTTCGAGGTTATTTGCAAGAGAAATTAGCGCTTCTTATGTAAAGGATCACTACATCTTAGAGCCTGTGTTGCGACAATATAAACATTTGTTTTATGGACTAGGAAGCACGGAGTTAGAGTGCACTAGTCAGGTGGAACATAGTACAGACACTGGGAATGCGAGGCCAATAAAGAGGAATCCTTACCAAACCCATCACGCTTTGAAACCAGTTGTAGAAGAGCACATAGATGAGATGCTAAGGCGACATATTATTGAAACAAGTATGTCCCCATGGAGCAGTAGCATTGTTTTAGTGCAGAAGAAGTCGAGAGATGGGAGCATTAAATATAGATTTTGTATAGACTATAGATCGTTGAATGCTGTAACTAAACCGGATGCATATCCTATTCCGAACATTGTTGATACTTTGGATTCGTTGGGACGTAGTAAAATATTTACAGTGCTGGATATGGCTTCAGGTTATCACCAAATACCAATAAAATCCGAACATGAGGAGAAAACAGCATTTTCATGCCATCAAGGTCATTTTCAGTTTATTAAGATGCCTTTTGGACTGAATAATGCTCCTGCTACATATCAAAGATGTATTGATGTTGTTTTGATGGGGTTAAAAGGAATAGACTGTTTAGTTTATTTAGATGATATAATATGTTTTTCGGCTACTATGGAGGAACATGCAAAGAAACTAGGGAATATTTTTGAAAGACTAAAACAAGCTAATTTCAAGATTCAACCGGAGAAATGTGTTTTTGCAACCGATACTGTAGAGTATCTGGGGCATGTGTGTACGCCCCAGGGAATTAGACCTGACCCAAGGAAAGTCAAGGCTATTGAAGAATATCCGGTCCCAAAGACAGTAAAGGATATTAGATCGTTTATTGGGCTGGCAGGGTATTATAGACGACATGTTCCAAATTTTGCTAGGTTATCTCAACCTTTAACTAATTTAACTAAGAAAGATGTACCGTTTGAGTGGACGGGGGAACACCAGAGGGCTTTTGAAGAGTTAAAGCGAATTTTAAGTACTGAAACTTTGTTAGTTTATCCGGATTTTTCACAACCGTTTATTGTAGCATGTGATGCTTCAACTAAGGCTATTGAAGCAGTTTTATCGCAGATACACAGTGGGAAAGAAAAACACATTGCTTATTGCAGTAGGCAATTGAACTCTGCGGAGACAAAATGCAGCGTTACTGAGTTAGAGTTGTTGGCTTTTTTATTCGCAACTAAACAATTCAGATGTTATTTATATGGTCGTAAGTTTACAGTGTATACCGACCGTAGAGCATTGAAATGGTTATTAAACCTGCAGGACCCTAGTTCGAGATTAACTAGGTGGGCTATAAATTTGTCAGAGTATGACTATGTTGTCGAACACGGATCAGGCCCTAAGAAGCGTCATGCGATGATCTTTCTCGAAGTGTGAATATAGTAGAGAAGAGTTCAAATTTGTCACGAGAGAAGATTCGTGAGGAACAAGAGAAAGATGATGACTGTATGAGATACAGACACTATGATAAATTTTGGGTTGACAAAGACGGGATACTGTATTATCAGAAACCGAAGGAACAACCCCGTGTTGTTATTCCAGCCACGCTAATTTCCACTGTATTAAAATGTTACCATCAGTTAACATTTACTGCACACCAGGGTGTACACAGAACTATAGAGTTCATCAATAAAAGGTACTGAGGGGAAACAATGAGCCAGGATGTGACTAAGTTCATAAAAGGGTGCGGAGACTGTGCACGACGAAAGACAGGTCACAAAGCAAAGTGCATTCAAGAGTTGTATACAGTGTGCCCTTCTGATATGGTGTTGAAAACTGCTGGTGAACCTAATTGACTGATTGCATTGTTTTTAGGTAAAGCAGATATTATGTTCTCTAAGTGCAAGCGACTGATTATAAATGAAACATTTGAATTAGTATGGATACGTTCGCCTGATTCTAGTTACTGGATTTATGGTCTTAGCACTCCGCAACGTGTCACTGTGCAATGTCAGGAGATAGGGTCTCCTCCAACCACTGGGCTGAACTCTTAACTGCTATTAGAAGGAAATGGACTTTTGCCGAATTCCTCCTCCTGCTATGTCTATGCTGAAAAATTTAAACTGTTACCACACTCCCTAGGGAAGACGACAGTCTCTCTAACTAGGACCCACATTGTACTGCCTATGATTGACAACATATTAACGTTTTCTGAAGAAACTGTGTTGCAGTCTAAACCTCCCTTCTCAGTGAATTTACAACGCCTGGACGAGATCTCCGCCCGAGTAGCGTCTAGAAGCCAAATGAGAGGTGCCGAGGTGGCCAGATTTGTCAGTGTATTCCAAGACGCTGATGTACCTCAACAAGCCGTACCGTGGTTATGGGTTATTAGTATTATTGTGGTGTCTATTGTGATTGGTTCCTTATGGCCCATCTGGCTCAGGATTATAAAATTCTGTTTTGCCTGTATACAAACAAGTATGAGCACGATTGCTCAACCCTCTGAAGTATCCACTAACCAGAAACCTAATGGATATGGTACCGAGTTACAGGTAATGAAAGAATCTACACCGGAGGAGA